>Ga0233444_10002745_pt1 | contig 18133 bp, 22 predicted proteins | sample SI_124_October20_6_FD_182792 | JGI IMG/M metagenome (GOLD analysis project Ga0233444, IMG submission 182792) | Seawater microbial communities from Saanich Inlet, British Columbia, Canada - SI_124_October2016_10_MG | ecosystem: Environmental > Aquatic > Marine > Inlet | place: Canada: British... | reverse complement strand
AACCGTTAAATACGGGATGAAACAACAACTAATTGGGCGATTAGTGTAGTTGGATATCACTTTGGCCTTCTAAGCCGAGAACACGGGTTCGAATCCTGTATCGCCCGCCACTGGAACTTTAGCATAATAGGCTAATGCACTCGGCTCATAACCGAGTGACCATCGGTTCGAGTCCGATAAGTTCCATCAGATTACTATGAGTAAGAAACCAAAGGCAGGAAAACTGATTCGCCAAGAACAAGCCACCGAAATTGCAAGATTGAAGTCGGCCTTGGTCGGAGCAAACAAGAAAGCAGAAAATCAAATTTCTGAGTTTTTCTTGAGACAAAGTCAATACCTAGGATGGTGGCTCAAAGACCTCGAAGAGGAAATTGAAGTCACTTTAGAAACTGTTCCCCTATTACACTGGGGACAAGATAACTTCGTTATCAGTGGAGGAAAGAAGATTCGCACATTCCCCTCGGGTTATCCCGAGGGCATAGACCAATGGCGCAGAGATGCACTATATCTTACATGTGAGCGACTAATTCAAGTACGTACACTGAGAATGTATCGCTACCATTTCGATGGTATTTTTGATGCAGCCGAAGACTGTTTCTATAATATTGGAGCAAACCAAGCAGACATCCGAATGATTTCGGGAGATGAACTCTGTTCACCTCAGTGTCAAGTTTGGTGCGACTCTAACTTAGAGAAGCGCAATAATCTTCTTAGGAGACTAAAGAAGTCAGCGCTACGCAAGTGGCCTGACAAAGCGAAGAAGTGAACACCTGTAGGACACTCAAAATAGCCTTCCTTGTTTAAGGGAAGAGAGAAAAAAATCACAGTAGACTGTGTGGAAAGCAATAAGACCTAATGAGGCCTGCACCAGAAAATTATGAGCGAAAACTACGTGAAATTCAAAACGAACATAGAGTGGTACGACATGAAGACCCTAATCTACTTGACTCTGTACGAATGCCTTGTGGCATTCTTGCAGAAGATTGTAGACGGGGAAACATCAGGCAACCCAATAATGTCAAAGGAAAAAGCCGAAGAAATCGGCGCAACCTACGTCATCGACGATGAAGAACCGATAACCTATCGTAACCAAAATTACGGTAAGGAGCACTTTTTCGACGAAATCGATGAAGATGGAAACATCCTTTCGACGAGCCTTGGGATTGATACCGCCAAAACGCACACGACTGTCCCGCTTGGGCCAGATGTTGCCATTGCCAATTTGGGACCAGCACTGCAATCATTGATTAGCGAGTATGATGCTTGCGAATACTATGAATACGGTGCATGGTTCGAGCGGGCTAGCAAAGTTGTCCCATATCTTTGGGACTAAGCGTAAACAACGACCTAGGCGGAATCCTAGGTGGAAGAGGCTAATGGCCCACCAGATGAGTCAACAATTGACACGGACACAAGCAATCTTACTATTACCATTCGCAGTTACTGTGGTGGTGGCTGTAGCATTGCTAATTCCGCCTGCTTACCTATTGAGTAAAATACTCGATGTATAAGCAAGCATCACTAGGAGAAAATTATGAGTCAATCAATACTCAAGATTAGAATCGAAACTGAAGAATACATATACGAAGAATATCTGGAGGCTTAACTATGTGCGGAGCAATACCTGCTGCGTGCGAAGCCTGTGGAGTCTTTTCTCGTATAGAACCAATGTGTGACTGCAAGGAGGAATCCCAATGAGTCACATTGAGGCAATTTCTGTTTCGGTCGGAGAGAAGGTACTACTTTCTTATTCCGATATGAGCGATGAAACAGCAACAGTAAGTATTGTCGATGACAATACTTTGCAGGTAACGGTACGGGGGTTCCCCTACCACATCACCGCAAAAGACTTTGCTGACTTCGTCTTTGACCAAGTTAAGATGTACCGAGCAATCGGGTCCTAACTTGCTCCAAACTAGAACCACTGAGATAGCAAACATGCGCTGGAGGTCGCTCCTCCGGAATGCCTTTGCGAAGCCCTTAACGGGAACTCAGAAGTTTGTGAGGCTACCATACGCTCGTGCTTCCAGTAGGAAGATGTAGTAGGAATGCATTATTGCGCCTACGAGAGTGGTTCCTCACAAAACTAGATTACAATGGCGATAACTTCAAAAGGAAACCCAATACGCAAGCCGACTATGCAACTAGTAAGGTCGTATAACCGTACTTGGGATGAAATGGAATCAATGCTTGAATCAGCAGAAGAACGCCGCCGTGAATGGCAGATGTTTTTCGAACGAGCAAAGCGAATCAATAACAAGCAGTCCATGAAAGACGCTGCTCGAAACTGCAAGGCCCTTGAGGGAGTCATTAAGACTCTCAAATGGACTTTGGGTGAAGAGGGGATTAACGACCCGTTAGAATGATTCAACTAGATGAGTAGCGAAAGTGAAAATGAGAATATGATGGTGCTGATGCGTGTTGCGACTATGTCTGCAACTGCGCACAAAAATCAAGACCGAAAAAATGGTGGGAACTATGTTCGCCACCCGCTTGCTGTTGCGGCTCTAATTGAGCCACAATGGGCGACTTTAGAAAACATGTGTGTGGCTATTTGCCATGACATCCTCGAAGATGTATCAGACATGTTGGAAGAAACTGCAAAAGAACTGGCAATAACCTTTGGAGGTGCGTTTAACGATGTACACTCTAACTGGCAAACAGATAACATCTATAACTTTAGAATGTTACTTGCTGCGTGTAAGTCCCCAAGCAATTGGGTGGAAGGCACGGAATTTGCTGAGACTGTAACTAACGGTGTGTTGGAATTGACGGTAGACTGGCCTCGTGTCGGTCATCCTGAAGACGACCCCAAAGATAAAGTTTCTAAGAAGCAGTACGAAGTTGAGAGAATTCAAAACCTCTCAATGGATGCTGCCGCTGTAACTAAAGCGGACAAGAAGTTTAATTCACGACATCCGATTCCCGGCAGAGACCCTGCTAAGGAATCGGCCAAGTATCAACGGTATTTCGATGCTGTTGATGCACGAATGAACTCTTGAACATATTCGGCCCCACGGGGCCAACTAGATAGGAGTGGTAGACTGATAGCGTGCCACAGTAAGTGAAGTAAATCGTGCAGTCTGACTGTGCGTCAGGCTTCTACCTATCACCAGATGAAAGAGAATTATAACTGTGAAGATTGCCACCTATACATAATGGAAGGACTGTGCCTCGAAGACAGACCTGCTACTGAGTGTCTAAAATGTGGCTTTCAACTTGTAAGTATTGCTGGCTTTATGAGCCTAGACTTGCTTAATGAGCAACGAGACAACTACAACAGTTACCATGGCTACGATGAAGGCGATGACGAGTATCTACCAGAGTTAACTCTGGAAGAATACAAACTTATCGCAAAGAAGCACCATAACGAGAATACTACGGGTGGTTACCACCCTAATTTATACGGATTATGGACCACTAGAGCCGAACCAAATTGGGACGGTTCGCAAGATTGGTGACTCAATTATCAACTAGATAGGAGTGGCGGACTGAGTTAAAGCGCGCCACAGCAAGTGAAGTAAAATCGTGCCAGTAATAAAACTAGCCGTCAGGCTTCTACCTATCACCAGAACATACCGATACCGGTATTTCTTAATACGTATAAGTAATGAGAAAGAGAGCATATAGGCAATATGATATCTTTCTCATTTTTTTATACAAAACTAGTTAGAGTAAAATCAAACCGGAAATGCGCATTAACGCTTTCGGGTCGCCTACCGCTTCACCTATGGTGGAACGATAGGACATCCGATTGAGTGGGGTCAAACCCACACCAGACTGAGAACACCGCAAACTGCTTATTGCAGAGAGATGGTAATGTAGGGGTACAATGATGAAACGGGTTCGCCCCCGTCTAGTCAGACAATTGAAACTGTAGTATTGCAGGTTCTCGGTCACCCCCTACCAGATGATGAAAACTATATCATTCGCACAAAGTATGAGAAAGCAATTTGCCGACTCATACAAACGAGACGGGCCAGCGGAAATTATTCCGGGGACCGGTATCATGAACTACCACCTTACAGATTCCAAAAAGGAATGAATAAGGTAAGTAGTAAATGCACTACGATAGTATTGCACTAGGGAAATTACTATGAGTAACAACAACCAAAAAATTACGCAAGCAGACAAACTAATGAAGAGATGGGCAGGACGCAATCCTGACAAGTCACGAATCCCCGGAGCAACTCCGGAGATGACTGGCTTCAAGGCTCGAATGAAACTCGCCAAGAGCGAACCATTCAAGTCCAACCCTGAATACGCATTGGGATGCGCTCGCTTGCTTATGACATACAACATTATGACACACAAAGATTTGTCATGGATGTTAAACAATCACCCTGCTTGGGCCCAGATTATCAAAGATGGGAACATGGACGTCAATGGCGCTCTCATGGAAGAAGCAAAGCAATCTGCTTGGGGACAGTCACACAAAGTGACTGCCACTATGCACTTGTGGGGTACCGCAACGGTCACTTATGAGGGCCGAAACGGCGTAAAGACAGAAGAGGTCAACCTTGGCCTTGAAATGATTAGATACGAAGGTGACACCCGTCCCTTTGTCGCACTGAATCTGGGAGGAGGTAGTGCAATCAAACATTTCCTGTTGAAGACTGAGGCTGAACGCCCTGACTTCACTGTTAATGACGACAGCAACACGCGCCGTTTTGTTAGCCGTCGCACTTTGGATGAAGCGAAAGCCGAAGAAGAAGAGCGACAAGAAAAGGAATTGGATAACCAAGCAGACAATGCTGTGGCCCGACTCCTCGCTGGCAAAAGCGTTACCTTGGGTATCACGGCTTCTGCCGTGAAGGACACCCCTCGCAAAGAGCAATCTAAGCGAAAGAGTCCATCATCCTACTCGGCTCATCGAAGCCGATGATGTATGTCAAGCAGATAACAGCCAGACTGTTACAACCAAAGATTCGCAGCCCTCGAAACTGCGATAGGTATGCCAGAGGGTAGCAGGGGTTCGCCCCTACTAGTAAGAGTAGAGAGAGCACACGCGTTTGCGATAAGTAAACGTGTGTTCTCTCTTTTTTTTTTATCCTGTACTTGATATACAGTGATAGATTACACTAGATGAGAGGTAATATCCTATGAGTCATATGGTTAAAGGAACAACGAACTTTACTGAGGAAAATAAAGAAATCCTCATTGAAGCATTGAACGAAGCATACCCCGGATGTAGCATCCAAATGGACACACAAATGAGTAGTCGCGGTCGCCCTATGTGCGATATCGTGGTTAACCGTAAAAGTGGTAGTCAACTTGGATTCCGCAAATTGAATGATGGAACTTACGAGTGCCATACATACGAACCGGGTTACGGAAACAAGGCTGTGCAAAATGCACTAAAGCCTGTTTACGAGCCTTACGGAAGAGGCGTTGCCCGAGACATGATGAAGCGAAACCCGAATCTGCGAAACTACCGAATGGGTAAAACCAAGGAAGTAGAACGCAACGGTAAGAAGATGAAACGAATCCGACTGCAACAAGCAGGAGGTGGATACTGATGGCTGCACCACAGTACATCGACTTCTTCATTGACCCCGACACGGGTGAAATGGAAATTAAGATAGAAGGCTTTCCAGACGCAGTCTGTGATGCCATGGCTGCCGAGATTCTGAAAAATCTCGGTATGAAGGATGCGAAAGTCACCAAGACCGGCTCTTACGAGGGCGGGGATGGGCAGACGCGCACCCAATCTATCTCGTGAATCGCTTCACAACTAGGTGAGTTAAATTAAACTGAGGGAGAAATCCCTGTGACGGACGCGTTTCACACGCTCCTAAACGCACAGTACGCATTCGAAAACTAGTAAGCAAACTAGCCACTGATGTGGCATAGACGCACAGTTTTCAAATCTGACGCAGGAAACAAAGCACTTACGCTTTGCGAAACGCGATAAAGAACTACGTACAACTACTCGTGGTCCCACCACGATTAATCTAGCAATGACTCCAGTGACTGGAGTCACTGGGCGGACACGCAACTTTCAATGATTTATCCTTGGACAGTTAGCGCTCAGGAAGTTAACCTGAATGATATCGATGCATAACATCTGCCGCGCAGGCAGAAGAAAGCAGATAAAATCATTTAGAATTAAAACCCTGAATATTGTGGTAACCCACGTCTGGGAGCGCAGTCGCGCGAGACGGGTAGTAAAAAGAGGAGAACTAAACCAAAATCATTTTGCGAAATACAAAGCAACAAGAAGAAGCATGCGGCGACGCCGTACGCTCTTCGTAATGAAACACTGCAAGAAACCGGTTAAAAACCGGGAAGAAACAAAATTTTCTGAGTTAAAATGAAATACCATGAGGAAGAGAAGAGCATGTAAACAATGCCCGGAACTGAAGAGTATACACTATAGGTGTGCACAAAAATGGAAAGACGCCAGAGTTCTGGCCACATAAAAAACAAAAAGAAAAAAGAGTTGTGAATTCCAAAACAAAAATCCTGACGAGCCAATATGGTCCCCGGGACAAAGCAATCAATAGAATTCCAAACGCGGTGCCCATCGATTCAGAAATGAATCTTGAGCACAAGGTACGCTGAAGAGATAGCAGACAAAGTAGTTTATCTAACAAATAAACCATTTCAATCTCAATCTTTCGTGTACACTGCAGCAAGCGGGAACAACATCCCGTCGGAAAATGAAATTAGAGTGAAACAAGTCACTGGTGTTGAGGATGCCCCCTACCCTGCTATGCAGGTTGGTATCCCTAACCAACCCTTGACTCACCACCAGTACTTTTGAGTACACCAGAGGATTATCAATGGATAAGAATTTTAAGAAAATAATGGAAGCATGTATGGGAGCAAGTATACCCTGTGCAGCATGGAGTACGACTGGAGAAGTGGACCAACTAATCCACGAAACAGTTGAATGGGCAGTGAAGTATGGAAAGAAAACCCCTGCGGTTTTCGTCTGGCGCGAGAGTGTCGGTTACCAAGAATACGCTGCCTTTGTTACCAATGAAGACGGAACGAAAGTCCGAACCCAGAGTCTAGACCCTAGCACCGCAGCGTTTGAAATAACAGCGCTTGAGGATGCAGTCTTTTCTCCTGACGACGATTTCCCGGGCGCTGCTGTGCCCTTCGCCATCGACTTTATTCGCGACTTTAACGTCGACGAAGAAGGTCGCTCTGCAATCTTTGTATTGCGAGACTGGCACCGTCACATTGAATACAACATTGACCATGTTGACAGGCAACTTGCTTTGTTTGAACAAATCACAACTGGTGATGAAAAACACATCATTGCGATTGGACAACCCTCGTGGACCGACGAAAACATCCCTGTGGAATTGAACCCACACATGTACCGGGCCACGCTGGAACTCCCAGACAAGGCTGAAAGGCTCGCGATAGCAACTGAATGGCACCGAGAGGTCCTTCTTTCGCAATCGCGAGATTTTCCCGAACTTCAAAAAGTTGACAATGAACATCTCGAAAAGGTCGCTGACGCTACGGGCGGATTAACCCGCATGCAAACTGTTAACGCAGTCTGTATGGCAATTGCTAGCACTGGCACCTTCGATATCGACTTTATCCTCGATGAAAAAAGAAATCTTGTTAAGCAGGCTGGTTTTGAAATTACCAGACCTGAATCAGGTTTCGAGCGTATCGGTGGACTCACTCCTCTCAAGGAGTGGGCTTCACGGCTTCGCCAACGATTTACTAAGGAAGCGTTTGATTACGGCTTCTTGTCTTACCCTAAGGGGCTGTTGATGGCCGGTGTTCCCGGCTGTGGAAAGTCTGCTATTGCTAAGGCTATTGCGAACGAGTGGGGGATGAACCTGCTCACCGTTGAGGCTACAAACCTCAAGGGTTCGCTTGTGGGTGAATCTGAGGCTAAAACCAAGCGTCTCTTTGATACTGCCAAAGCAGCGGCTCCAGTTATCGTCTTCGTTGACGAGGCTGAGAAGTTGCTAGGTAAGTCAGAGGGTACAAACGATGGTGGAGCCCATGATGCAGTCCTAGGTCAATTCCTGTCATTTATGCAGGAAGACGACTCTGGAGTGTTCTTCATGTTTACCGCTAACAATATGGAGAAGTTCTCCCCCGAACTGGTAGACAGGTTCGAGGGGCGATTCTTCATTGACCTACCGTCTGCTGGAGAGCGAGAAGAAATTCTCGGTATCCACCTGCAACACAGGAAGCAGAATATTGAAGACTTTGACTTGGCCGAACTTGTTCGCGCCTCCAAGGACTTTTCTGGTAGAAACATCGAGCAGTCGATTAAGCGAGCAATGGGTATTTCTATGGCTGATGGGTTCCGACCTCTCAGTCAAGAAGACCTATTGGAAGTATTCAAGGTTGTTATCCCGACTTCTAAAACCAAGAAGACGGAGATTGAGACCATGCGTACGTTCGTTGAAAACGGAATGATGCAAGGAGCAAACGATACCAGTGGTTCTGCCACTAAAGGACCGTCTGCCTCCAAGTTGAAGAAGTTTGACTAAGGCGAAAGCCTACTAGGAGAAAATAATATGTCGAGATTTATTCGAGATAAAGGAGTTAAGAAGCGCGAAGAAGTAGCGGAGATGCTAGACATGGCTGTATTTTGCCAAGTCTTTCTGACTGCGCACTACATTCGCAACGATGACGATAGTTACATCCCGTTGATTCAGCGGGGACAACTAGACCGTATGCCCAAAGAGGTAGCAGAAGAAATGGACTCTATGTTCATGCTTGCTATCAAAGAACTCGACAAGATGGGCGAAGACCCTGAAGCGTTTATGAAAAGAGCGCGAGACGAGAAGTACGACCCAGTCAGTGACTACATTGACACTCCTGAGATGAAAAATGCTCTAGGCAACGTAATCATGCGAAGACTTCGAATTACCGAAGGAATCCATGACGAAGACGAAGCCTTCGAGAGAGCAAAAGAACTTATGCCTGAAGTTAGAGACGCGATGCACCAATTTGTTGCACTGAATCTAGCGCAGGCCATGCGCAACATTGTAGAAGAACTCGGTAAGAGAGGATTGAAAGACCTTTCCAAAGCGAGCACTTTGATTAAACCCAGAGTCGCAATGATTGATGATGGAGCCATTGGCTTCGCTGCTGAAATAGATAAAGAAGCGCTTGAAGAGTTGCTTTCTGGAAATAAAGAAGCAGACGATAAGAAAGTTAAGTTCGACCCCGCTTGGGGTTAATTTGTTTCTCACTAGATGAATAAAATTGATTTAATCATTAAAGATGTGGATGCGTCGACTGCCCAGAAGATTCTGGCGCTGTTGAATAAAGACGAATCTGTAACTGTGGAGAAGGAAGTCAAGTCTGCCCCTGTGGCTGACAAGGACAACCTACTTTGGATGAAGCGCCGACTGGCGGAAGCACCCAAGGAAAAGAAAACGTATACTTGCAACAGATGTGGCAAGGTATACACTTACGCAAACAGTTACAACAGTCACCGCACTCACTGCAAAGCACCTGAGACAAAGGAACCTGTTTCCGAAGAACCAAAGCAGCCTGTTAAGGCCAAGCCAAAGTTCAAGCGAAACATTAAGGTTCCCAAGAAGCCTGCCAAGAAAGAACAACCAAAGTACAAGAAAATCAGCGATGATGACCTAACTGACATGGTTGTTGCTATCTTGACTGGTAACCTAAACGCAATTGTAACATCCGCTCAGATTAGCGGTAACTACATAACGAGCCAAAAGAAGAAGTTTGGCGCAAGCCCGGAAGTAATAGAGATGTCAAAAACTCTTGAGCCCCGAGTTGTTAAACTTCTAAAGAAGGCCTCGAAAGTGTTGGGACCTTCTCAGTGCATGAGTATGCCTATCAGTCCTAACGGGCTACAGGTTGCTCTCTTTGCTAAGAGCATCAGTGCTAAGGACTTGAAAAAGAAACTTAACTGATTTACGCTCTACTAGATATAGGTGCTCTAGTACCGAATCACCAGTGAATAATGAACCAAAAATTATGAGCATCGCCCCGAGTTTCAACTGTCAGTTGAAATGCGACGGGTGTTACCTGACAACAGATGTAACGAAAGAAATGCGACTAGCAACCAAGACGGATTACTATTGGAAGAGAGCAATGAAGATGGGTGTGGCTAATGGCTACACCGAACTTGCTATGACTCTTAACCCATATCCGGGCGCTATAGAGCATACCACTAAGTTGGCAATGATGGCTAAAATGGCCGGATTCGAAACTGTGAATGTTACAATGAGTTGGGGTAGCATGGACTGGGATAAGCAATTTAAGAACCTGCTTAGATATGTCGATGTTATTACTGAAAGTGTAGACGAGAATCGGAAGAGCCATGCTGCTCGACTGATACAAGACGAATCATTATATGAATCAGAAAGAATACACACAAACCTAAACATACTGTGGAGCCCTAAGTTGATGAAGCAATTCGTTGACAAAAAAGGCGAAGCATACGAGTACATCACCCAAGCGATAGAAGTGTATGAGTATATGAAACTCCATTACAGTGAAGTCAAAGGTGATTTTACTGTTCAGCATCTTATCCTTAAGCCACTGTCCCTTTACGGCGACTTTGACTTTGAGGGAGCATATCAGACGATTATGAAAGACGTACCTCTGGGAGGAGACGGCGGACTTCATGTTGGTGATGTGGCATTCGGAAACTTACTTGGGCTAAATGACTGCCCCGGTAAGCGGATGATAGACATTGACCCTATGGGCTTCGCTAGACGATGCCCAGAGAATCCGATTGCTTACGATGCAACAGACTTGATGAAACTGGAAGGATACCTGAAAGATGGTGTTCCTAACTGTGGAGACGCTTGTAACTGTATTACTGGTTAACAGTAACTAGAGAGAAACTATACCGAGGGAGCAATCCCTGTGACGTACGAAACGCACGGTTATCATCGTGTTTATTAGAAAAGATTACTTTAAGCCCGACGCCTTGTGAAAATCACAAGGTAAGCGCCTAACCGCTACGAATTGTGTTAAGGAAAAATGTTAGTTAGATTGGCTAGTGCATACGCACTGGCAGGTCGCAGCAACACACCCTTATTCCTTAACACAAGTCGTACCCGTTAGCCGTCTAAAAGCAATCCTTTCGATAAAAACTTGATAACCTAATCATACAGACATCGTCTACGACTTGTAGCGCTAACGGATGTATATACTGTACCAAAGCGCTTACAGCGCTATCGCAGTACAGTGAATAACTTACACTTAAAGAAAGCATTTGTTTCTTCTGCTCCTGAAGCAACCGCAGATACTGGTTAGTTGGACTGTCCCTAAGGGGATAAGGCGACGGCTCTGAATCTGCTGCTCACTTCAGAAGCAGAAGAAATAAATCTTTCCTTAAGTGTAACTTATTGCACTTAGGTGTTTCAGAGAATGGTGACTCTCACCAGATGATAATTGAAATTGTCAAGAAAAATATATGGGAAGTAAAAGTCATCGCTGATGATGGCAACCAAACGAGAAAACTCCTTGAGACATACGAAGAATTGACTTCGTTTGTTGAGGGAGTTCTCGCTGGATACCACCCAAATCAAAAGAAACTTGAAGACTACACAGGTGAGTAAGATGGATGATAAGTTCGCGGAAGCAATGAACGAATCTGTCCTTACTCGTGAATCACTAAAGAGAATCGAAGACTCTTTGGTAGAATTAGTGGCTATGATGAAAACCTTCCAAGATTTTATCTTGGAAGTTAGCCCTGCTCAAGCAAAAGAGCAGATTCAAGAACTTGAAGACGAATTAGGAAACTAATTCACTAGTGTTAAATGATAATACAATAAGAGAACATAAATTATCTGTTGTGAGGCTACTACAGCCTCGCGGAGCAGTGCTTTCTACGCTACTTAAAGTGGCAATGAAGCGTTGGTCTATCTACGAAGAAGATTCAAGAGTTAATGACGCCAGTGGCGAATTGACTTTGACTTACGATGAGGCTGGATACGGAACTTCCAGTCAACTCGTAGTTGATTATATTGGATATGAACACTTTGACCTTAGAGTAACTATAGATAATGTAACTACTAGACCTATTGATTTAGGTAGATGTAGATACAGAATCGCTGGTGCATTAGACAGCACTATCGTCGGTCGCTTAACAAGCGAGACGATAGTTCAAGTCGGCTTAGGAGAATCCAGTATATGGATTAGTACTACCGATGATGAATACTGTTTGAACCGGCCCAGAAATCACGGACGACCTGTCCACTCTGGTAGCAGTTACAGAAAGGCGTATCAAAACCCCTCGGATGAACCGAGCGTAAGAATCAGTACGACAAACGCTGAATTCAGAAAGATACTAAACAAGTGTAAGGGCGGTGCTTTTTGCATCGTCTCAAGAGATAACAGAATTGGCATATACAATAGTGAGTCGGAGCAACCAGTGGTTACTCCGGTGAATACAGACTATTCGATAGAAGATGGAGTTAAGTGCAGAAATGCAATCGCTTCAGTTGACTATCAAATGCTATACTTCGCACTATATCGCAGAAAGCAAAACCTAGAAGGACTGATTAATACAATCAATCAAGGGTCTGCCGACTACGATATTACTGAGTATGGTATTATTGATGGTAAAGTTTACTTGGTCATTAGTGGGGAAGGAATCTCCGCTAGACTACTGTTTACAACAACAAGCGCAACTGATACCGGAGTAGAAATACCCGGAATGCAGCAGAGCAAGAAGCGAAGTCGTCGCCCCTCGTCCACTCAGTCACAGATTGATGCTGGTCGATTAGAGCAACTGGCGGCTTCATTAGCAGAAAGTTCACAGGTTTTGCCTGTGGATACTGCCGTCGAATTTACTGAAGAAGAAACAACCAGACTAAATCTCTGGTTGCAGGCCCACTCACAGTGGGTAACTTATAGGAACCAATCGCCCTCAACTTCGAGGCAAGTTTGGTTTAGTCACTACAGTATGATGCTAATACAAACCGGTGAAGCACCTGATGAACTTGATTTTCAAATCATGTCCAAGGTGTGAACCAACTAGATAACATGAGTAATGAGATAAAAAAATATGATGATATTGTGGAGAAATACAACTTTAGCCGATACATCGCGACCAATAAGTCTCGATTTTGGACTAACCAATTGCCCTCTGACCAACTCTTCCAATCATGGGAGATGTTTGTCTGTAAGCGAATGGCTAGCCAAGTTTTCGGAATGAGTTGGAAGGAAATAGAAGACTGGGGGCCTAAAGAGTGTCGCCAGTTTTACCACGAGCGACTAATGGAAGGGACGACCCTTGCCAGCGCATATCACTTGAATCTTAACGACGGACCCATTGAGAGTCTTCTCAGTGGTGAGAGCATCGGGCCTGAAGCCCGAGGTGCTCTCGCTTACCGTTGGGACAACGGCTTCTCGCTCAAGAACTACCAAAAGAGGACCTACTTCGCAGTAGAGAATATGATGGAAGGTCTGGGCGAACAAGCAGCCGATGTTCTCAGAAATATCCAAGAAGCAGAAAAAGTCCTAGAGACCGTCATGGGAGAAATCGATGACGTGATTAGTACTACTGTTATGTCTAGTCGGGTCAAGCACCTGATGAAACACATGCAGTCCAAACTCAGTTTGGCTGACTTTTTGACCGAAGACGATTCTTAATCGTAACTTCACTAGATGATAACTAACCAATTATGGATTAGATTTGACTTGGGTCAAGTGCCGGTTCTTCGAAGAGGAACTGTGGCTTGGCATGTAAACATGGTGATGGAAAAGTCGACTTCGTCGGCTGGGACACAACTACTGAATGAGATGAGAAACGATAACATCATCGAACAAGTAAACGATAAATGGCTTTTCGTAAGAAAGACGCCTGCTCGTGTTCGTGATGTGCCTCGATTCTCTGAACTGATGGGAATATGTATGCAGTGGGCTAGCCGAGAGGAACCGGGTTACGAATGTGCCCTTCCTGCTCGCTGGCAGAACTTGGATAGACTATCCGATGTTCAAGCAGCACTGCAACTAATACAGGTGAGATAATGACAAATCAGCCAAACTCCAAAAGAATAGGGCGAATGTTTGACCGACCCTCTAATGAAACAATAGAGTGGGTTGAAACCGCTATCAAGGAAGAGGCTGTAGTAGAAACAGACACATGGCAACGCTTTGTGTCTGACTCTGACCGCAGTACCCCCGGAAAATTGTTCAGTAATCCCCCAGAAAGATTCATTGCCAAACTGTCCTATGGAGACTTAGTATACTGTTGGTTGCTAGAAGATAACTATGAACATGGTTATCTCTGCTACCTGATGAACACTGGGTCAATGTGGACTACCATTTACGTTTACAAAGGAAAAACCGCGCACCAGCGACACATGATAAGCAGCGTCTACGGACGCAATGATGTCGATTGGCGAGTAGTACCGATTACTGCTAGAAACTCCGGAACGGAGACTAGCAAGCGTATGAAAGTTGAATGGTCTGCGTGGATATTCCACCATTACTTTGCCTTTGATTGGTTCCCTGAACCCTAAGCAAAGTAAACTAGAGGTAATACAAAATGAGTACGAAAGGAAAATTCAATGTGATTACTGGTTTGTGGAGACGCCGTAAGAATAATGGCTCGGAAGAGTACTTCTACGGTAAGCCTAAACTTAGTGAACCCCTCACCCTTAACCCGGGTGACGAAGTTTACGTGTTTAGAACCTCTGCCCGCAACGCCAAGAACGGCGACCCTCAGATGTACCTGAAGGTTAAGCGAGCAAACCAGTCCGCTGACGAGTGAGTCAGTGACTTAATTTACCGTGGGCAACACGGTAAAACTAGATGAGATTAGAAGATTTTATAGAAATCGTGGAATCAACGACGCCGTGTGGAGAACCACTCGAACAACCGTCGTTTAGCAGAAGGGGACAAGTCGTTTCCAATGCTGAGACAAGCAATATGATGATAAATGCCTTATCGAATGCAAATATACTGTCGGGAGACGGTGTATTCTTCATCAGAGGAAACTACAATAGTAGATTTGGAAGACACGGTGTATTCTTTAGTAAAAGGAGCGCCGACTACGAAGCAGATGATAATCACTTTGTGTATCGATGTGTTATGTCGATGCACCACAATGTGTCACTAAATGCTCGTAATTTACCAAATAACGTACCAAGAATAACAGATATGGCTAGTGCTTGCGTCGCTTTGCGAATGCGAGCAGAGGCCACTATCCCTGATATTTCTGGCATAACAAATACTTCTGGATTTGAAGTTACAATACGGGGTCGATTTGACTCTGTTGTGCCTTCTTTGTCTAGAGGAGACGCTAGAACACTAAGCAATAACTGGTACTCTGTACAGAGTGACCAAGATATGGTTAGTCACTATCCAAAACTATACCAAGTTAAGAGGAGAGGGAATACCTTCTGTCTGTATAACTCTGATGGTTTGGTTGGTGAGATGACCTTCAGGTCTTTGCTCAATTGGGAAACGGACAGTTTACCCTTGACTGAGCAAGACATGGATGCCGCTAGAAAATTCTCTGATAATGAGAAGCCATACGTCGGCTGGATTCCTTCAATGGAGGAACCAGTCGTCACACATAAGGCTACAAAGCCATTTCAGGCGTTTCGAATAGGGGACTGTGATACTTCCCTAAAAGGAACTACACTAAACGACAAAACACAGAATCGAAGGGTCCATTTTAACGGGTCCACTCAGTTCTTGATAGACGGAATGAGATACTCTCTGGAGCAAGGAACATACTTCTTTGCGCCGGAAAACATCTACTCCATGGGCGTATTCGAGTACGATAACTGGGTGAGTGAACTCTCTGGTCATATTACAATGACTAAGGTTAACACCCGTGTCGGATTCTTGTCCAACTTCTCTCGTGAAGAGGAAGTTGTGACTACGACCGTGATGAAGTCTAAGGCGATACAATCGGCAACCCCCGATGTCGCCGCACCGAAGTTTACTGGAAAGGCAAACACAAATCGAATCAAATAGACTTAGGTCTATACTAGATGGTATTTAATTGTAAGATATGCGATAAAGCATTTACTACAGAAGGAGGATTGCTACTTCATGGAAAGGTCGCTCACACTGAGCCGCCTACCAAGGAGACTGCACCACCGAAACAAATAACTGAGTCCAAGAAGCCAAAGAAGTCTAGCAGTTCGCTGACTGATTCGGATTCTTACATCAAGGAAAAGATAGCCAAATACAATGCTATGAAAAAGAAGTGGCCAAAGAAAGCCACTGGAATGATTAATGGTGAAAAGACCTCTAAGAAGAACTTAACAAAACTGTTTCCACCGGAAACGAACGTGTTCTTCAATGGAAAGTTACCAGCGATTCCAATGCATCCTAAGTTGGAAGCCTCCTATGCCGTGACGGTAAGGGAGATGAAAAACGAATGGATTGCCATAACCTTGACTGGAAAAAAGACTAAAGTCACATGGAAAGAAGGGCCTCTCTCGAAGAAATATCGAGTGATGATTCCTACTATGCAAACCAAGTGATTACTAGATTATTCCCTAATGGGAAATAAAACACAATCGAGCATAAATTAACTACCATATGAGTCATAGTATTGGCTTACGGAACTAAGATATGGCTCGTGTAAAATAGAGTTCCAGAGAATGTGACTTTACTATGTATCTTCTATAAAGAGAATACGAGTATCAAGCACAAGTAACAAACATGCTTTAGCGCTGCGCAAATGTCGCAGCACGGGTCGTGATAGTATTCACGATTAACGAGTGGAGCAACTAGATGAGTGAAAACAATTCAGAATATGGATACGTAACCGAAAACAGCAACATACCGACAAGTGGGCACCTAGTGCTCTACTCCGTAGCAGGAGGTCGGGTGTCGTATGCTTCGTTTGCTGAAAGAGCAAAGGCACTAGATTTATCTAGAACCTTTGTGCCAACTCTAAGAAGATTATACAACTCCTTTGCGATAGCAAAGGACAGCCTAGACGGACTGACTCTTCCTTCATTGGAAGTAGCAGAAGGATGGGATGGTGTTGTTGACAGGAAAGTAAAGGTAACCCGACTAGCGAGAGGCCACGAATATGTGGTTCAAATCGAAAGTCGAGGTAACTCGCGAGGTAAGAAGCATGTGTCTGCACAGAACATGTTCCGCCTTGAGTTTACTCCGCCTGAAGACTTCGATGTTTCCGCGTGGTCAGAAGACTACATGGACAACATCTGGAAGAACGATGAAGAAACTGAAGAGGAAGCCTTGGTAACTGCCGAGGTTGAATCAGAAAGTCCTTTGTCTTCATCCGAGTTGGCTGCAGCAAGTGTGGCCCAAGTACGAAGATGTATCTCTGTGACTCCCTATTGGGATGATAGCGAAATCGATGCAGCATTATTTGCTCGCATCACTGCTTCGCTAATGACAGAGTTCGAAACAGTAGCAACAAGTATTGATGCTACCATGCTGAGGAATAAAATTGTCAAAGTATTGACGAATGAACTGGGTGGCCTACCGTTTCGAAGCGGTCAGGGTGCTTACTTTGTTCCTAAATACGACGACGACGAAGCCTACTTGGAGACCCTAGAGAACTACTCTAGACTCCTCGAATCTTTCGGAAACGCAAACTCCCTTACCCGAACCACGGGTGAGGCTAACTGGTTAGGAGATAACGGTAAGCCAAGAGATTGGCACAAACCTACAACTAACCTAAGAATCATGGGTTACATCGACAATGCTCGTCAAATGTCCTACTTGCGTAGAGACATAGAAACGAACCTTGGTCGAGAAATTGGAGAATATCAACACAAGTTGATGGAAGTTGCTAACAACTTCAACGAAGACAAAATCAAAGACTTCGAGAAGAAACTTGATGCCATCACTGGCCTCAAGACGACACTCAAGTCGAGACTGTCTAACTTGACGAGAATCGTCGGCGGAGAAGTAAATCTCAACACCGACGCATTCAGCGACGTCCAAGCAGGACTCAACAATGGTGCTAGCCGAATTCGTTCGGTTAAGAGCACTGTTGCTGACCGAGTCCTTGCACTTTCCCGTTTCGATTAACTTAATCGATTCACTAGAGAGGTGAAAAATTTGTCTGACGAAACTGGCGCTGCCTCAAAGCGCGCCTTCGCAACTGACGAAGATTTCATCGCCTCATGGCAGGGCAACAACTCTGTCGAAGCAGTGGCTATTGCGCTAAGCATGAAGCCTGCTTCGGTAGAGCAACGAGCCCGTAGCATGC
>Ga0233444_10002744_pt1 | contig 18134 bp, 8 predicted proteins | sample SI_124_October20_6_FD_182792 | JGI IMG/M metagenome (GOLD analysis project Ga0233444, IMG submission 182792) | Seawater microbial communities from Saanich Inlet, British Columbia, Canada - SI_124_October2016_10_MG | ecosystem: Environmental > Aquatic > Marine > Inlet | place: Canada: British... | reverse complement strand
CGAGGCCTTGCACACGCGCGACGTTCGACACACCCATCGCCTCTTGATCAAGCACATCTTAGCGCTGCGCCAAATCAACATCCTGTCGCACACCAAGACGGTGCTGATTCTTGAGTAAGCGGATGCACGAAACGATACTTGACTAAGAACGCGGCATACGGTGGCATTTTAGTGCGATTTTCCGCGTGTGCAGGTCCAACCTCGCCTTTGAGTCTCAGCACCTGCTGCACGCGCTCGAGGCGGCCAATGTCAAAAACTGGGTCAGCTTGAGCGAGGGCCAGCAGGGGTCGCTCGGATGGTTGACGGTGCGTCGTGTGCATCAACTTTTACCCCAACCACGCGTTTGCTCACGCGTCATCGTTTGCGTGTGCGCAGACCAACGAGCGCAAGGTGGGCAGGGTGGTTCTTCAAAGGACCGTATTGGTGCTCCACTCCTCACGTGCGATTCTTGTCGTGCGCAGGAGCAAATGTGTTTGCTGCTCCGCGAGGCCATGAACGTCGGCAAGATTGCGCTCTCCGACTGCTTCTTTTCCACCGAGCTGGGCGACCGCGAGGCACGTCAGCGGATCAAGGACGAGCTGTCGAGCTACTGCGTCGTGAGCGAGGCGCCCAAGACGACCTTTGGCAAGTTTCGCAAGGTGCGATCGCCCCTTTTGCTTCCCCGAACGACTGCCTGCCAACTCTGGTCTTTGGTGTGCGCAGACCTACACGGGCAAGCTCTACGGTACCGCTTCCTGCAACTGCATTGCGTGCTCTTTTTCTAAATGTATTTTTTGTCGTGTTCAGGAAAGCAAGACGACCTTTGCATTGCGCTTCAGCTTGCCATGATCGGCTGCCAAAAGGTATACGCAAGTCTTCAAACTGTGCCACGCGCGTACATTCTTGACACTCCTCCCTCACACACGCGCAGTTCTACCAAGACCCAAAATACAAGTCCTTCCGCGTCGACGACTATCACACCCCCTTGGGGTTGGCCAACAATTCCCGCCCCCGCGGCATCGTCTGAGTCTCCCAAACCGTATGGCTGGCCAGCCTTACAGTTTAAAACTGCTCGGGTTTTGCGTCGTACCAGAGGGTTGACCCCTTGGTAACTGGAAAAGTGGACATGACACAAAATGTGCTCGGGTTTCTAACTTTGCGTCCCGGCTTCTAACATCCCCTGTGAAAAATTCTAAAACTGGAGCGTTCTCTCTACTCTTGGCCTCTGTGCGCAGCCTCACGGCAAACGGATCTCAAGGTGATCTCGCGAGTTCCTATGTAAAGTATGCGCAAGTTTCTGTATCTCGTTGGGAGATCCGTTTGCCGTGGGCTGGCACACAGAGGCCAAGACTAGAGAGAAGACCCAAGAGTTAGAATTTTTCACAGGGGATGTTAGAAGCCGGAACACACTTTTAGAAACCCGAGCACTCTTGTTTGGGAGCGCAACGTTCGACCGTTGCGGTCCCAAACAAGAGTGCTGGGGGTTGTCACCACGGGCTTGGGTGGCCTTACATGGCTCGAAAGGCGTAGAGCGCATAGCTGCCCGACCCAAAGGCGGCGTCGCACGACGCGTGCACGGCCGCGTACGCCTCGTCCAGGCCGCCACCAACCATTCGCGCCGACCAGTCGACGACGCCCATGCGCTCCATCTCGCTGTGAACGTCAAAGTCGGCGCTCTGCGTGCCGACGCTATACCTGTAAACGTCCCGGTACATGGACGTCTTCATGTGCGTGTAGAGGGCGGATTTCACGCTCATGACGCCCGTCGGGGCCGGGTGGGCGGAGGTGCAGGCAATGAACTCGTCCTGGCTCTTTAGGCTGTACTTGGTCTTGCCCGTGAGGACGTAGGTGCTGGCCAGCGTCGGGCGTGTGCCATAGGAGAGCAAAAACCCGCAAGGCATCGTGGCCCCGCCAAACTTGTACGACATTCCGCACCCCGTGGACACGGTCTCGTCCTCGGCGACGGAGCTCAGAAAGGAGTCGTCGGTCGATGCCAGCAACGGCGACGAGTCCGACTCTCCCGTCAGCTTGGGGGCACGGCGAATGCTCATGGTGTGCGAGGCGCACACGCGTGCTCCCACCTACTTGAAGGGCTGCGCCGCTAGGGAATATTGCGCACCTGGCAGGCCACTGTGACAGGGAGACAAGGTCCAAGATGGCCGACGAGGGCGTGCGCACGCTCTATGCGCCGCGGGAGACGACCACGGTGTGGCGCAAGGCCGACGAACCAGGTACCACCGTGGTGGCCACGCGCAAGCAACTCGACCCGTCGGGCACGGCGCTCGTGGTGCCGACGAGGGATTATGCCAGCACGAGCGGCGTGCTCGACCCGCCACGCTATGCGCAGAGCGGCATGGTGCAGGTGCAGATTGTCAAGCACGATGGGACCTACCTGCCACTGGTGGACGGCTTGGTTCCTCCACGCGAAGTCGTCGATGGCGAAGTGATTCACTTGATCAATCACCATCGTGGAATGTTTGAGGACGAGGAGACGCGCACGTGGGTCTTTTCGCCATGTGCCGTTTCCGTGTGCATCGAGGACGGGCAAGCGCTGCCCGAGCGTTGTGCCGTGTCCGTGTGGCAACGCGTTGTTGCGAGTGGCGCTGTTCTTCTCACAGAAAAGAATCGCGTCAAGCTTGGCGAGCGAGAGCTTCGGCCCCTTCGTGTGTCCGACCCCACGGCTTCGACCGTCTATGTGCCATACCCTGGATTTTATACGCGGCCTCCACGAATCATCATCAATGACATGACGACAGTGATGCTTTCCCGTCAAAAGGGCTTCAAGGCAGCGGTCGTGAAATTCTTGTCTGATTATGGAGTTATTATGATGGCATTGCTGGGCAAGGCGCTCACAAGCGGACCCTCATCTCTCTACGACCTCACAACCTCCGTGTTTGCGAGTTTCAACTTGGCCAATTTTTTCTCCGATGCCAAGAATGATTCGGAATCTCCGAGAATCAATCCAGACGATAATATTTCGTGGTTTGATACGTTCTGGTTGTTGTTTGTTCAAGATCAACAGGATGCCACGACTGCAGCTGAACAAGCGGTAAAGACCAAGATTGACAATGAGACGTCTGCAATGACTGCACAACTGGCGGCAGGCGTGCTCAGCTTTTGGGCACTCGTTTCGGGACTTCCGGGTGCGCTTGCTGCGGGAAGTGTCCTCGGAACAGCATCCGGTGTGAATGTCGGATCGATAACAGACGCGGATCGTCAAACTTGGTCCGGCTTTGCAAAAAGCGCCGTCGGTGCAGCCGGTAGGGCCGTGTTCAAGCCTGAAAACTTGGTCGAGGCGGGCGTGGCTGGAATTTCAGAGGCGGTTAAAACACGCGTGCAGCCACTTCCAGCCAAGCGGTACTTTACCATTGCCGAATTTGCCACTGTGATCGAGTCCTTGGGGTCTGTCATGTCGTTACAAGAACCAGAACTTGCCGCAACGATGGCCAATGAAAAGTTCACGTCAGAAGCGGTCGTCTTGCAATGGCTGTTGGCTGCAGAACCTGGGGTGGCCTTTACGGTATCGAGTGGCGCGTACGGATTGTCGCAAACGCCCAACCGCGTCGACCTTTCAGAGTTTTCCATCGCGGATTCGGCCGGCATTCAGACCGACTTGTGTCTGCAGTTGGAAGACGACGAGAGTACCGACGCGTGCGAGGGGCGACCAAAGATTACCTTTCGATTTTCCAGCGCGCGTGACGACAAGCGCGTCTTGGGCCATGTCATGTCGGGGTTGAGACAAGACCTGAAACGCCTTCAAGACGCCATTTACGCATTTGATCGCGTGCTCAAGGAGGAGACCAATCCATTAAAGCCAGATGGCACGCCCAAGCCACCGCTGGACTACACAAGGAAGAATTCTGCGTGGACATGGTTCGACTATTGGATTTTTGACCCCATCTTCGCCTCTATCAGGGCCAAGTTTGAACCGAAAAATCCCAACCAGGGCGTCGCTGAGCGTGACATGGAAAAACAGCTGGGGAAACAACGAAGCATCGTGCTCAAATATGTGCGCGATAGTGTGCAATCCAAGTTGCATTCGCGATTCACGACGCCTCATTCGGAGGGTGCCACCCTCATGAAACTATTGAACCAGGCTGAAAAAACTCGATTTCTCGGCAGCAACCCAAGTGTCCCCACGGCGCCAACGTCTTCACCCACCATTGTTCGCGAGCTTCCACACAAGCTCCAAAACCCAGTCTACCTCTTTCCGTCGAGCTCAGACATGGATACAAACTTTGTCGACGTGCAACTACAAACGGGCATCATGCGAGAGTATTCTCCACTGCACGATGCAACCAAGGTGGGCACACGAGCAGCCCGCGCAGCGTCCAGTGCCATTGTGACGGCACATCGCAAGTGGGAAACCGAGGGGCCTCGAAGCCTCTTTGTGCACGCCTTTGAAGAGAATGTCTCAACTCCATTCTGGACTATTGCGGTGGCATCATACTCTTTGATCAAGGACTACGAATCGTATTCTTTGGTCTTACAATTGCCTAGTGACATTCGAGCGGCGGAGGCGTCTGAACACCTCGACGAGGAGATGAAGCGGCGCATTCTCACCCTCTGCCACACGGGCCCCGCCGCCGAGGCCGCCGGCACGCTGCTCGCCCACTCCAAGCTGCCCGACACGGAGGCGGCATTCGTGGCCATGTCGCTCTTTGCCGAGCTCTGGACCGACGAGTTGCTCAAGCTGCACCAACTCTCAGAGCCGACCTCGCGCGTCGTCTCGGCCGTGCAAACCGCGCAGGTGCGTGCCGCACGTCGCTGCGTTGCCTGTGGCACCTTCTTGGAGGCCGTCACCGTGCAGTCGTGGTCGGGGCTCGTGCCACTGTCCGAGTCCGCAACGGCCGACCCGGCGCTGCTGGCGACGCAGGCCGGACGCGATGCGGCACGCCTGGCACGCCGCTTGCAGCTGGTGGCGCAGCCCGTGACCGCTCGCGGGGTGCTCAGCAAGGCGATTGTGCGCCGCCTGCGGGCCATTGGCGCGACGCTCGTTGCCACGGGCAACCGGCTGGCCACCAAGCCCGACGCCGACGTCTTGCCATCGGAGCCATTGCAGGCGCTCTTCATGAAGCCCGTGCACGGCCTGCACGCCTATGCCCGCGCAACGGCCCTGTCCAACCTGGACCCACTGGTCGCCACGGCCATTGCCGCCGCCTACCCGTCGTCGTTGCTGATGTCGGATCAAACTATTGACCAAACGTCCAGAGAATTGGTTCGTGTCGATGCGACTCCACAACGTCCGCCTGTGCAACCCGATGCGGCACGCATCGTGCAGCGGCGCATGGCCGCGTTGCGATTCGACTATCCCGACACGGTGCACTTGGACGAGACGACCAAGGCCCTGCACGCTTCAGACAAGGCGCTGGTGGACGCGATGAGCAGCCTCTCGCTCGCATCGCAGCCGCGCACGCTGGCCTTTTACGTGCCGTACGGCTATGGCCAGGCACCGCCACGACTCGTCTATCCGCCCGTTCCGGCGCCCATGTTTGGCTCGGTGCCCGTGTGGACCGAGGACGTGCTTGCGTCCATTGACACTCTGCTCACGGCATTGGATGCCCCGACCGTGCCAACCAACTCGGCGGACACGTTGATGGCACGCATTTGTCCCGTCTTTCCTTGTGGCGACACGTCTCTGCGGCCGCTCCCAGCGCATCCCTCGCTGCTCGAGGCGCACCTTCGCAACGTGGCGACAAATGCCATCGACGTGTGCTTTTGGGCATCCGAGCCAGAGCTCGGCAACGTGCTCGAGGCTGGCACGGCACCCACGCCCAATCGTGCCAGCGAGGCTGCCAAGCGACACGTGCTTGGAATGCAAGAGCGAAAATTGGCAAGCCGTGTGTGCACACTGGCATGGAATGCGGAGCGCATCTTGCAGTCGCTCTTGCTGCTCGTCGGCGAGTTTGACGACACGCAACTCGTGACATCCTTGATTCTTGGCGACGGCGACGCACGCATTGCGGTGCCCAGACGCGGCGAATCCGACGAGGACATGCGCGTTCGTCTCGAGCGCGAACTCGAGGATGCGCGGTACACGGCCGAACGGGATGCCAATTGGCACTTTGCAGAGCTACGACGCACCATGAACATTATCGAGTCGTACATTGAAACCTCTACACAGGCACCTCCTCCGGCGGCACCTCCTCCGGCGGCACCTGCTCCGGCGGCACCTGCTCCGGCGGCACCTGCTCCGGCACCCGATGCAACTGCCACTGACGATTCGGCTGCCACCAACCTGGCCGTCTCGGACCAGATGGACCTGTCCAATGACAACGTTGCTGGCACGATTGTGTCCAATGGATTCCATCGCAGTGACATGGACCAAACCACTGGTGTCAGCGCGGCTGCGGTGCAATTCGCGGCGTATGGAATGGGCTATGCTTGGTCCACGCTTCAGGATTGGAATCCGGAGCTGTTCACGGTGCAAGCACTCATTGGTGTAGGAGGCACTGCTGTGGCGGCGGCGGCAGCTTGGAAGGGCAAGAAGGTGATTGGACGAGCCCGAAAACGATACAAGGTGTACAACGAGGCACAAGCCCATGCCGCAAAACTGCGGTCGCCAGAGTATGACAAGACTGCGGCAAGCAAGTCGACAACCGTTTCCAAGGGATGTGACTTGCCCTTTTTGCGATACGACAGCGATGATCGATGGCAGCGCTTGGCCGATCCAAACCTGTCGATTGATCAAAAGCGTGAGCTCTTGAACACTACGGTTGACGAAGATGGCAACCCGCGGTTTGCAGACAGTCTGAGGAGCGAGCTCGAGCGATTGCGCAATACCAAGTACGTGTTCATCGAAGACCTCGTCAATGGCAAGAATTGTCCACCCACGTCGGAGATTCCGTGGCAAGCGTGGGCTGAAACGAGTAGCATCATTGTTGAGCGTGCACTTTACATCTTCTTGGACGACGAGATCACGCAGTGGAAGTTGGCACCCGGCGAGGAGGCACAGGCGGGTTCGTTGGCCGTCTCAAACCCTGCTAGCAAGACACGCAGAGATGCGTACGAGACGGTCAAGAACAATGTCAGCAATCTCATAGGCCCCAATGCAAAAGAGTACGCCGCCGGGGTCAACTTGATCTTCTATGGTGCCCAGGCACGAAACAGTTTGGAGGCGTACAGATCCAAAAAGCGGGAGTTGGATGCACACGTGGAAGAAAGCAAGCAACGGGCGTCAAAAAGAGAGCAGGTACGACAGCGTGTGCGCATGCACGTCATCGCTGCTGGAATTGTGGGGAATGCCCTCGCACGAGGCATTGTGTCAAACAAGGTGCCACAAATCAACATGCTCATGGCTCCAAACGAGCAACCATTCAACCGCACACAGATTGAAGAGGTGCGTGCACTGCTCTCCTTGCTAAAAAATGCACTTGGTTCCGATCCAAAGGGACCATCGTCGCTTCGTTTGAGCGAACTCTGCGCCATTGTACAGTCGGTCTTAATTGACTAGGTTGTGTCTTGTCCGATACGATATACTAAAAATTAAACTGCTTGTATCGATAGGGAAGTCTGCGTGGCCATGTGGCCATCGCGACTCCTTCCCACACCATTTAGACTGGGCCAAGAGGAGAATTTGCGACAGCGCAACGCGCCCAATGCGCCGCGAAAGCGAGGGCGCACTTACGGCGTCGAAACGATTTTGAAGCGTGCAACCGAGGAGGCCGCGATGATGTCCATCCAGGCAAAACCATCCGACTCGCGTATGGTCAACACGCTTTATTCCTTTCGTGCACAAGCAGACATGCTTGGTACGATGGGCATTTTCGACGATACCAGCACAGAGTTTGGTCGCGTGCTGCACGAACAGACGGGGGGACACAATGCACTGATACGCGGCATTGACTCGCACATTGCTGAAGAACGACAAAACGAAAAGCTCAACATGCCAAAGCCAGACATGAATGGCTACATGCGCAAGGATGTGCTGCTTCCAGGCGCACTTCCTTATTCCGTCTTGGACGTGTTTGAGAGCGACGATCGATTTTTGCAGTTTGAACAGCGCCGCTTGCAGGCCGAGATTGACATGCAAGAGGAGATCAAGCAAGCCATAGATGACTCGTGGAACAATCCGGATGCCTACGATCGCCTCATGGCAATCAACAGGGAGCACGAGCAAAAGTTGATCGACGCAGAAGCAGACATGCTTCGGGACGTTGTGCGTGTCATTGACGAGCAGTTTGCAAAGATTCCCATCGATCCGTATTTTGATCGCCGTGCTAGTAAGTGGTCACGCATTACTGACGACCCGGAGTATACACGCCTTGCGAAGATGCACAAGAAGGAGCTCGCCACCAAGCGCATACGCACCGATTCTGACTCGCCATGGGACTCGTCGCCAATGTACACGGACGCGTCGCCAGACACGTACGATACGCTCCCGTCACTGGAGAGTGTTACCGCGACAATCTTTGGTCAACCCCAAGACGACCCATGTGCACCGACACCCAACCCTGCCGCAAACAATGACGCACAGAGGGAAACTGCGCGTCGTAGACGCCAGGCAAAGCTCGACGAGTTGAAGGGCATGTTTGGCATGAAGGACGTGACTGCCTTGCAGACGCAGGAGTTTGCAAACGATACAGGCGGTGCTTGTGCCTATGTGAGCAGCTTTGCAAAGTACATGATGAATTGGTCTATGAACAACAAGATACAGGCAACGCTTACCGCCATTCCCATCGGACTTGGCATCGCAAGCATGGCTGGCGTGGCCTCCATCAGTGGTGCCGTTTACATACCAGTCCTTGTTGGACTGGAAACCGTCAAAGGCATCCACGACCGGATGCAGCGTGGCGAATCGGTTGTCCCACCCGCCATTCGTCGTATTCGAGATGCATACGCTGCCGAAGACGGCAGTCTGCGGTGGCTGACCGGAACGTTGCTCACTATTTCGTCGCCAGTGTCCGGAAATGCGATTCTATCTGCCAAAAACGAGATGATGTTACTGCGAGCACTAAAAGCGCATCCAAAGTTGAGTGCTCTGGGGGTCGAAGACATTGTCAAAAAGGCACAGAGTCTGCGGGAAGTTGCAACCAAACTGCGACAGCTTGAAGGTTCTACAAGCGCTTTCGACAAGACTTTCAGGCTGCTTAACGATATAGATCTTAGAGCGTACGGCGAAACGATTGCCGAGTACGCCAAGACCTCATACGAGTCTTCCGCCATGGGCGGAGAATCGGCTCGTGAACTTGTCGATCTTACGTGGAAACGGGGGCGGCATTGGCTAAACTTTGCAGGTCCAATTGTGCTCGCCGGGTCTGTGATCAAACAGTCTGTCAACTTTACGCGCAACATCTATCGTCCCGATCGTGCACGCCTCTACCTCTACTGCAACGACCCAGAACGCGACTTTAACAAGCAGATGCTAAACGACCAACAGTTGGCCCGCGAGGTCTTGCCAATTCTTTACAGTCGAGAGCGTGGAAAGGGCGCGTTTGACAGGAACAACGAACAATACACCATCAAAAACTGGCTGAAAAATTTTGAAGAGGACAAGAGCAATGCCAAAAAGTGCACAGAGGCATGGAAGAGTTGGTACGATGGCCAAACTGACTGGGACACCTTTTCAACGGATGCGATTCTCGATGCGGCCAAGGCGGTCCACCAGTGGAAGGAACCGATTCTCAAGTTGAAGACGGTGCTTCAGAAAAAGTTTTCGTTTTCTGGACCAGTATTGGAAGGCATGTACACTCTAAACGGCTCGTGGGCGTCCTGGGAAGCTACCTGGGAGAGCATGCGCGATCAGGCAAGAAATGGTGGATCCGAACGATCGACAAACTGGCTGGCAACCAGTAAGGAAGACATGGAAGGAGCCTATTCACAGAGCATGTCACCAATTTGGTACAAGATCTACAAGGTCCTTCAGTACCAGCATGCATACATCATCGGAGGAGTCGATCCATCAAAACCTTCTCGTGCAAACGATGCACTTTTCAAGGCCCGTGCCAATTCCAGCAACCGCCCGAGCTTTGTTCTAATGATCGGGGACATCGAAACTTGGGCCACTGAGGCTAAAAGAATTGCCGACATGAAAACGCGACGTGCATTAGAGCTGGACAATGTATCTGGACTGGACACATCAGAACTCGAGAAGCTGTTTGACAAGTATTACCCAGGCCTAGCAAAGGCCGCCGTAAAGAAGCAAAAAGACAGGAAGAAGGAGCAAGCAGAAGCAAGGGCACAGAGGCAGAATGCACCACCCAACCCACCAGCCACAGTCTTGACCCCAAACGACATTCAAAATCTGATCGCCGACATGAATCATGCGAATCCTGGACCTCAACCGGATCTTGGCGACGGTCCGCTGGTGGAGGATGCCGACGGCAATCTGCCGCCAATCCAGCCCGGTGGGCTGGCGCCAATCGCGCAGTCGCCCGTCGTGGACGAGGTCTATGCACGCCTGCGTGCGCTGCGTCTGTGAGGATAACCAGATGGACTCCGTGTGTAGGGTAGACGTCCATTGTCGGTACTCAAAGGGGTGGGGGTTTCGAGGAGTGGGCGGCGTGTGGGCGTGCGGACGTGTAGCTAGAATAAAAAAACTAGCCGCGCATACGCACACCGCACCTCCGTCATGGCTGCCGACGCGACCCCCACCGAGGCGGAGGCCTATGCGGCCTTTGTGGACGGGTGCATGCGCCAGCTCCACGCCGGACTGCAGCTCGATCACACGCAAAAGAAGCAGCGCATTGCGGGCACGTTGCAAGTGCACGTGCTCAACAAGAAAAAGTCGGCGGCCGAGCGAGTGCTCGAGGGCCGCTTCGTCCTCGGGGCCGACGACTCCGCCTACCTGCAAACCGGACTGGCCACGCTCTGGTCGACAGCGCCCACCGACGCATCCACCGACGGCGTGGAGACGGGCCTTGCGCTCTCACCGCCGGGGCTGTACACGCCCGACGCAGTGGGTGGCATTCGTGCCGGCCTGGTGCGGGCGCTCAAGGCCAAGACGAAGACGCTCGAGCGCAACGCTCCTTCCGACCTCGCAGCGCTCGTCCCGGCGCTGCGCCTGCTCCTCGAGACGCCGCAGATCCGCGACGCCATAGTCGACGACAAACTGTCGCGCGAGACGCTGGACGCGCTTCTCGCGTACAAGTGGACCGACGTGGCCAAGGACGACCAAAACCGCGTGGAGATGCGCGAGCGTCTTCTCAAGGTGCTGCGCAAGCTCAAGGCCCATCTGGAGTCGTCCAAGCGTGGCAAGGGAGGGGCCAAAGAGGTCGCGGGGATGATCCTAAGGGCGGTGGCGGAGCAGGCTCGCAAGCTCAACGGCGTGAGTGGGCAGCTCTCAAAGACCCGAGACGAGCTTGAGAAACGCAAGAACGAGGTGGCGCGCCAGAAACAGACGATTGCGTCGCTGCAATTTGCTCTTGGAGCCGTGCGCACTCTGCTGGAAAGCACAAGGACCGAGCACACCAAGACCACTTCAGAGTTGCAGGCGTGCAAACAGGCACTCACGAGGGCAAGGGCAGTGGAGACCAATCTCCGAGGGAGTCTTGGCGCATCCCGGCAAGGTGCACGGGTTTTGCGTGCCGAGAAGGACGCCCTCGATGCACAGGTGCAACAGCTTCGTTCTGAGCTCGAAGTTGTGTCGGGGGAACTGGAACGGTGCGACCAGGAACTCGTCGTCGCGCGCAAAGCGGTTGGGCGTTTGGAGGCGTCGGAGAACACGCTGAAGGCCAATTCCGAGGCACAAGCAGATCAGCTGGCCGAAAAGCGCGAAGAGCTCAAGGAGAGACAGAAACGAATCGCCGAGTTGCAGAAACGGGTCGCAAACATTACCACAAAGCAAGTGGTACTGTCCACGAGGCTGCAAACTGCCGAGCGCCGAACCAAAGAGTTGAAGGTTCAAAATGAGGACCAGGCAGTGAAACTCGAGACGCAGAAGGTTGAGCTCGGTGCCACTGCCAGCGGTGCACGAGACGCACAGCGCGAGGCAGAGTCGCTGGGTCAACAGCTTGCGGATGCCAAGTCAAAGGTTGACGAGCTCGAACGGGTGCGCGACGGCATGAGTGCCGCATTGGCAATCAGCGAGTCGAAGGGTTCCCGACTGGAACAAGAGATCGGTGTGCTGCAGGCACGCGCGACGCAGCTGGAGGCAGAGATGGCCGAAACTGTCGAGGCCAAGCGGCGCATTTTCGATCAGCTGTCAATGGCCAAGGAAGACCATGCCGACTTGAAGAGGGAGCTTGAGGCGTGTGAGGCAAAGGCGGCAGAATGCGAGGCAGAGGCGTTTAGCCTCAGGGGAGCGCTCAGGGAAAAGGACGACGAGTTGGAGCAGTTGAGAGACGATCTCAAGGACAGCAGATTGTCAGAGGACAGTTTGTTGGCACAGCTGGATGCAGAAGAGCAACGCAGAGCCGAAATCCAAAAGGCGGCGAGCGCGGGACGCGACTGGGAGGCGTGGCTCGAGCAAGCCGAAAGGACCCAGATGGTAGCGACGAGCAGGGATGACAACACTTCTGCACGCAACCGGCCCATGCGAAACATGCTCGTGAGTTTCATCCTGCGTTATGGTTCCCTCTCCAGGGAGACGTTCAGGAAGAGGCTTTCCATTGCGCTCACAGGACTATTCGTCGTGGCGATGGGTGCGACATTCGTGTCCAGACTCGTGGAGTGGGCCACCGAATCCCGCGCACTCGTCTTGGCCAGCGCGACTGCCGCTTCCGACCCAGAGAACTTGTACCAGATGGTTGTGGCCGAGCTTCCGGCGCTTCCGATGCCTGTAAACGAGGAGGTGGCCGAGACGTGGTACGACTGGGCCTCCCGCGGTGCGAGAGCCGTCTACGACCACGTGATCACTTCCCAGTACACGACGACCACCGTCCAGTCCATCAACGAGGCAAACCGACCTGGACAGTCCGCCTTGCCGCAGATCTCGGATGCTCATGGCGACGACGTTGTTGACTTTTCGGACTGGGTCGTCGCGCGTGGGCTGGTCGGCCAGCGCGGTCCCACGTGCGCCGCCGTGGCGCCGGAGACGGATGCCGCCATCGCCGCCGTCGACGCCCGGCTCGAGTATGCGCTGCCTTCGCCCGAGGCGCTCGGGGCCGTGCTGCCCCACCTCAAGCTCTTGCTCGACGGCACGGACGAGCCCACCGAGGCGGAGGTGCGCGCGGCGCTTGCGACGGACGACGATGACGCGTGCCGCAATGCCGCGACGGCCGTCGAGACGCTGGCGGCCTTCAGGGGCAACTACGCCGTGCTAGGTGAGCCTGTGGACGCCAACGACGACCGGGGCGGCATCGAGGTGCCCCACGCCGTGCGCTGGCTGCCCGCGACGGGTGCCGCCGGCCGCTCGGCCGCCCGCGTGGCCATGCTCGAGCACGTCATGGCCCGCTGCGCCCAACTGGCACAGTCGGACGCGACGTCGACGCCCGTCAAGGCCGCGCTCCGCGAGGCGGCGGCCACGCTCAAGCTGGCGCAGATGGCGCCGCTCTACGCCACCCGCGAGGCCGTCGCCTACGACGAGCCAGAGCGCAACGGGTGTCTCACCGACTTGGCGACAACCGGCAAATGCGCGACGCTGGTCACGCGGCCCTGTGCCATCGTGCGCGGAGCGCTGGCCTTTCCGATCGATGCCGGCATCGCCCACGCCGCACTCGACCAGCGGGCCACCGCCACGAGCGTGCTCGGCGACGCGGCCGAGGCCAAGGCCGCCAAGGAAAGGTATCACCAGACCACGCTGCGGGTGCGCACGCAGGCCCGGGCCGACGGCCGGGCCACAAACGTGTACGTGGCCCCGCCCGCTCGGGAGCTGAAGTTTGCGTCGGCGCCAACGGGCGTGACGCTCTCGGACGACCTGGAGGTGGCCGAGGACGTGACGCCCGACGACTTTACGACGGCAAACTGGTTGCGCATCGTGAATCGTGCCCTTGTGGCCACCAGTGCTCTGCTGCCCCAGAATGAAGCGGCCGTTGAGCGGGTCGACGGCCTGCTCAATGCCGTCAGTGAGGAGGGCGTCACGGCCGAACAACGGCGCGACGGACTGTGGACCGAGTTTCGGCGCCATTCAGCAATCGCACAAGACCGTCTTTGGGTGTTTCTTCGGCTGCTTTCGGGCGCCGTGGGCGGGGATGTCAACGAGGTCATCACCATGGCCGACGAGGCCACGCTGCGGCAGACGAAGGCGATTCAAGACCAGCGTGTCGTGATCGCTAAGCGGGTGTCGGACATGCAGTCCAAAATCGTCGAGACCGTCGTGGGAAGCATGGCCAAGGAATCGACGCTCGTCCTGGACAAGGACGCCAATAACCAGCTGGTGGTCATAGATGGAGACACGAGAAAGCAGCTGAATGACCTCGCGAGCGGCGAGTCGGGTCGACCGTTCTTCGAGTCAAACGTTGCTGTGCGCAACCTGCAAAACAACGACGCGAATGCGCCCAAGCCGACTCTGTCGCAGCTGCTGTCGAGCCTGTCGCAGGTCGGCGGGCAGATGCAGCGCGCGTTGGAGCAAACGCTCACTCCGACGGGGACTGCGAGTGCCACGCTCGCGGAACTTTCGCATCCAGCGAACAGCTACTTTGTCACCTTGAGACCCGACGCGGTGGCGGCGATCAGGATTGCCCACGAGCGAATGAATGTGGAACTTGGCCTGCGCGGCGCCGGACGGAGGCTGAGTCTGTGGGAAGTTGTGGAAGGCGGTTGCCCCATGCTCACGACGCGCTTTGCCGAGTTTGTGGGTCACGTCCTGGTCCAATCGCGGTCAAGCATCGGCATCTCCGCAATGTACGTCTCACCGCAGGCAATGCAGATCAACGCGGTGCAGGCCAGAGTGGCACTGGAGCGACTGGTCCACGCTGGCGGTGCTTACACATACAGTGTGAGCCAACCGAGCTGGGAGGCGCTCAAGGACAAGAATGCCGACTTGGGCGAGGCGAGAGCAGCGATCATGGATGCTGGAAGCCGAGTCGAAGACCGCGACGTTGGCCTAATAATGCGACAGGCCATACGTGGCACACCGACGCGATCGCGGCTCTCGACGCATCGGCACGAGTCTGGTTGGTCGATTGTGGGCCTTCCAACGCGCTAGTCGTCTGTGCGTGTGTCGTGTCGGTACCCTTGCGGGGAGTGGCGTGGGTGTTGTTTTCTAAAGAAGGGTCCCCTTTGCGCATGCCTGGCCACAATCGCAAGCCCGGGAGACCGCACTCGGACTTTCCGGGCGTCCGATGGGACGAACGAAGGTCCAAGTGGGTAGGCTACGTGCGCGACCGGAGCGTTCGCGTCGGCAAGAGGCCCAAGCGGATCCACGTCGGCTACTTTGACGACGAGCGGGCCTGTGCGAACGCCGTGGCGACCAAGCAGGCCCAAATCGACGCCGCCATCGCCGCCAAGCTGCACGCCATGGCCCAGGAGCTGCCGCACACGCGCGGGCTGCCGCTGCGGCCCGCCAGGGCGGCCGACGCGCAGCCGGAGACGGCCTACTATGGCGAAAAGGTCAAGGGTGCCAAGGGAAGCGAGGCCAAGGAATTTGGTCCGCAACGCCTCGTGCGCACGGCCCACAAGTCCAAGCCGGGCGGGTTTCACTTCCATCCGTGCTGCATTGCAACCCTCGACTCGGGCGCTCCGTGCACCAGCGTGGCCACAAAGGACGGCAAGCACTGCAACCGGCACGGCGGCGGGTTTCGTGCGGGCGAGGCGACGGGCAACGGCTTTTGCACGCACTGCAAGACCACGCACATCGACACAAAGCGGCAGCCGCACCACGGCGGCAACGGGCTGTGCCCCGCGTGTGAAACCCAGCTCAAGGCCGAAGCCGCGGCCAATGGCCACGAGGGCCCCACCACGTCGCAGCGCTGGGAGGAGGTCGTCTTCGACCAGCTGCTGCCCCTGATCACCTATTCCGATGGCACGCCGTTCCCGCCCGACCAGCGCGACGAGCGCAAGGGGGGCGGCCTCGGCACCTCGGTCAACGCCCGGAAACGCCGTCGCGAGTGCGACACGACCACCAACCGCTTCCCCGATGCGCTCTGGGTGCTGCGCGACGAGCGCGGCCGCGCGGTCATGGCGCTCGCCGTCGAGGTCGACGAGCACTCCCACGGCGATCGCGAGCCCGAGTGCGAGTCGGGCAAGATCCACGACACCAACGTCTCGGTCCAGGACCGGCTGGGCAAGGAGGGCGTTGCGAGTGGCGCCGTCGCGCGGCGGCCGATGGTCCCCTTTGTGGTCCTCAAGCTCAACCCCAACGCGTACGACGGGCCCCGCACCCCGCTCGAGGCCCGCGTCCGCGCCGTCGCCGACCGCTTCCACTCGTACGCCCACATGCCCGCGGCCGAGCGCGAGGCGCTGCCGACGCACGGGCCGATCGTGCACGTGCTCTACTACCACTCCAAGCAGGGCGCCCAGAACCTCGCCCACCTGCGGGCGGTGGCCCCCAAGGCCGGCTGGGCCCTGACCGTGCACTAGAGAGAGCGCGTGTGTAGTTGTAATAATCTCATCGTTGAAAGCGAGTAGACAAAAGACAAACGCTCGGTACACACGCGTACATGTCGCTCCGCACGGACGCGACAGACGTGGTGTCCACCGGCCTCGGACGTAGCGAGACACGTCTCCAAGCGGTGCTGCGCACGGGTGCGGCCAAACTCGAGAGTGATGCGCTTGCCTACGAGCCCTGGGTCGACCCGGCCATGGAGCAGTTGCGCAAGGAGCGAGAGCGGGTTCAGGAGTTGGAACGACTGCTCGAGAGCTCGCGCGTCATGCGCGCGGTCGAGAAGGCCAACGCAAGTCGCAAGGCGGCGCAGTGTGCACGCAAGGTCGACGCACTCGAGGAAAAGCTGCAGCAGCGTGCGCGGGCATTAGTGCGCTACATCAAGGACAAGGGCGACTTTGAGCGCGACAACAAGCAAATCTTGGAGACCATCGAGGACCTTGAGCGGTTGTGCAAGGGCGGAGACGTGTACAATGGGGATGCGTACGAGGCGTTTGAGTAGGCGTTTTTTCAAAAAAAATGCTCAACTCCACACACGCACACACAACACGCAACACGCACGCCACTTCCAAATTCGGCAAGTGTTGGGTTGCTTTTCAGCCAGTGTCCGACACAAACCCCGAGCATGTTCACGCAGGAGTGGTGACGAGGCACATCTTCGCCAACGGAAATTCCTTGGCAGCATCCTTTTTGACGAGCAGAGACGGGACGCCCTTGAGCACATACGGCAATTTTTTGCCGTATTCTTTTCCATTTCGGAGGCAGATGCCACGACCTTGGACCTCGGTTTTAAGCTTGGTCTTGGTCCAATCATTCGTAAGCATCATGTTCTGCAGCATGGCTTCGATGTCGGCAATGGAGGCGTGACGCGTCGCGGAGGGCATGACGCGTCGCGCTGCTCGCCACCGCCATCGACATGCCGCAAGGGGCAGTGGTTGAAAGAACCCGAGCACATTCTGACTGTTTCTAACTTTGCGTCCCGGCTTCTAACACCCCTCTTGAAAAATTCTAACTCTTGGGTCTTCTCTCTAGTCTTGGGCCCTGTGCGCAGCCTCGCGGCAAACGGATCTCCCGGCGAGATACAAAAAAGTTTTGCATACTTTACATAGAAACTCTCGAGATCACATCGAGATCCGTTTGCCGTGAGGCTGCGCACAGGGCCCAAGAGTAGAGAGAAGACCCAAGAGTTAGAATTTTTCGCAAGGGGTGTTAGAAGCCGGAACACATGTTTAGAATTTTAGATTTGTGCTCGGGTTTTGCGTCGGGCGAATGTGACAACAAATCACACGACTTGTCGGCTGCCCTGGGAGGTCTTGCGCGGAAATGTGCTCGGGTTTTGACGCGGGGCGTCATCGACGAGTGTCAAGGTGGCTAGCATTTTCAGCCTCGAACGCGCGGAGTCGGCAAAGCCCATTGATGACGGAGGCTTGGAGTTTGAGGTGCTTTTTCAGCATTTCGACCTCGGTTTCATCGGGCGTCACATTTGTGATTTCCCCGAGCGGCTTGGGTGGCGGCTTGGGTGGCGGCTTGGGTGGCGGCTTGGGTGGCGGCACGGGCGGCGGTGGATCGAGAATCGGCACGTTGGGCGATGAAAAGGGCCGCTCTTGTCGTTGAAAGGGCGGCAGCGGCGTCTTCGGTCTCATGCGGTCGTCGAGGTCGGAAGAAACGATGACGCCGTCGCGCACCGCGTCCCACAGGTTGTCGTCATCGTACCGCGGAACGATGCGCGAGTTGC
>Ga0233444_10002740_pt1 | contig 18152 bp, 9 predicted proteins | sample SI_124_October20_6_FD_182792 | JGI IMG/M metagenome (GOLD analysis project Ga0233444, IMG submission 182792) | Seawater microbial communities from Saanich Inlet, British Columbia, Canada - SI_124_October2016_10_MG | ecosystem: Environmental > Aquatic > Marine > Inlet | place: Canada: British... | reverse complement strand
GCTGATTTACTTCGAATTTTTAAAAAACACGACTTGGAACCATCGGAATGGGAAATCCAAGTGCCATTTTTTGTTAGTGAAAGTTGCACATCTTTTATTATGCCAACTAAATAGTCATCTTCATTATTGTTTATTTCAGATTGAATTTCTGCTAAAGATGGCTGGTCAATATTGAATTCAGAAATTACAGGTTCGATATTATTATTGAAAGAATATGGTATTCCCCCTTCTGAAATCTGACTAAAAAAAGCAGAAGAATAAAGAATAAACACACATAAAATAAAATTATTTTTAGGATTTATCATAATAGATAAAATTACAAAAAAAATAGAGCACTCGATTTTATTATTAATAATATGCTGAAGACCTAATCAATTTTTTAATTTTGAGTATGAAGAGAATTATGTTAGTTGAAGATGAAGAGAATTTACATTTAGCAATTAAATTGAATTTAGAAATGGAAAATTACAACGTAACTTCTGTTTATAATGGAAAGAATGCCGCAATAAAGTTTCGTCAAGGAAGATTTGATTTAATAATATTGGACGTAATGCTCCCCGAAATTAATGGTTTTGATATTTGCGAATCTATAAGACTCGAAAACTCTAAAGTCCCAATTTTATTTCTTACAGCAAAATCTTCAAATGAAGATAAATTAATTGGTCTAAAAATGGCTGATGACTATTTAACAAAGCCTTTCAATTTAAAAGAGCTTTTAATTAGAGTCGAAAATTTAATTAAAAGAACACAATATGAAGAAAAACCAAGCGAAAAAAATAAATTATTTATAGCTGGATGTGATATTGATTTTAAATCATTTGTTGTTAAAAATAGTCATGGTGATATTTTGACCTTGACCTACAAGCAAATTAAGTTATTGAAATTATTCATTGAGAAGAAAAATCAAGTTATTAGCAGACAAGAAATTTTAGAAAAGGTATGGGGTTATGATGTTTATCCATCTTCTAGGACAATTGATAATTTCATTCTTCTTTTTAGAAAAGTATTTGAAAAAAATCTACCTTCATCAACTTATTTTAAATCAATAAGAGGTGTTGGGTATAAGTTTATAGCTTAACATATTTCACAGTATTTGCTATTAAGATCATGTTTAAATATTTCAGTATTATTTATTTCTATCAAAAATTCGTCTAACCATATTTGGAAATTATTTATTACATCATTTTCAATAAAAGTCTTCTTTTTATACGTTAAATTTAATTTTGGTTGAAATGTATTTTTTAATGAAATAATTTGACATTGTAAATATTCATTTGAATTATAATTTTTTCTCCAAAGTAATGCATAAAACAATAATTGAAGAGATTTTTGTTTTTTAGATAATTGATCAAAGTCATATATATTTAATTCATTTTGCTGCACCATTCCTGTTTTATAGTCAATCAACCTTATCCCTTGATCTGTTAGATCTACTCTGTCAATATGCCCCAATAATTTAATGTTTTGAGTTAGTCCTTCTTTTTTTAAGGAACTTTCAAAATTCAACTCTTTTTCAATTTCGAGTATTTTATAATTTCCAAATTCTTTTATATCCAAAATTTCTTTTTCAAGTAAACTTTCCAAGCACTTTTTGTAATGATGATACACTAAGGCATTTTTACCATTTATGAATCTTTTGTCAGTGAAAACTTCACTAAAAGTCTGCAGCATTATTTCAGAAAAATCTTTTTTAATTTTTATTATTTCTTCAATATCTATTTTTCTTTCCTTGAAGAATAATTTCTCTAATGTTTTATGAATTGCTATTCCCCATTCACTAGGTTCTAAATACTGATGCAGTTTTTTCTTTTCTTTAATTTTCAGAACATATTTAAAATAAAAATCTAGTTCACAGTTACAATATTTTTGAATTGATGAAGGTGAAATTCCATTTTTCATCCAACTATTTATAAGTTGTTTAATTTCTTGATTATTTTTAACAAAATGTTTATTTAGAACAAGATCCATTTTAACATGATAATAATTTATAGTAATATTATTTAGATCTCCCATTTCATTTTCAATCTGTCTTATATATCTGCTAGGTTCATTATAATTTAAACCTTTATTATCGCCTTTTACATATAGAATATTAATATTTTTTGCATAATGAAAATTTCTATAAAAATAATATGCTGATAATGCCTCTCTTTCGTAAATAGAAGGTATTCCAAAGAATTTTTTTAAATCTTCAGGGAAAAGATCTTCTGTATTAGGTTTTGCAGGCAAATATTCCTCGTTGCAAGATAAAAAAATGATATTTTCATAATCTATTATTCTACTTTCTAGAAGTCCTATTATTTGAATTCTAGAATCGTTTTCACCTTTTACCACAACACTTAGTCGGTTTATTTCAGTCATGAATATCTTTATAAATTCTCTATGATTTATATTTGTTTTATAATGTTCTATTAGTCTATTTATTTTTTGAACTTGTATCTTTGTTTTATTAATAATCGAAACTTCCTTGTCATTTTTTAAGTAAATTACTTCTAATACGTTTAAAAGTTCTAGTAATTTTTTTGAAATATTTGACCTAGCTGAGTCGAAAAAATTTTCAAGCGATGTTATTATTTGATCAATTATCGAGTGTATTTTTTTTGCTCTTATAATACTTATCTCAAATGATTTTTGGTCCCTGTTTATAAATAGTCCTTGAATTTTTTCTTTTGAAACTACACTTCCAATACAACTAAAATTTACTAGGTTTTCAATCCATTGATAATTAACTTTTTTTGTTTTCAAAATTGTTTCTGAGTCTAATAAAAATTTAATTAGTTGATTGCTTTCAAAGTATTTAAATTTTAATCCTGAAGAAAAATTTATATTTTTTTCGCTTTTATAAAGCTTTTGATAAACAAGTGGACCTAGTGTTTCATCCATTAAAATAATGGTGTATTTTTTTTTGCTTCTTTTTATAATATTGTCTACAATATCAATTTGTTGATTTGCAGTTATTGAGGAATAAATATTTATCTCTTTTTTATTTTCTTTAATTTTTTTAAATGATTCATTGTAAAATTTATTCTGATGTTTTCTATAGAAGTGTCCTGCTTCATGGTCAATATTTGATGTGTAAAACTCATCAGTATCAACAATAACTTTTGATAAATTATTTTTGGTTAAATAGTTAACAATTGTTTCTTCACTTTTCGAAAGAGCGTTTAATCCTATAAAGTATATAACTTTTTCACTTTTAATGTATTTCGAGGGGTTTTCCGCTATTCTTCTTGTTATTAATCCATTAACACCTTTCTTTTCTTTTATTAACTGATTTTTAAAATTTACATATAATTCACCTGTTTTATTTAATAGTTTAATGTAATTGTATTGATTTTCGGAAAGGTTTTCATCATTTAAGCTCCAATTTTCAATACCTGATATATTATCTAATTCTTGAAATAATTTATGATGTTCTATCATATTTCTTTCAACATCATTAAAGTTTTTTAAAAGTAAGTTCGATCTATTTTGAAAGTCTTTATATTCAATTTGATTATCTAATTTTAATGCTTGCTCATACATTATTAATTTAGCTTCAAGATTAGATATTGTATTTAAATCTATTATTGAATTAAAATAATTTTGTATTGTTTTAATTTCAGGGTATATAACAGCCTTTTTAAGAACAGTTGACAAGCTTTTTTTGAGATTCCATTTAGACCTTTCTGACGGTACAATAATGGTTAAATGATGTATATTCTTAGATGGGTAATCATTTAAAATTTCTTTTACAGTATATTCTAAGAATTTTTCCATAACTAAAAGTAAAACTTTTAATTATTTATTTGATTACTTCCCACGTATGATCTGCTAATAATTTGACTGTGCTAATGAAATTTAGTGGACTTCCTTTTCTACCCCACTCATTTGATGCAATCATCATTAAATAAAATTTCTCATCATCGTCTTTATATAAATAATAAATATGTGATATTATAGGTTCAAATCTAATTTCGGCATGATATATCATTTCTGAAATTTCAACTCGATCTTTAATCGTATTTGCCTGTTGAGCTAATAGGCTCATTTGTTGTTTAATTTGATCAAGCTGCATTTCTGTTTGGTATTCCATTGCAGAAATTGCTTTCGATTTTATAGCTCCTTGCTTAGTTGGTATCACAGGAAAACTTCCCCTGTGGTGACCATATGTTAACGTACCAGGTTTTTCTGTGATGTTATCCTTATCTATAGGATTAATTATTTCTTTTTTCTTTTTCAAGGGTCTAAAATGGATTTGAGAATTTTGTATTATTTATAAAGTCTGGGTCAGATAAAGTAAGTAAAAAGGATTTTAGTTCACTTCGCTCTTCAGGATTTAGTTGTACTCCACCTTGAGATGCAAACTCTATAAGGGGATCAATATTAGGTGAGTTTGGATGAACACCTGTACTGTAAAAATCAATAACTTCATCTAAGGTATTAAATCTTCCATCATGCATATAAGGTGCGCTATATTCAACATTTCTTATAGATGGTACTTTAAACTTAAAATTATCTTTATTTTCTCCGGTAACTATTCCTCTCCCCGAATCAATTGGAATTTCATCAAGTCCATTATTTTTAAAAGATAAATCTGTTCCTAAAATACCTCCATGACAATGAAAACAATCTCCTCCATTTAAACTATTAAATGATGATAAACCAGCATTTTCTTCAGGTGTTAAAACTGCTTCTCCTCTCAAATATTTATCGTACTTTGAGTTTGAAGAAACCATTGTTCTTAAAAACTGAGCTATTGCTTTTACCGCATGAATTGAGTCTGGCTCTATAGTTCCAAATGCTTCGTAAAACATTCTTCTATAATTATTGTCATATTTAATTTCCGTAAAAAAATTACTCCATGTTTCATCCATTTCATTACTATCTAAAACGGGGATTAGTATTTGTTTTTCTAAAGAAATAAAACTTCCATCCCAGAAAAAATCTTTTGACCATGCTAAGTTTTGAAGAACCATTGCATTTCTAGTTCCTAAATCGCCATGGATTCCAACGCTTAAACTTGAAGGATCAGAAAAAGCATTTTCTGGTAAATGACAACTTGCACAAGAAATTGTATTATCTCCACTTAGTTTTGTTTCCCAAAATAAATGTCTTCCCAAAAGAACTCCTTGCTCTGTCAATGGGTTATCAATAGGATGTTCAATTTCTGGAAAATTATTAGGAAGATCAATTTTAAGAGGTATAGGCTGAAAAGAAGAATTTATCTCATTTTTTTTCTGACATCCAATAATCAAAACAATTGACACAATTAATATTTCAATATTCCAAGTTAGTTTATTCAAATTAATTAAAAATGTTCAGAAATTAAATAGTCACAATTGTTAACAATTTTTTCAGCTAACTGAACATTGCCACCTCCATGTGTTGATTGACTATTTTTAATATCTATATTATTGATTATTGAAGCCCAGTTTAAGTCAATATTAATGCTGTAAGAGTTTGGTGTGATCCCAATTAAGTTATTGGTTTGAAGGTTATCAATAACGGAACTATTAATTTTATAAATATTACTAATATATTCATCACCACCAATATGAAATATAAAATTTTCATTAGTTTCAAAAATCCCATTTGAGTTTGAGTCTGCCGAACCTTCAATTATTATAAATAGATAACTCCAATTAATTGGATTAGATCCCATTTGCCAATGAGTGCTAGGCGTTTGGTAAGATAAAGGGTTATTACTCATGTAATTAGCAGGACTAATATGATTTCTAATTGAATCAACCCCAATATAAAATTCAGATTTAATATTATCAATATTTGATATGTGACCTATTTGGTAAATATTTTCATCTGGGTGAATTAACATATGATTTACAGTGTCATCTATAGATATATTATTTTCATCGTAAAATCCATTTTTCCCAAGATAGAAACTTGCTCTATTAAATTTAATTTTTGTTCCGAAATCATCATTGTAAGAAGAATCTAAATAAAAAGTTAATGAATCATAAAAATGATGAGTTTGGAGAAAGAGTGGTTTAGTGTTTTGGTTTAAAAATTCACAAGAACCATCATCTTTCTTAGCTTTTTCATCATAGTTTAATGCAAGAGAATCAGTACATCCTTTTTTGTTGCAGCTTACGGTTAAAAGAGAGAAGACTAAACTTATGAATAATATTTTTTTTGAAATCATATTAAAAAATCTACGTTGTTAATATTTATTTTATACAAAAATAAGTTATTTTAAAAAAGGAAAAAGATTTGTTTAAATTTATCCTATATGATATTAAGATGGTTCTTTTTTTTCTGTATAATAATTTTATGCAACTGGTATTCTTCATTAGCTATTAAAACTGTCACAAAAAGCCCTGGGTTATATTACACTTATTTAGCTTTAAACTTTATAATTATTGCCAATTTTATTGTTCAAATAAAAACAAATAATAATTCTGGATTAATGACTCCATTTTTCTCCTATTCACTAGGGTTTTTTATTATCTCAATAATTTTACAAAGCACTATCATTTTGTTCTTGTTTATAGAGGATTTTTTAAGACTTTTAATTTGGCTTTACAGAGTTTTATTTAAAGGCACAAGTGATACTTTTAATTATGTACCACAAAGAAGACTTTTTTTGTCTCAACTATCTATTTTATTAGCAAGTATTCCAGCCAGTGCCTTATTTATTGGCATGTTAAGAGGTAAATATAATTATAAGGTTATTAAACATCAATTATCCTTTGAAAGGTTGCCCGACGATTTTAATAATTTTAAAATAGCACATATTTCAGATTTTCATTGTGGAAGTTTTGATAATAAAGTAAAATTGAAATATGGAATTGATTTAATAAATAAACAAGAACCAGATATTATTTTATTTACTGGTGACATGGTAAATAATATTGCAAATGAAGTTTTGCCATGGAAAGAAATGATAAGCTCATTAAAAGCTCCTTATGGAAAATATTCAATTTTAGGTAATCATGATTATGGAGATTATGCCAAATGGGATAGTGAAGATGATAAAGTAAATAATCTTAAGAAGTTAATTAAGTTACAAAATGATATGGGCTTCAAAGTTCTTTTAAATTCATCTGAAAAATTACACATCAATCAATCAAGTATTGAACTAATAGGAGTAGAGAACTGGGGAAGTGGTGGATTTAAGAAAAATGGTGATTTAGATGTAGCTTTAAAAAATACAAATTCTAATGATTTTAAAATTTTAATGTCTCATGATCCGTCCCATTGGCAAAAAAAGGTGATTTCAAATACAGAGTATATTGATCTTACTCTATCGGGACACACTCATGGAATGCAATTTGGAATTGAAATTCCCGGTTTAATAAAATGGAGCCCTATCCAATATAGATATAAGTACTGGGCGGGGATTTATCAAGAAATGGGTAGAGTAATTAATGTAAATCGAGGATTTGGATTCCTAGCATATCCAGGAAGAGTTGGTATTTATCCTGAGATTTCTATTATTAATCTTAAAAAAAAGGAATTAAAAAAGCCATTAAATAATGGTTAATCAACTTTTAGTATATAGATCATCTGCTGGGTCTGGAAAGACTTATTCTCTTGTGAAAACTTATTTATCTCTTTTATTTAAAATTAAATCTGACTATGGATTTAAGCAGATTTTAGCAATCACGTTTACAAATAAAGCTGCTGATGAAATGAAGAAAAGAGTTTTGGATGCTTTAGATGCTATTTATGTAGAGGGTCCACAAAATAAGCTTGCTTTAGAGATTTCAAAAGAAAATAATTTTGACATTAATCAAGTTGTTAAAAGAGCAAAAACAATCACAATCAAAATATTGCATAATTATAAGGATTTTAACCTTATGACAATTGACAAATTCACTAATAGGGTTATAAGATCTTTTTCTAATGAGTTAGGAATTTCTAATAATTACAATATTGTTTTGGAAGAAGAGGAATTTTTAGAAGAAGTTATTTCAAAATATATAGATGAATTTTCTAAAGACAAGGAACAATTAAAAATTCTTGAACTAATGATTGATCAGTCAATCCAGCTGGATGTAAATAATGATATTGAGCGTCAATTAAATAAACTAAAAAAAATAATTTTTAAATCTAGTAGGAGGTTTAAAAATTCCATGAGCAAAGAAGATATTTCTAAATTAAAAATTTTTCTTTTCAAGAAATTAATTGATTCTAAAAATAAATTAAAAGAAATAGGGGAGTCTGGCATTAAAATCTTAAAGGACTCTAATGTACTAGATTCCTGGCTATCCTATGGCCGAGTAAATATTATTCTTAATACTTTTAATAATCTTTCTAACCTGAATTATAAAGATATTGAAAAATGGAATTCTTGGCTTTTAAAAGCTCAGTGGTTTAAAAAGTCACTAAGTAAGGATGAGATGTTAATTATTGAATCAATTTCTGATTCTATTATTACTAAAATGACTTCCATAATTAATGAACTTTCATATAGACTTAAATTATTAGAAGTTCACAAATTAATAGTTCCTTTTTCTATGATTCAATCTCTTATGGATAGTATTAGTAAGGAAAAGCAAAATCAAAATTCTATTTTAATTTCAGACTTTAATAATTTAGTAAGTGAGATTATAAAAAACGAGCCAGCAGGATTTATATTTGAAAAAATAGGAAGTAAATATCAATATATATTAATTGATGAATTTCAAGATACTTCAACTCTTCAATGGAATAATTTAATTCCTTTAGTTCACGAGTCTTTATCAGTAGGAGGTGAAAATTTAATAGTTGGAGATGCAAAACAAGCTATTTATAGATGGAGAAACGGAAATGTTAATCAATTTATAGAACTTCCAAAAATTTCAGATTTGTCTTTAAAGCAAAGTTATGAATCTCTTTTTACCACATCATTTATTGAAAAAAAGCTGGAAAATAATTGGCGATCTTCTATTAATATTATTGATTTCAATAATTGGATATTTAAAGATATTATTGATAATTTAAATTCAGATAATGTAAAAAAAGCTTATCAAAATCTATCTCAATATTGTAAAAGAAATTTTTATGGGTTAGTTAATATACAGGTTTCAAAAAAATCTGAATTCGAGTTAAATAGTTTTTTAAAAACAAATATATCAAACGCTTTAAACAATGGTTATAAACTCGAAGATATTTCAATTTTAGTAAGGTCTAAAAAAGATGGACTCAAAGTAGTTAATAGCATGCTTGAATTAGACATCCCTTTTATTTCTGACGATAGTTTGTTTTTAAGTTCTTCTATTGCTTTCAAAGTTTTAAATTCAGCTTTAAATTTTTTTGAATTTAATGAAAGTAGAGATCATATAATTTTAGTGCACTTTTTAGAAAATTATTTTTCTTTTGACATTTTAAATTTCGAAGCTGCTAAAAAAAGTCTGAAAGACTTTGATTTTAAATATTACGCTAATTTATCTGATTTCGAAAAGCTTAGTTTTACCCTTAATTTACTAAAGATTAACCCTAATGATCCTTTTGTTGATTTTTTCATGAATTTATCACATCAATTATTACTTAAGGATAATTTTTCAATGTTGATGTTGCTTAATTATTATGAACAAAAGTCAAACTCTTTAACAGTAGAAAACGCACCTAAAAATGCTCTTCAAATTTTAACTGTCCATAAATCAAAAGGTCTTGAATTTCCTGTTGTAATAGTTCCTTTTACTAATTGGGATACAAAAAACAATAATGATAATCCATATACCTTTATTAGTAATATTGATTTAATTGACCATAATATTGACTTATATATTGGTGAAATGTCTAATAAAAGTTTAACACATTTAGACAAGAAGTTTATTTACGAGATTGAAGAAGGCGAAGTTCTTTTAGATAAAATGAATTTATATTATGTTGCTTTTACAAGAGCTATTGATCAACTATATATTTCTTTTGAAGAATCTAATAATGAAGATAATATTCCTAATTTAATGATTTCTAGTATCAAAAATCATTCTGATTATAATTTTGAAACTAAAAGTTTGATTTTTTCTAAAAACAATGAAAAGCCTACTATTAAACGATTGAATGAGCAATCAATCAGCAAAAAATTAGATCTTCCAATAAGTTTTACAAATAGTTATTTATGTAGTTTTAATGACAATTTGAAGTTTAAACCTTCAATTAATTTTGGCACTTTTTTTCACGATGTTATAAGTAAAATTTATAGTGATTTTTCTATAGGCTATAAATATCTAGATAGTCAAACTTACAACACATCTTTTGATTCTAGTTTTATACTTAAGTGTAAAGACTTGATTCAAAAAATTGAGAATAATAAATCTTTATCCTTTATATATCAATCCAATCAGATTATTTATAATGAAAGAGAATTTTTATCAAGTGACGGTGAAATATATAGATTAGATAGATTATTAATTCAGAATAATAAAGCAATAATAATTGATTATAAAACTTCTAAAGGTGATAATGATATTAATCAATTAACAAATTATTTAACTAATATTAATTTTTGTGAATTCGACAATGTTTCTGCATTTCTATTGTATGTTTCTAATAATGAATTATTGGAAGTTACTTTGAAATGATATCTGGATAATCTGTAATTATTCCATCAACACCTAATGCAATTAACTTTTTATAATCTTTTAATTTGTTAACTGTCCATGCATAAATTATTTGTTTATCCTTATGAATTCCAGAAATTATTGATTTAGTCATTAATTTATAATCTACTCCAAATCCATAAGGTTTAAAATCCAATAATTTAGTTTGAGATCTGAATTTTTTATTTTCGGAAAGAAATATATATTTTGAATCAGGCATTATTTTATGAAGTTCATTTAAAATTTTAATATTAAATGACATGAAGAATAGATTTTTAAATTCTTTACCTTTTTTAGATTCGTCATAAATTATTCTAGCATATGTTGAATAGTCTGGGTAATATTCATTAATCTTATTTGAGTCATATTTTATTTCAAAGAGTATATCTCCTTCATAACCTTTTAATACTTCGCTAAACTCATTGAATGTTGGTTTTTGTTCCTTAACCTTTATTTGATTTGGAAATTCTTTGATAAATTTACTTCCGCAATCTACTTCTTGAATTTCTCTCATATTCATTTTAAATATATTTTCTTCTTTATTTAAAACATTTTTTATACAATATAGACTGTCTATATAAGGTTCATGAGAAATAACTAATTCTAGATTTTTATTTACAACTATATCTAGTTCTATACCGTCAACATTTAATTCTATTGCTTTTTTAAATCCATTTAAAGTATTTTCAGGATATATTCCTCTACAACCTCTATGTCCAAATATTTTATATTGGTTTTGAGATAATATTGTTGTGAAGTTTAAGAAAAATAATAGTATTAATTCTTTCTTAAATTGAATCATCTAAACAAATTTAGCGTACCACTAAATTGGTTTGATTCGACAGTAAGTGTGTAGAAATATGTACCTGGAGGTGATTCACTACCAGAACTATTTCTTCCATCCCATCTCAAGTCATATCCTGATGAAAAGTACTGAAGCTGTCCCCATCTATTATAGATATTTAGCTCTGAACATTCTTTAATTGCATCAGGCATAAAAATTTCAAAAACATCATTTTGTCCGTCATTATTTGGGGAAAACACATTTGGGTCAGTTATAGTAAAGTAATCATTAAATGAAAGTACATTACCATTGTTATTTAAACTACTTATACATCCATTTGAATCATTTACAAATAATGTTCCAAGATACTCAGAATTAAAATTGTAAATTTTAATAACTTCATCTTCGAATGCAGTATCTGAATTATTAAATATCCAATAAAATTCTAGCTCTTGGTCTGAAGTATTTATGTACTCTACTTCAATACCTTTGCATCTTGGGGTTAATGTCGTGTCAAAAGTTGCTTCAATTGAAGGAACTTCAATTTTTACAGTGTCAATGACAACACATCTAGCTCCATCAATGAAATTAACTAAATAAGTTGTTGTTTGAGAAGGAGATAATATTGGATTTCCAATATTTGGATTTGAAACACCGTCTACAGGTAGCCAAAATACTGCACTTGGCGTATCTCCATATATATTTGCTTGATAAGAATCCCCTTGGCATATCAGAGTATCATTAGAAGTATTTGCTAAAAATATTGAAATTTTCACAGTATCGGTATCTGTACATCCATTACTATCTGTTACTTGAACTACAAAACTTGTATCGTTATCAACAAATGCAATTGGATTTGCTACATCTGGATGATTTAAATACAGGCTATCATACCATAAGTAACTTACTCCACCAGAAGCTTGTAATAATATTGGAACATTTGCACAAGTATCAATATCGTCTCCGGCATTTGCTATTGCACTTGGTGAAATGTCAATAATTACGGTATCATAATTTATACATCCATAGAGGTCTGTAACTTTTAAAATATAATTAGTTATTGAGTTCGGACTTGCTATTGGATTACATATGTTTGAATCAGATAAACTTATTGAATTTATCCATTGACAATCAGTTCCTCCGCTTCCATTTAGTTGAATTGGAATTCCTGGACACGTAGATGAATCATTTCCAGCAAAGGCAATAGGGAGAGGTAAAACTTTGATTAGTATTGAGTCAGTATTTGAGCAGCCATTTAAATTAGTTCCAGTCATAAAATAATAAGATGAAGAATCTGGATAAATTGTAGGGTTTGCAATATTATTATTAGAAATAAATTGGTTTGGAGACCAATTATAAACAGAATCCGCCCCTGAACCTAAAAGAACTAATGAATCTCCTGAGCACGATGTGTCCTGACCTAAAATATCTAAATTAGGTAAATCATTTATAAATACTGAAATTGAATCTAAATTAGTACAGCTATTACTATCTGTAAGTGCTAATATATATACTGTGTCAATTAGAGAATAAATTATTGGATTTGATACTGTAATATTATTAATTAAATAATTAGGAGACCATAAATACGATTGGCCTGGAATGGAAGGGAAAGATATTTGAATACTGTCATTCAAACAATAAGATAAATCTTGACCTAAATTAACTATTGGCAGTGGCTTAATAAAGACTGTTGAAGAATCTTTTATCGAACATCCATTTGTGTCAAATATACTAACAGTGAAAACAGTTGAAACAATTGGGAATACTAAAGGGTTTTGTGAAGAAGAATTTGAAATAATTGTATCTCCATTCGAATTGGTAATTGGCGTCCAAGAATAAGAATTACCTCCAATTACGTCTAATAATATATTTTCTCCATCGCAAATTGAGGTGTCTTCAATAGTAGTATTTGCAATTATATCAGGAAAATAATTTATTAAAACAGAATCAATTCCTGAACAAGTATCATTAGTAATTTCAACGGTATACCAAATAGGAGTTGTAATCTGAGCTGTTGGATTAGAACTACTAGAGTCACTTAAGTTTAAATAAGGTGTCCATATATATGTTGAATTAATTGGTGCGGTTGGATTCCCTCCTAAAATTACATCTGAATTAAGACAAATTGTAAGAGTATCACTTCCATTTCCAGCATCAGTGGGGACTATAGAGTTTACTTTCAAGATTAAAGTATCATAACTAGTACAATTATTGGTATCAATCACTTTAACTACGTAAGTTTCATCATCTGCAGGTCTAGCAAGTGGATTACTGATACTAGAACTGCCAATTAGAGTAGAATCGGGAAACCAATTATAAGTAACTCCACCATTTGCCTGAAGATTCAATGAAGTACCAGGACATAACCATAAATCTGGACCAGCAGCTGCAATTGGTAAATCATATAAATTAACTCTTACTGTATCTGAAGAAATACAAAAATTGCCGTCAATTCCTCTTACTATATAATCTGTTGAGATTAAAGGGTAAACTTGAATATTATTTCCAACTGAGGAAGAAATGTTTAAATTGGGAATCCACTGGTAATCTACTGCGCCGCTAACTGCTAAAGAAGCTGTGTCTCCAAGACATACTATTTGGTCATCTCCTGCATCTATAACTGGTAAGCTATTGACGATGATATTAAATTCAGCGGTGTCTGAGCAAGTATTATTCCCAGTAACAACTACATCATATACACTAGATGTAGATGGCCAAACTTTAGGATTGAAAATATTTATGTTACTTATAGAATCAGTATTAAGCCAAGTGTAAGAAACACCACCAGTTGCAAATATTGTAATTGTATCGCCTAAACATATTGATGAATTATTTGAAGTTGTTACAATTGGAGATTTTTTAATGCTTATTTCTACAGTATCTGAATTAGAGCAATTATTTAAATCTGTTCCCGTTACAATGTATTGAGTTAAAACAGATGGAAAAACAAATGGATCATTTAAAGTATTGTTAGAAATATTATTGTTTGGAGACCATATATAATTTAGTGCTCCAGATGCAGAAATTTGAATTGAATCTCCAATACACAAAGAATCATCTTGACCAGCGTCTATAATTGGCAAATTAATTACGTTTACAGTTAGAGTATCTTTATTACTGCAATTACTAATATTGTTTATACCTGTTGCTATATAATCTTTTGTTGAAACAACTAAAAATGGGGAATTATCAGAAATACCATTATTCCAAGAATAAAAGGATGCATTTCCAGATACATTTACTGAAGTTGAATCATTGAAGCATATATTTTGATCACTTCCTGCGTCTACTATTGGTTTAGGATTTACATTTATTAAAATTTCAGCTGTATCAACACAAGTATTTGGACCATAAGCCGAAACTTTAATTGTTGTAGTTGCTATTGGCCAAACAAGTGGATTACTAATATTTATATCTGATATATTATTAGAATTAAACCATGAAAAATTAGTTGCTCCAAAAACCTCTATTTCAATAGTATCTCCTTCACAAATTAAACTGTCATTTGAAGTGGTTAATACTGGTAATGGGTTAACATCAATATTAATTGAATCAATTTTTTGACATCCGTTATTCAACGTTCCTGTAAGGAAATAAGTTATTTGACTACTTGGACTTGCAAATGGGTTTGAAATATTAGAATTACTTAGTGAAGTGGCAGGTGACCAAGAATAAGTATCAGCCCCTTGTCCAATTAACCGAACAGAATCATTAAAGCATAAATTTACTGAGTCAACACCTGCATCTGTTGAAGGTGAGGTTAGACCAGTAATTAGCACTGTATCGCTATTAATACAATTATTAATTCCTATTCCAGTTAGGATATATTCTTGTGTATTAAGAACTTCAAAAGCTTGACCATCAACTACACCATTATCCCACGAGTAACTTGCAGCGTTTCCATTAGAATTTAAAATTATAGAATCTCCAATGCAAAGAGTAGAAGGGTTTCCAGCATTTACTGTTGGTAGTTGTTTAACAGTAATTTGAAATGTATCTTTTACAAAACATCCAAAACTATTAGTTCCAGTAAAATAATAAGTCGAGTTTAAAGCAGGGTTGAAAATAGGTGATTTAATGGTATTGTCATTTATAGAGTCATTGGGGGACCATGAATAGAAATCTGTATTAACGGGTGAATTAATTGTAACAGTGTCGTTAAGACATAAATCAATATCTGGAATAGGGGTAAAACCGGAATTTGCCCCAGGTACAGGACTAACAAAAACAATGACAGAATCTTTATTAATACAATTATTTAAGGATGTGTATTGTATAAAATATGTAGTAGTGTCCGTAGGCCATACCTGAGTAGATATGGTATTAGTAGAAATAATATTTAAATTCGGTGACCATACATAATTAGTTCCATTTCCAATTGCATTTAGCTGAGCAGTATCTCCCTCACAAATTGTAATATTACTACCAGCATCTATATTTGCAACATCAACAGTTACTAAAATCGTGTCAATTCCTGCACAGCTCAGACCTTGTTGAACTGATAAATAATATTTGGTTGTAGTATTTGGCTGAACATATGTAGTCATAGTGTTTGGAGATGAAACACTTGTGTTAGGCCCCCACAAAGATGTATATCCAGGTAATGCAGTTGTTGTTCCTGAAAGTAAAACACTGTCACCTAAACAAATAGTTACAGGATTCCCAGCATTAACTACTGGTCCAGGAGTAATAGTTGTATTCACAGAGATAGGATCAGATTCACAGCCATATTGATTCACAGCTTTTAGAAATACAGCTCCAGTTCCAGGTGAATTCCAACGTATTTTAACACTATCGCCATAGTCCTGTGTAATTGTGCCATTACTGGAGACATCCCAAGTGTAATCTGTAATACTTGGATTATTATCAGTTGTATAAACAATCTCGGTATTTTCACAGTCTGTTAATAACCCATAAATATTAGCTGGTGGTGTGGTTTTGTTAACAGTTACTTCATAAACAAAACTAGTAGTTTTTGGAGGGCAACCTCTGTCACTAACTGAAGCTGAAAAAATATATGGTAAGATTTGTGCTTGTCCACACCCAGTGTTCCAGTTAAAAGTAGTATTTATAGTATCTATTCCGTTTGCTGGATCGCTATACAAGGTGTCAAAATATCCACCAACTGTTGCAGGTGGATTTGTGAATAAAGAATCAAAAAGCTGACCGTTTATGTTTAAGAGTATAGTGTCAGACGGCACATTTGGGTCATAAAAACCAAAATTAAAACTTAGGCTTTCCCCTTCCTCTATTGAAAATATTGTACCTGTAGAACCACCAGCAGGATTTAAATTTGGTGCTGCATTTGGCGGGCATGGAAGAACATTAAGCTGAACTTCTCTAGTAGAAATACCTATTAATTGTCCATTTCTAAATTCTTTTATCATAATTGCGACAACAAATTTACCTAAAGAACTAGAATAATATTTAGTAAGACCATTGGATGCGGAAATGGAATAATCTCCCCCTGGTCCAAATGGTTGCTGATAAGAAAAATTGGTATTATAAGTTACTTCTTCAATTGGCAATGAATAAGTAGGGCTTGGGTACCAATTCAAATTTCCACCTCCTGGTCCAGGGCCTCCAGAACCAGTTTGATTAGAACCGCCGCCGCCGCCACTAGCATGATTTCCATCTAATGGTGCTAAAAATTCAAAAACAAGTTCGTCTCCATCGGGGTCAATTGCAGTATTTAAGAATGTGCTTGTGTCATTAACACAAAGAAAAGGTACAGGATTATCTGTAAAAACTGGGCTGTCATTTTTAAATCCGTAAGGTGGTACATATGCAAAAAAAGCCATTCCAGATGCGTCAGCATCTTGGATATTATCAATTCCATCATTTCTACAACAAGCCTCATGAATTAAAAAATAACCAATTGTTGTTTGATTGTTAGCTGGATTGATTGGTAATAAATCTACTATCCCAGTATATAGCACGGTATAAATACATACTGAATCTCCTCCAACAGAGCAATTTGAAGGGTTATCAGGCTCAATTGTAAAATATTCTTGAACTGTTGAATTATATACTAAAGGAATATCATCTAAACCGTATTTTGGAAAATCGGTATTATTTATTGGGTAAATATCATTTGGATTATTATGAGCATAAACTCCAACTGTCATATTTTGAGGTAGACCAAAATTTGGTGGATTATTAGGATCAGGAATGAAATTTGAACCTGCACCACAATCGAAGTAATAGTTTAACTTTATTTTATATCTATATGAACCATTAACTGTGTCTACAAATTCATAAGCTAAGTTCCCTCCAACTAGATGGGTAGCAAATATATTTCCTAGTATAATAAAATTAAAAACAAATAAGAATAATATTCTAAACATAATTATTTTTATTTACAAACTATCTTTTTAGTAAACGTACTTCCACTGCTTAGATTTATTTTCAGAAAATATATTCCAGATGGGTTTTCACTAATGTCTATTTCAACCATCTTTTTATTTGGATTTAAAACTTCAACAGTTTTTCCTAAAATATCTAAAATGCTTACAGAATTGATAATTAAACTACTTTTTATATTAAATATTTTGTAATTGGGGTTTGGATAAATATACAATTTTTGAGAAGTAAAATAATTGTCAATATCTAAAGTTGTGGTACTAAAAGGTCCTAACCAGGTACTAGTATTAATATCACAAATTGATTGCAAATAAAAATCATAAGTAGTTGATTCATTAAGCCCAGTAATTATGTAATTATTGACTACAACATTATTTATAGTAGTATCTAAACCGCTTAAACCGCTTGGTCCATATTTAATATTCCAAGCACTCTCATTTCCCCCAGGTGCCCAATTTAATTCAACTGAAGAATTG
>Ga0233444_10002737_pt1 | contig 18166 bp, 15 predicted proteins | sample SI_124_October20_6_FD_182792 | JGI IMG/M metagenome (GOLD analysis project Ga0233444, IMG submission 182792) | Seawater microbial communities from Saanich Inlet, British Columbia, Canada - SI_124_October2016_10_MG | ecosystem: Environmental > Aquatic > Marine > Inlet | place: Canada: British... | reverse complement strand
TAGCCATACTCGCATTTATTTTTCTTTTTAAAATTGGTGAAGCTTTTTTAGGGAGAATGTCAGTTATCTTTTATAAAGAAATTGGATTTACTAAATCAGATATTGCGCTGTATTCTAAAGGTCTTGGATGGATTACTACTATAATTTTTACTCTTTTGGGTGGGTTGTTTGCAATTAGATCTGGAGTAATTAAAGCTATGTTTGTTTCGGGAATTTTGATGGCATCTACAAATTTGTTATTTTCTATTTTAGCTTGGTCAGGAAAATCAGAATTATTATTTGCAATAGCTGTCATATTTGATGATATGGCTGCTGCATTTGCAACAGTAGCTTTTGTTGCTTTTATTTCAATGCTTGTAGATAGAACTTACACAGCAACTCAATATGCTTTGCTTGCTTCTATTGGAACTGCTGGAAGAACAACGCTCGCTGCATCCTCTGGTGCTTTAGTTGATTGGTTAAACGGAGATTGGGGTATCTTCTTTATTCTCACTGCAATTATGGTAATTCCCTCATTAATATTTCTTTACATAATCAAAGATAAAATAAATTTAAATGACTAAATATTTTACTAACAATTATACTGTCACAAATTTACAAAAGAAACCCTCCCGCAAATCTGAAATCGTAACGCAAATAATATATGGAGAAAGTTTTTCTATTTTAAAAAAAAATAATAAATGGCTTAAAGTTAAAATTAAAGAAGATAATTATAAAGGTTATATTCAACGTAAAAATTATTTAGAATATTTAAAACCTTCTCATAAAGTAAATAAATTAAAAGCTCAAATTTATAAGTCACCTAATAAAAAAATAAAAATTAATGAATTTACCTTTGGTTCAAAAATAAGAATTGTAGATAAAAAAAACCAATTTTATAAATTCGAAAAAGGATGGATAAATAAGAAAGATGTATCATTAATTTCATTTAAAGAAAAAAATTATTTCAAAAAAATTAATATTTTTAAAAATACAAAATATAAATGGGGAGGAAAATCTTTCAAGGGAATTGATTGTTCAGCTTTAATACAAATTTTTTTAAATTTTAATAATAGATATTGCCCTAGAGATGCCAAAGACCAAGTTAAACATTTTAAAAAAAATGTTAAATTAATTAACATTAGAAAAAATGATATAATTTATTGGAAAGGCCATGTTGCAGTCGCACTAAATAATAAGAAATTGATTCACGCTTATGGACCAATGAAAAAAACTATAATTATGGGAATTAATCAAACAATTAAAAGAATAAAAAAAACTGCTAATTTAGAAGTGATTGGAATTAAAAGACTGTAAAAAACAAGAGGTAGTTTCAGTCTCCCTCCACTACCTCTTAATTAATACATACAAGATTCGTTAATTTAACTTAAGACTCTTTTAGGTTGCATGTGGATATCAAAGCTAATTTACTTTAATATTTTTCTGTATGCAAAAATTACTGCAAAAACTATAATTAGTGCGGCAATTCCTTGTTCGCCTAGAGCATTAAGTAAATTGATTAAATTTTTAGTAACTTGAGATCCAAAAAAAGCTACGTTTGGACCAAAGACAATTTCAGCAATTACTGAAACTGCTAGTAGTAAAACTCCCAGTTCTAAAAATTTATTTAAATATTTTGTTAATGTAGAAACCCAATTAAGCATATTTATCCTTTTTAGAGCCACCCTAAATATTGTCATAGGGTGGCTGATTTTAAAAGCTATTTCGAGGGAAGTAGCTTTGTCTTATTACTATTTAAACAAGTTTAGAATGATAATAGCTGCAATTAATCCAACTATTCCTGCATCACCTAAAGATTGAACTAAACTAATAATGTTGCCTGCTATTTCACCTACAAATGGAACATTTCCACCTAATAGACTTACAGCAATACCTAACGCAAGTAATGAAACCACTACTTTTGTTAAGCTATCGAACATTGAAGTTAATCCTGAGATTGCTTTCATGTTTCCCCCTTATTTATTAATAAAAATCGAAACGAATTAGATTCGTTTCGAATTACGTACTTTTATCACCCGAGCAATCTGTAAGCAGTAAAAAAGGCACATCTAGACTCATAATGGTCAATTTTATCAACATTTAGTGGTATTAAGTGCCCATTATGAGTCATTGTGATTGGCGGAGAGAAAGGGATTCGAACCCTTGATACGATTGCTCGTATACACGCTTTCCAAGCGTGCGCCTTCAACCACTCGGCCACCTCTCCTATTGATATAAAATTTCTGGTCCTATACTTTAGTTAAATGCTAAATCATGATGATGTCAATTATTTTAATTTTGGAAAAGAAGAAAATAATAAATTCTGGAAAAGGCTTGGATCCAAACCAAATTTTAAAGATAAGACTGTTTTAGATTTTGGTTGTGGGCACGGCTCCCTATCCATAGATATTGCTATATCTGGTGCAAAAAAAGTAGTTGGCATAGATTTAGAAAATAATTATATAAATTTTGCAAATCAAAATTTATATGAGAACTTTAATAAATTAAAAGATAAAGTCGAATTTTTAAATACTAATATTTTAACTAACGAGAACTTAAAAAATTTTGATTATATTGTTTCAAAAGATACCTTTGAACATTCCATAAATTTAGAAAACATATTGAAGAGATTCAATCAAATATTAAATATTAATGGAAAAGTGTTTGTTGGATTTGGTCCATTATACAATTTTTATAACGGTGATCATGGTCGAACTAATGCTTTTTTACCTTGGTTTCATTTAATTATTCCAGAAAAATTTTTAATTAAAAAATTAAATAAAAAAAATAATTCGAAAATTACTAAAATTGAAGATTTAGGATTGAACAAATACTCATTTAAAGAATACTTAGAATTTTTTAAAAATTCGGATTTTGAAATACTATTTTTTAAAAAAAACTTATCGAGTCATCCTATAGCTTTTATATTTAACCTGCTCAGTAATATAAAATTTTTAGAAGAATACTTTACTTATAATATTTACTGTATTTTAAAAAAAAAAAAATTAAATTCTTTTTTCTACACTATTTAACGCTAAAACAAATTTATCTGTAAATTCTTTATGTGTCGGTAATTTATTTAATCTCATTTCACTTTGAATTTTTTTGTAATTTTTTTTGATATAATTTAATGTTTCTAAAAAACTTAAAAAATTTCTTTTACTTTCAAATATTCCTTTCTTGTTTCCAATTACATGTTCAATGTCTTCAAAGATAATTACTGGCCTTTTTCTTGCTAAAGCTTCTAGCAATACCATAGGGGAACCCTCCGTAAATGAAGGTAAAATAAATATATTATGATCGTCGTAACATTTTATAAGTTTTGCCTTATTACTTATAGTAGGTAATATCCTGATATTGCTTTGATTTATTTTATACGATGTATCTTTTTCTGCTCCTACAATAGTGAGCGAAATATTTTTTTTATTTTTAATTAAATCAGACAAGAAATAAATTCCTTTTTCTACTCTAATGCGACCAACATATAAGAGTTTAAATTTTTTAATATCTAATTTTTTTGGTTGCCTTAACCAGATTGAGTCTAGTTGAGATGGATTAATAATTTTTCCTTTTTTTCCTTTAAGAATATGTTTTCTACAACTAATTAAATCAGAGATGTTAGTTACAACAAAAAACATAAAGTGATAAATTATTGGTCCTATAAAACCTAAAATTTCTTTATATTCTTCATGACCGTTACTTCTTAAATAAACTAATGGTTTTTTTCCTAAAATTTTTAAGAACAAAGATATTAAAAATGTATAAGGAGTAATCGAAATTATTAAAAATTTAGCATCTTCTAATTTTGATGCAATTTTAACTAGTGATGCATAGGAATAAAAATTATTAAATACTTTAATTTTTTTTATTTTAATTTCATGAGATCTTTTTTTATTCGATTTTCTTCCATATAAATTAACATCAAATTCCTTATTAAGACTTTCTGGTGTTGATTTTAGATCAATATTATCACAATAAAACTTACCGTCATGAGAAGAAATGGACTCATTTGAAAATATAAATAATTTTTTTTTCATTAAGACTCTTTGTTAATTTTTAAAACACCAATAAAAGCTTCTTGGGGAATTTCCACTTTTCCAAATTGTTTAGATCTTGCTTTACCTCTTTTTTGTTTTTTTAACAATTTTTTCTTTCTATCTCCAGCTCCGCCACCATGAATTTTGGTTAGAACATCTTTTGAAAATCCTTTAATTGATTCTCTAGCAACAATTTTTCCTCCAATAGCTGCTTGAACAGGAATCATGAAGTTGTGCCTAGGAATTAAATCTTTTAATTTTTCACAAACTTGTCGACCAGTAGTTTGAGCAAAATCCTTGTGTATAATCATGGCTAAAGCATCAACTGGCTCTGCATTAACAAGTATTCCAAGCTTGACTAGGTCTCCTTCTTTATGCCCTGTAATTTCATAATCAAAACTGGCGTATCCACTCGAAATAGATTTTAATTTATCGTTAAAATCAAAGACAACTTCATTTAAAGGTAAATCGTAAGATAAAACTGCTCTATTACCAGAGTAACTAAGATTTTTTTGCAATCCTCTTTTCTCTTGGCAAATTTTAATTATAGAACCTAAATATTCATCTGGTGTTATAATAGTGGCCTTAATCCAAGGCTCTTCTATCTTTAAAATTTGTGTTGGGTCTGGCATGCTGGAAGGATTTTGAAGATCAATTACATCCCCATTTACTTTATGCACTTTGTAAATCACGCCAGGCGTAGTAGTAATTAAGTTTACGTCAAATTCTCTTTCAAGTCGTTCTGTTATAATTTCTAGGTGTAACAAGCCTAAAAAGCCACATCTAAATCCTAAGCCTAAGGCACTTGAGGACTCTGCCTCGTATGAGAAGCTAGCATCATTTAATTTAAGTTTTCCTAAACCATCTTTTAACTTTTGATATTCAGAACTATCAACTGGGAACAAACCACAAAAAACAACTGGCTTACTTGGTTTAAATCCTGGTAGAGGTTCATTAATTGGGTTAGATGCATCGCAAATAGTATCGCCCACTTTTGTTTCTGATAAAGATTTAATCCCAGTAATAATAAATCCTATTTCACCAGAATTTAATTCGTTAATATCAGTTGGTTTAGGGGTAAATACTCCAACTTTTTCAATTACATATTCTTGGTCATTCGACATTAATTTTATCTTCATATCTTTTTTTATTTTTCCATTTAAAACTCTCACCAATATAACTACTCCAAGGTAAGTATCATACCAACTATCGACTAATAGAGATTTTAATTTTTCTTCCTTGCTACCCTTTGGGGCAGGTAACGCATTAACAATTGCCTCTAAAATATTATCAATACCTTCACCTGTTTTACCCGAACAACCAATTGCATTTGAAGTATCTATGCCAATTACTTCTTCGATTTCCTTTTTAGTTTTTTCTAAATCTGAAGCAGGTAAGTCTATCTTATTTAAAATAGGAATAACTTCATGATTTATTTCTAATGCTTGATACACATTAGCTAGAGTTTGAGCTTCAACACCCTGCGTACTGTCTACAATTAGCAGTGAGCCTTCACATGCGGACAATGATCGACTTACTTCATATCCAAAATCAACATGACCAGGAGTATCTATAATATTTAAAATATAAGTATTTCCATCTTTAGCTTTATAATTCAATTTTACTGTTTGTGCTTTTATAGTAATTCCTCTTTCTCTCTCTATATCCATAGAGTCTAAAACTTGTTGTTTCATTTCACGTTCTGAAAGACCGCCACATTTATGAATAATTCTATCTGCTATTGTAGATTTACCGTGATCAATGTGCGCAATTATAGAAAAATTACGTATTCTTTTTATATCTGACATTAGGACCTGATTGTGGCACCAGTTTTTTTACCAACCATATCAATAATCTTTTTACTTATTTCCTCTAAATCTTTTTCAGAAAGAGTTTTATCGATAGCTTGTAATGTAACATTAATTGCAACTGACTTTTTATCTTTTGGAATGTTATCTCCTTCGTAAACATCAAAAGTTGATACATTTTGAATTAAATTCTCATCTACTTCCATTATAATTTTCTCTAGAGCGCCAATTTTAAAAATTTTATCTATCACGAAAGCAAAATCCCTTTCTGATTTTTGATAATCAGAGGATTGAAAGCTTTTTTTACTTTGTCTAAATTTTTTATTAGGTTCAGGAATATTTTTTAAAAATATTTCAAATCCAAAAATATTTTTATCTTTGCAATCTAAGTTCTTAATAATTGCAGGATGTATTTCCCCGAAATAAGCTAAATGAGGACCTTTTTCTGATTTTAAAGTTATCGATCCTGATCTTCCTGGATGATAGCTATGTTTTGTATTATCGCTTACAAAAAGATTTTTTTCTTCTATTCCAAGTTCAATCAAAGTTTTAATTGCATCACTTTTAATATCAAAAACATCTACGTCTCTCTCTTTATCTAGCCAACTCTTTCTATTTATTTTTCCAGATTTTAAACCCCCAGCAACAATTTGTTGTTCACCTGGATTTTTTCCAAAAAATGTTGGACCAATTTCAAATAAGGATAAGTCCTCGTATCCTCTATCCTGATTCTTTTTTAAATAAATTGATAAATTTGAAAAAATTGATCGTCTTAAAACATCTAGATCAGAAGAAATAGGATTATATATTGATATTTCTTTTTCACCTTTAGAAAATTGTTTATCAATCTTTGAGTCTGTAAAAGACCAAGTAACTACTTCCATATAGCCTTTGGAAGCTAAAGATCTCTGTGATAAATGGAAAAGTTTTTGCTTAAAGTTTAAAGTATCTTGAGTTCTTTTTTTACTTGGTTCAATTAGTTTAATGTTATTAAATCCTTTGATCCGAATTAGTTCCTCGATCAAATCCTCATCTAAACTTACATCAGGCCTCCAGCTTGGAACTTCTACTTTGATATTTTTTTGATTTTTTTTGCATTTAAAACCTAAGGAGGATAAAATTTTGTCAATTTCATTAACGGTGATTGAAATGCCAATTAGTTTTTCAAATTTTTCTACTTGAAAATCAATAATTTTATTTTTTTGGTTCGTCTTTCCAGTAATTTGAAACTTACTGGCTTCCCCACCACAAATTTTTAAAATTAGTTCAGTCGCAAGCTCTAACCCCTCTTTGATTGAGTTAGGATCAATTCCTCTCTCAAATCTATATTTCGCATCAGTATTTATATTAAGTGCTCTAGCTGTTTTTCTTATTGAAGATGGGCTGAAATAAGCAGCTTCTAAAAGTATGTTTTTTGTATCTAATTCGGTTGAGGTAGTTGTTCCTCCAATAATTCCACCCAAACCTAGAACACCAGACTTATCAGAGATAACGCACATGTCTTTTTTTAATTTATATTTTTTATTATCTAATGCCTCAAATGTCTCACCTTCCTTAGCGTTCCTAATTATAATTTCTTTAGTTATTTTATCTGCATCATAAGCATGCAATGGTCTATTTAGATCAAACATCACATAATTAGTGATATCCACTACAGCAGAGATGGGTTTTAAACCTAATGCAATTAATCTATTTTTAAGCCATTCAGGGCTTTCTTTATTAGTAATATTTTTAATGTAACAGCTTCCAAAAGTATCACACCCTTGATTCTTTTCTTTTGTAATTGATGTTTTAATCTGATGTTTAGTTTTTTGTTTAATTTTTTTTCTTATTGGTTGTATTAATTTTCCAATTCCTGCTGATGAGAGATCTCTTGCAATACCTCTAATACCTAAGCAGTCTGCCCGGTTAGGGGTTATAGAGATATCTATAGACTTTTGTGAACTACTTTTAAAATAACTTTTTCCTATTTCTTTTTCTTTATTTTTTAGTTCAATTATTCCTTCACCTTCTTCAGATAAATTAAGTTCACTTTCAGAGCAAAGCATTCCTTTTGACTCTACACCTCTTATTTTAGCTACCTTTAATTCAAAATTAGTTTTAGGAATAACTGCGCCTGGAGGAGCGTAAATTGTTATTAATCCCTCTCTTGCATTGGGTGCACCACAAACAACTTTTAGAATTTCAGACCCACCAATTGTTACATCGCAAACTTTCAATTTATCGGCGTTAGGATGTTTTTCTGCCTTTAAAACTTTTGCAATTTTAAACTTATTCTTCTCTCCAGAGTTTTCTTTGACTGCTTCGACTTCAAGACCAATGTTGGTAAGTTGATTAATGATCTCACCTTCTTTAGCTGTTGTTTTGAGATGTTCTTTAAGCCATGGAATTGTAATTATCATTTGCTCAGACCTCTATAATTTGTAGGAACATCTAACGGATCAAAACCAAAATGGTTTAGCCATCTGTAATCGGCTTCAAAAAAAGCTCTCAAATCATTTATTCCATATTTTAGCATTGCCAAACGATCAATACCCATTCCGAAAGCAAATCCTTGATATTTTTTCGTGTCTATTTTTACATTTTTTAAAACATTAGGATGAACCATTCCACATCCTAAAATTTCTAACCATTTGTCTCCTTCACCAATAACAATTTTTCCTTTCTCAATTTTATATCCAATATCAACTTCCGCCGATGGTTCTGTAAATGGAAAATGACTAGGTCTAAATCTCATTTTTACATTTTTGACTTCAAAAAATTCCTTTATAAAATAATCTAAGCAACCTTTAAGATGTCCCATTGTGATACCTTTATCTATGTGAAGACCTTCAAGCTGATGAAACATAGGAGCGTGAGTCTGATCGCTATCACATCTATAAGTTCTTCCTGGCACAATTATTTTAAAAGGCGGTTTGTTAGACAACATTGTTCTTATTTGAACTGGTGAAGTATGTGTTCTTAATAGTAATTTTTTATTCTCTTCTAAATAAAAAGTATCATGCATATCTCTGGCGGGGTGCTCCTCTGGAGTATTTAATGCCGTAAAATTGTTATATTCTGACTCAACGTCAGGTCCTTCGGCAACTGAAAAGCCTATTTCTGAAAAGATAGAAGATATTTCATCTATAACTTGTGATACTGGATGAATTTTACCTTGTCGTTCAGGTCTGATCGGTAAAGTAACATCGACTTTTTCATTTTTAAGTTTTTCATTTATTTCAGTAGTTTCAATCTCAATATTTTTTTGCTCTAACTGATGTGTTAGGTCATCTTTAATTTTATTTAAATTTGAAGCAAACTCTTTTCTTTCTTTAGGATCTAAAGATCCTAGAGTTTTGAACTGTTGAGTAATTTGACCATTTTTTCCGAAAAATTCTGTCTTTATATCTTGAAGACCATCTTTCGTTTTAACGGAGTCTATCTTTGCATTAAATACTGAACTTATTTTATCTAAATCACTCATTAGGTAATTGATTTTTTATATTAAGTTGAGATTAAATCAAAGACCCTTTTAAGCTAGAGCGGATTGAACCTTTTTCACTACAGATTTAAAGACTTCTGGATTGTTATACGCTAATTCAGCCAATACTTTCCTATCCAATTTAATTTTTGACTTAGCTAAACCATTTATAAATTTTGCATAAGTAAGCCCTTCAGCTCTTACACCTGCATTTATTCTTTGAATCCATAAAGATCTAAATTCTCTTTTTTTCGCTTTTCTATCTCGATAAGCATACTGCATTGCTTTTTCCATAGCTTGACGTGCTATTCGGATAGTGTTTTTTCTTCTTCCTCTTTGACCTTTAACTGATTTTAAAACCTTGTTATGTTTTGCTCTACTTACTACACCACGTTTAGTTCTAGCCATATTATCCTCTTAAATTATATGGCATATACGATTTTACAATCTTTGAGTCTTGTTTTGTCATTATCGTAGTGCCTCTTTGTTTTCTTATTTGCGAATTAGTTCTCTTTATCATGCCATGTCTTTTTCCAGCTTGGGGCATTTTTATCTTACCCGTAGCTGTAAATCTAAAACGTTTTTTTGCAGAGCTTTTTGTTTTAAGTTTTGGCATAAATATTTCGATTTTATATAGGCATTAATTAATCTTTACAAGTGACTATTATGAGTATTTTAGAGCGGCTGAATAATCATAACCATCTGACGGCCTTCGAATTTTGGCCTACTCTCTACTTTTGCAATATCTTTTGTTTCTTCAATAATCTTATTCATTAAATCTTTGCCTAATTCTGTGTGCTGCATTTCTCTACCTTTGAATTTTACAGTAAATTTTACTTTGTCTCCTTTAGAAATAAATTTTTTAGCATTTTTTATTTTAAAATTATAATCATGTGCCTCTGTTCCTGGTCTTAATTTAATTTCTTTTAACGAAACTGTTTTTTGTTTTTTTTTTGCTTGATTAGCTTTTTTTTGAAGATCATATTTATATTTTCCCATATCCATAATTTTGCAGACTGGCGGATTTGCATTTGGGGAAATTTCTATCAAATCTAAACCTTCTTGTTTAGCTAGTTCAATTGCTTTATTAAGTTGCAATGTTCCAAGATTACCTCCGTCGCTTCCAATAACTTGAACGTCTAAAGCTCTAATTCTTTCATTAGCTTTAGGCCCTTGGGGTTTACTTCTTCTTTGAAAATAGTTTGGTTTGAAACTTGACACTTAGTTTAAAGGTAATTTATTTGCTATAAGCATATTTTTAATTAAATCTTCTCGCTTAATTGTTTCTTGTTTTTCAGATCCTAGTCTTCTAACTGTTACAGTATTGTCCGCAACTTCTTTTTTTCCACAAACAATAATCATTGGAACTTTAGCTAAAGAATGTTCTCTAATTTTATAATTTATCTTCTGATTTCTTAAATCCACTTCACATTGTATACCTTCTTTGAACAAATCTTCAAATAATTTTTTTACATAATCGTTGTTCTCTTCTGCTATCGGGCATACCACAGCTTGTGTAGGGGACAACCAAAAAGGTAATTTACCAGCATAATTTTCTATTAGTATCCCTATAAATCTTTCTAGCGATCCAAATAAAGCTCTATGCAACATTACAGGAACTTTTTTTGTTCCATCTTTATCAATAAAAGTTGCACCCAATCTATTGGGTAAGTTTAAATCCACTTGTAATGTTCCACATTGCCAATCACGGCCTATTGCATCCCTTAAAACAAATTCTATTTTAGGCCCATAGAATGCTCCTTCGCCTTTATTGATTGTGTATTCAAGTTTAGATTTTTTAATAGCTGATAACAGTGCTGCTTCAGATTTATCCCATACGCTATCATCTCCAACTCTTTTTTCTGGTCTATCTGAATATTTTAATATTACATTTTCAAATCCAAGGGCCTTATAAATTTCTAAAATCAAATTTGTGACTGTTAGTGACTCCTGGGTTATTTGTTCTTCTGTACAAAAAATATGTGCATCGTCTTGTGTAAAGGCTCTTACTCTTAACAAACCATGTAATGCACCCGAAGGTTCATATCTATGAACTTTTCCAAATTCTGATAATTTTAATGGTAAATCTCTATAGCTTTTTAAACCTTGGTTAAACACTTGAACACAACCAGGACAGTTCATTGGTTTCACTGCAAAAGTTTTTTCATCTGGTGTTTCTGATGTAAACATATGCTCGCCAAATTTTTCCCAATGACCAGATTTTTCCCATAAAGTTTTATCTAAAAGTTCTGGAGTATTTATTTCTTTATAGCCTGCCAATCGTTGTTTCATTCTCATATACTCAACCAATCTTTGAAATAATAACCAACCTTTTTCGTGCCAAAATACTGAGCCTGGACTTTCTTCTCTAAAATGAAATAAATCCATTTCTTTTCCTAATTTTCTGTGGTCTCTTTTTTCAGCTTCTTCTAGCCTATGTAAATAATCTTGTAATTCTTTTTTGGAACCCCAACACGTCCCATAAATTCTTTGCAGCATTTCATTGTTGGAGTCTCCTCTCCAATATGCTCCGGAAACTTTGGTTAATTTAAAAGCTTTACCTATTTTGCCTGATGATGCCAAATGTGGCCCCCTACACAGATCGTGCCACGTATCTCCATGATGATAGACAGAAAGCACTTCACCTTTAGGAATACTCTCAATTATTTCTGCCTTATATTTTTCACCCATTTTTTTAAAATGGGCTATTGCTTTGTCTCTCTCCCAAACTTCTTTTCTAGTTTTTAAATCTTTGTCAATTATTTCTGACATCTTAACTTCAATTTTTTTTAAGTCCTCGCTTGTAAAAGGTTCTTTTCTTACAAAATCATAATAAAATCCATTCTCGATAACAGGTCCAATGGTAACTTGTGTTCCAGGAAATAATTCCTGAACTGCCATAGCCATTATATGTGCAGCATCATGTCTGATTACTTCAAGTCCTTCTTTATCTTTAGGTGTAATAATTTTTACTTTAGAGTCTTTTGTTATTTGATGACTTAGATCTTTTAATTCACCATCAACTTCCATTATAAGAGCAACTTTTTCTAGCGATTTGCTAATTTTCTTTGTTAACTCAAATCCGTCTATTGATTTATCAAAATCTATTTTTTTCCCATCTAGTAATTGAATTTGAGGCATCAGTTTCCCAACAATTTTTTGTATTCATTTAAATTTGTGTCACACATTGATTCAACATCAAATTTTTTAGTTATATTTTTTCTACCTTCATTTCCCATTGATTGCAATTCTTCTTGAGTTAATTGAATAACAGTATTTAAACTTTTCGCAAGTTCTCTAGGATCATCAAACTGATATAAAAATCCAGATTTTTTGTTGAGAATAGTTTCTTTTGATCCTCCTATGTTGCTTGCAATTATTGGTTTACCCATTGATTGAGCTTCAACTGCTACTCTTCCAAAAGCTTCTGGTTCAATAGACGCTGAAACAACTGCGTCTGCTAAAGAATAAGCTAGAGGCATTTCTTTACAATGGTTTATGAACTTGACTTTTTTGTATAAATTGTACCTCTCAACTAAATTTATAAGTTTTTTTTTGTATACTTTTCTGCCCTGGTCAGATCCAAGCATTACGGCTTGAAAATTTGTAAAATTATAGTCTTCAGCTAATATGTTTAAAGCTTCAATAAATTTTTCTTGGCCTTTCCAGTAAGTTAGTCTTCCTGGCATTAAGATTGTAAATTTATTAGATGTTATTCCCCATTCCTTCTTCAATTTTTCTTGTTTAAGAATTGAAATATTTTTTTGATTATAATAATCAATATTAATGCCTCTAAAAACTACTCTTAATTTTTTTTCTTTGTTCAGATACTCATTATAATTTTCATTTATATGATTAAATATAAAATTAGATCCAGCAATAGTTAGTTTGGCCTTTAGCATAATACTATTGTAAAATTTTTTTAATTTACTTTTAAAGTTGTAAGTTCCGTGAAAAGTTGTAACAAAAACTCTTCTCGTTAAAAAACACGCTAAATAACATGACCAAGCTGGGGCTCGACTTCTGGCGTGCACAATATTTATTTTAAAAAAAATTATAAGCAAAGATAACATTAAAGCATTAAATATTATCAAAATAGGATTCTTAGAATGAACAGGTAGTCTAAAAATTTTAACTTTATCTTTTTTTACAAATTTTAATAATTCTCCACCAGATGTTGCAATAAATGAGCCGCACCCCTTTTCCGTTAGGTAATGAGCAATATCATAACAACCTGTCTCGGCACCTCCATATCCAAGCTTTGGTATTACTTGAAGAACATTTATTTTAGTGTTCATGTTTATTGATATATAATAACAAATTAAAATACTTATATGAAAAAATTTAAATATTTAAAAATTTCCGACACAAAAAAACTTAGATTTATAGACAATTACTATAAAAATAAACTTTATATAGTTTTTCTTCCTGGTTTTATGTCTGATATTGATGGAAAAAAACCTCAGGTTATAAAAAAATATGCTGTAAAAAAAAAATTAGGTTTTTTAGCTATTGAGTACTCTGGGCATGGTAAATCGTCGGGCGAGTTCACAAAAGGGAATATAACAGAATGGTCTAATGATGCTAGGAATTCAATTAAAAAAATTGTTAAAAAAAATAAATTTATACTTGTTGGTTCTAGCATGGGAGCATGGATTTCTTTAAATCAGTTTAAATATTTTAAAAATCAAATTTCAGGTTTTGTTGGTATAGGCTCAGCCCCTGAATTTCTTGAAAGATTAATGTGGAAAAAATTTCCAAAAAAAAATAAAAATGAAATTATTACAAAAGGATTAAGTGTTATTAAGAATGGACAATATGAATATCCTATTACATCCCAACTAATAAAAGATGGAAGAAAAAATAAAATCCTATCTAAAAAGATAAGATCAAAAATTAGTGTAACAATGGTTCATGGTAGTAAAGATGAAGTGGTGCCGGTATTCTTTTCAAGAAAAGTTCTTTCGATATTTCCAAATGCGCAAAGGAAGTTGGTAGTAATTAAAAATGGAGACCACAGCTTATCAAATCAAATTCCTCTAAAAAAAATAATTAAAGAATTAAATAGTGTTGTTAAAAATATAATTTAGTCCTTCAACATAAGTCGGGTACTTTAATTTATGATTAAAAAATTCTTTCATCTTTTTATTATCTATTTTTTTTGAGTCTTTATAAAAATTTTTTAACATTTCGCTTTCTATCTCGTTTATTTCTATAGTTTTAGGCTTATCTATCCCCAATAGTTTGACTCCGTACATTGTGACCTCTTCTGCAGATGCGGGTTTATTATCTGAAATGTTATAGATTTCTTTTTTTTTGAAATTATTTAAAGAGCTAAATAAAACATGTGCAATATCTTCTACATGAATACGTGAGAAAAAATGATTTTTTTTATTTATTATCTTAGCTTCTCCTAATTTTAATCTCTTTAAAATATTATATTGGTTAGAATAAATTCCTGATAATCTAAAAATTTGAAACGGTAAATCAAATTTACTTGCTAATTGCATCCATTCTGTTTCAGCTTTAAGTCTATCAATACCATTTGGTGAGTTTGGTTTGGTTTCACTATTTTCATCTACCCATTCACCATTATGGTTTCCATAAACACTTGTTGCAGAAAGATATGTTATCCATTTAAATTTACTTGACTTAAAATAATCCTTCAGATTTTTTATAACAATATCAGTTCCATTAATTGGAGCTATAGATAAAAGAATATGATCTGCCTCCTCAAATTTTGAAATAAAATTTTTATCAAAACCTTCTTCTGTAAATTGAAAGCTTTCGTAACTTATGTTTTCAAATTTTTTATTTCTAGACTCTTTACGCGATGTAGTCGTTAATTTTAATGGGACCCCTTGGTCATTAAGTTTTTTAATAAAATTTTTTGCTACTTGACCAAAACCAAAACAAACAATTTTTTTTGTATCCATTTAGCTGACCTTTTTAATAGTAGATTTTAATGAGATTGGGTTATCTAGTTTATCTAACATTTCTATGGGACAGATTTGTTTGAATTTTTTTAATTCAACTTCAAAATCATCCAATATTTTTTTAGCTACCACTGAGTTAGTTTCTTTTAAAAATTGATTTAATTTTTCTTTCAAAAATGATTTCCAAAAATCTGTTTCGATTTGTTGCCAAATAATTGAAGCCGGATTAGCAAAATTCTCGAATTCATTATTGGCATCATATACAAATGCCATTCCACCTGTCATGCCAGCTCCAAAATTGTCTCCAACTGCGCCTAATATTATTGCGGTCCCGCCAGTCATATATTCGCATCCATGTGCGCCACAACCTTCAACTACGGACAGGCTTCCTGAGTTTCTTACAGCAAATCTCTCTCCGGCTTGCCCAGATGCAAATAATTTTCCTGTTGTCGCGCCGTATAAAACTGTATTGCCAATAATTGTATTTTCATTAGAAATAAGTTTGTTTTTTGAAGAAGGATAAACAATAATAGTTCCACCGGATAACCCTTTTCCCACATAATCGTTACAATCGCCTTCTACTATTAGCTTAATACCTTTGGTTAAAAATGCTCCAAGCGATTGTCCAGCTGAACCTGTTAATTTTATATTAATTGTATCATCTGATAATTTGTTATTTCCATATGTCTTGTAAATATGATGTGACAGACGAGTTCCCACTGATCTAGATGTATTTTCAATTTCATAATCAAAATTATTTTTTTTATTAGGATCAATATTTTTTTTTATATCGGACAAAATTTTTTCATCAAGATTATCTGGAACTTTATTAATATGTCTATCTTTACAATATCTTAAATTTTCACCAGGATCGGCTTGAACAAGTAAAGGATTTAAATCTAAATCGTCTAAATTTGAAGCCCCTTTATTTACTTGGGACAATAAATCTGTTCTACCAATAATTTCATTAATTGACTTAAATCCTAGAGAAGCAAGTATTTCCCTTACTTCAGTTGCGGCAAATTTAAATAGATTAACAACTTTTTCTGGGGTACCTGTAAATTTTTCTCTTAAAGATTTATCTTGGCTACAAACTCCAACTGGACAAGTATTAGAATGACATTGTCTAACCATAATACATCCCATTGCAACCAGTGAAGATGTGCCCATTCCATATTCTTCAGCTCCCATCATTGCAGCCATTACGACATCTCTTCCTGTTTTTAACCCTCCGTCCGTTCTTAATGTAACGTTATGTCTTAAATTATTTAATGTAAGAATTTGATTTGCCTCAGTTAACCCCATCTCCCAAGGTATGCCTGCATACTTAATACTTGTTTGAGGGCTTGCTCCAGTTCCACCAGAATGCCCAGATATTAGAATAATATCAGCTTTTGCTTTAGCTACTCCAGCAGCAATAGTTCCAATACCAGTTGAAGCTACTAGTTTCACTCCCACTCTTGCATTAGGATTAATTTGTTTTAAATCGTAGATTAATTGAGCCAAGTCTTCAATGGAGTAAATATCATGATGAGGTGGGGGAGAAATTAAAGTGACACCGGGTGTAGAATGTCTTAATTTTGCTATTTCCTCTGTAACTTTAAAACCTGGCAACTGGCCGCCTTCTCCTGGTTTAGCTCCTTGGGCCATTTTAATTTCTATTTCATTTGCGTTATTTAAGTAATCTACGGTTACACCAAATCTAGCTGATGCTATTTGTTTAACTCTTGAGTTTGCACTGTCGCCGTTTGGAAGAATTTCAAATCTTTTTTCATCTTCGCCTCCTTCTCCGCTGCAAGATGCACCTTTAATTCTATTCATTCCTGTTGCTAAAGTTTCGTGAGCTTCTGCTGACAAAGCTCCATGGGACATGCTTCCACTTCCAAAACGTTTTAATATTTCTTCTATAGGTTCGACTTCATTAATATCTATTGGTTTTCTTTTATTCTTAAATTCTATTAAATCTCTAATATTAATTGGTGGTAAACTATGTATCCCTGCTGAATATTTTTTAAACAGGTCATATGAGCCACTGCCAACGGCTGTTTGTAGCAAATGGATTAATTTGCCCTGATATTGATGATCTTCACCGCTTTTTCTGTATCTATAAAGGCCGCCAATAGGTAAAGAAAAAACATTTTTAGCATTAAATTTTTTATGAAGTTCTTTTATTTTTTTTTCAATGCCAATAATACCTATTCCTGAAATCCTAGATGACATACCTGAAAAATAATCAGAAACAATTGCCCTGCTTAAGCCAACAGCTTCAAAGTTGCACCCTCCTCTATATGAACTTATTACTGAAATTCCCATTTTTGACATTATCTTCAAAAGACCGGCATCAATTGATTTCTTGAATTTAACCACACAGCTTTCAAAATCGGCTTTACCAAATAATTTTTTTTCAAATCTTTGGTAAATACTATCAATTGCCAAATAAGGATTTACAGTCGTTGCACCCACACCTATTAGAACTGCAAATGAATGAGTGTCTAAAGCATCAGAGCACTCAACATTTAAAGAACAATAGCCTCTAAGGCTTTGTTTAACTAAATGTGAATGGACTGCTCCAACAGTTAAGATACTTGGAATACTAGCCTTTTGATTAGAAATATTTTTATCGGATAAAATTAGGGCGGTACTACCTTCTCTCACTGCAGTTTCTGTTTCCTCGCGTATCGCTTCTATTCTTTCTTTTAATGATAATGTAATGTCAAAAGTACAATCGATAATTTTTATTTTTTTTGAAAAAAATTTTTTAAATTTAATAAACTGAGAATTTGTAAGTATTGGACTATCAAGTACATATATATTTTCTTCTGTTAAATTGTCAAAATTTAAAATATTTCCCAAATTTCCAAACCTTGTTTTTAAACTCATCACTTTATTTTCTCTAAGAGAGTCAATTGGAGGATTAGTAACCTGACTAAAGTTTTGCCTAAA
>Ga0233444_10002735_pt1 | contig 18176 bp, 22 predicted proteins | sample SI_124_October20_6_FD_182792 | JGI IMG/M metagenome (GOLD analysis project Ga0233444, IMG submission 182792) | Seawater microbial communities from Saanich Inlet, British Columbia, Canada - SI_124_October2016_10_MG | ecosystem: Environmental > Aquatic > Marine > Inlet | place: Canada: British... | reverse complement strand
GTCATGCCCAGTTTGGTGATTATCTTGGGGCTAGTTCGTGCATTCGGGAGGAATGGCTTATTTGTTCTGTTTGATCCCGAATCAGAACCTTTTATTTAGCTCATTTAGCAATGCTTTTTCTTCGGCAGTCAGCATCGGTTGTTGAATATATTGTTTCAATATCCTAGGACGGCGGGTTCTATTTCTATATTGACTTACCTCAACGCGACGTTCCGCAAGCCTACGGCTAACTGACCGACGTTCATCTGTACGTCTTTCTTCCTTTGGCCATAATAGATAGGTTGATTGAACGGCCTTTATCCATTGTTCTGTACCAAAAGCATGTTTAATGAGCCGGCGGCAACCACGACGACGCTCTTCTATTCGTCGACTTTTATATCGAGAATCAGACGTATTGCTTGTCTTCATAATTGGCTCACTTTTACTCATCGCTATGAGTTAATTGACTTGTTTTGTCTGAATTAGTTCACTTATATCAGCTATTTACTGTTTCACGCAACATGAATAAGGATTAAGTTCATGCTATATAAGTCTGAATATAAATGTAAATTCAACTTAGCTTTTATACAATTTATGTTTGTGTCGAAATTTAGGCTATGATTGGATACTCATAGGCAATTTGTTAATTTCAGGACAATATAATGATTACATGGCAAGCAGGTAGCGTTGTTAAAAAGCAACAATGGCATGACGATTTATACACAATAACAATCAAAACTGATCCGTTGCCGTTTAAAGCCGGTCAATTTGCCAATATTGGTATTGAGAGTGTCGATGGCTTGGTTTATCGTCCTTATTCTCTTGTCAATACGCCCACTAATGACTTGTTAGAAGTCCATTTCAATACAGTTTCTTCAGGCCGTTTCAGTCCTTTATTAGCCCAACTCGATGTTGACTCACCCATTTCTGTTGCAAATCGGGCCGGTGGCTTATTAACGCTAGATCAAGTGCCCGAAGAAAGGAACGAACTCTGGTTTTGTGCAACTGGCACTGGCATTGGACCTTTTATATCCATTTTGCGTGGAGATGAGGTTTGGCAACGCTTCAATAAAATAATCGTCTGTTATGCGACTAAAACAGCATCAGAGATGGCCTATTATGACGAGCTCAATAATTTGAAAATGCAGTACCCAGAACAGTTTCGTTTCGCTCCTTTTATCACGAGAGAAGCGGTTAAAGACACCCTCAATACCCGTTTTACAACTCATCTAGAATCAAGAGAACTTGAACCATTTGTCGATACTGCCATTGATGTTAATTCGAGTCACTTTATGTTATGTGGTAGCTCTGCAATGATTAATGATATGACAGAAATACTAGAACAAAGAGGACTTCGTCGTCATTCACGACAAGAACCTGGACATATCGCTATTGAGAAATACTTTTAACGCTGTCCTAAAGGGGCATTTACCCTCAACTTTTATACGATAAAACCACAAAACCTTATTATCAATCCTGAAAACCGTGTAAATGCATTTAACTCTATGTCATTTTGTTTTATATTAGGGATATAACAAATATATCAATCATGGATGTAAGCAGGTATTTATCTATCCGAAATCGTAAAACAATGGATTACCTGCTCTGCAAAGTCACCTCTGCTTGGTAAAATAATAATTAATTCCCTTTCTCCAATCAGTTCTTTAACGAGGAGAAGGTACTAGAGGAATGGCCTTTGTGTTAAAAGCATTTAGACAATCAAAGTTAATCCAATTTACTCTTCTAACTTCATTGCTAGTCTCTTTATTTTTTGTCTATTTCTCAGAACAAGTTCGCTATGAACAAAGCCGTTTAACAACCAAAAATATAGCCAGTAGTTATGTCAGCCTCATTAAGAATAGTATTTCACAAGCATTATCAGCCACTTACCCTCTTGCTGCTTTAATTCGCAATCAAAAAGGTGATACTACGGGCTTTGATGGTTTAGCGACCGAAATGTTGGACTTCTATCCTGGCGTCGCTTCTCTACAATTACAGCCCAATGGGATTATTAGCCATATCGTGCCATTAGAAGTTAACAAGGAAGCGATAGGCCATAATGTCCTTCTTGACCCAAATCGCAATAAAGAGGCGATTCTGGCACGTGATAGTGGTAAGTTAACCTTAGCTGGCCCATTTAATTTAAAGCAAGGTGGTCTAGGCGCTGCTGCTCGATTACCCGTTTACTTAGAAACCCCGCACGGTGAAACATTCTGGGGGTTTTCTGCCGCATTAATTCGCTTTCCTGCAGTATTAGAGTCGGCCAAATTACCCTCACTCGTCGCGGCCGGCTATGCCTACCGCTTATACCGCGTTCACTCTAATGGTGAGACGACCATTTTTGCAGAATCCTCCTCTTCTTTAATCGAAGATCCGGAATTGTTTTTCATTGACGTTCCCAATGCACAGTGGTTTTTTGCTACGACGCCAGTAAACACATGAACAACATTGTCACCGTTGATCTTGGAGAGCATCTTAGCTTTAGTCTTCACACTTTTATTGAGTTCTCTTGCTTTCTTAATTGTCCGCTTAAAAAATGAGCAGCTCGCACTAGAAAACACGATCGTCGAGCGTACAAAAGCATTAGAATCCTTAGCCCACTATGATGTCCTAACCCAGTTACCAAACCGCACCCTATTTGCAGATCGCTTTAAGCTCGCTCTTGCTCAAAGTAAACGTAATCAAAAAATGCTGGCAGTTTGTTTTATTGATTTAGATGATTTCAAGATTGTAAATGATACCTATGGTCATAATGAGGGTGACAAATTATTGGTTGCAGTTGCTGCCCGTATTAAGACGGTTATTCGGGCCGAGGACACTGTCTCTCGTCAAGGTGGAGATGAATTTATTTTACTACTCAGTAATATTGCTTCTACCGACCAACTCGAGCTAACTTTAGAGCGTATTCGTCACGCGATGGTCAAACCCTATCTGATTGATGGACGTGCCCATAACACTAATCTATCGTTTGGCGCTACGCTTTATCCACGTGACAATGCTGATCTTGATACATTACTTCGCCATGCTGATCATGCCATGTATCAAGCCAAACTTATGGGTAAGAACCGTTACCACATCTTCGATAGTCTCGATAATGATTTGATCGCCCAAAAACATAATGATCTTCAAGAGATTGAACAAGCACTGTTGAATGGTGAATTCCAGCTTTATTACCAACCCAAAGTTAATATGAAAACGGGGGAAGTCTTTGGTGCTGAGGCCCTTATTCGTTGGATACACCCCGATAATGGCCTAATCCCCCCACTCGATTTTTTACCTTTAATTGAAAATACCGAACTTGAGATACAAGTAGGTGGCGGGGTTATTAATGAGGCTATTAAACAACTCAATACGTGGTACAAAAATGGCGTTGAACTCGAAGTTAGTATCAATATTTCCTCTCATCACCTTCAATCTCCACAATTCCTTATTCAGCTCAAAACAGTATTAGCACGCTATGCTGCGGTCCAGCCGCATCAGCTACAGTTAGAGATCTTAGAAAGTAGTGCCTTGGTAGATATCAATGCGATTCACGCGCTGATTAAGCTCTGCCAGCAAGAGTTAGGAGTCAGTGTTGCATTAGATGATTTTGGCACAGGCTACTCTTCCTTGACCCATTTAAGAACGCTACCCGCTAATACGATTAAAATAGATCAATCGTTCGTCTGTGACTTACTGGATGATCCAGATGATTTCACGATTATCGATGGTGTCATTAGTCTCGCCGAAGCCTTTGATAGAGATATTATTGCAGAGGGTGTTGAAACGACTGAGCATGGCTTAATACTACTCATTATGGGTTGTGACTCAGCACAAGGTTACGGTATTGCTCGCCCGCTTCCATCAGAAGCGTTTTTAGCGTGGTTAGAAGACTATAGCGCCAATCAAGTTTGGCTTGACTATGGTAAAACGGATTACAAAAAACAAGAGCAAAAACTAATCTTGATAAAACTCACTACGACCTATTGGTATCAAAATTTGTCCGAACAGCTTCTCGCTGGTGATGTCGCTACTTTGGAGGCTTTTAAACCTTGTCATTTGGCTACATGGTTCCACCGTTTTGAACATGATGCCTTGTTTGATACAACCTGGTTTTCTTCTTTACGGGAGGCACATGATGACTTACTTAGTTATGCTGAATCGCTTTGCGAACAGGCTGAAATAGGTTTACCCGAAGGTGGTATCCGTGAGTTTTCTGCCCGCTATCAATCACTTTCCGAATTAATTGAAAACTATCCCATTAATGACTGATTGACCTCATTTCGAGTTACTATAGATTAACCCTATTTATTTTATGGAGAGACGTGTGTCCTTTCTTAGATTATGTTTATTGTTATGTTTTACATTCACTAGCTTCAATGTCACTTCAGAAGTCATCACTTCAGCGCCATCACCCATTGAAAAGTTATCTCCCGAATTACGACAATTGCTATCCCAAGAAATGATGTCATTGCAAACCGGCATGGCAGCGATTATTCCTGCTTACGTTTCGGGCGATTGGCATGAAATCAGTCATATCGCGCTTAAAATGAAACACAGCTACATTCTAAAACAAGCGCTCAGACAATCACAAAAACATGAATTGCATAGTAATCTACCCCCCTCTTTTTTAAAGTTAGATCAACAATTCCATTATCAAGCTGGGATGCTAAGTCATGCAGCCGATATGAAAAAACCGGAGTTGGTTGGTTTTTATTTCAGCGAACTGACACGCAGCTGTGTCGCTTGTCATAGCCAATTTGCCCAACACCGTTTCCCGGCTTTAAAGTCTAAGGAAGATACTGATCATCAGCACTAGTGCCGGTAATATCAACGCACAAAACCAGGTTATTTCGTCACTGATAAAGGCTCAATGCTTCTGGTTAACCGCAATCTTTTAGATAAAAACACATAATCAAATTTAATAGGATACCTCGTGTCGACGCACTACAAAAAGACTCATATTGGAACACACCTACTTAAGCCAGAATCATTAATGATGGGCTATGGCTACGATCCTCAGCTATCTGAAGGTTCAATAAAATGTCCTAACTTTCAGACATCAACGTTCGTTTTCAAATCCGCTGAGCAAGGAAAAGACTTTTTCAATGTGGTTTCAGGTCGTCGCCCACTCGAACCGGGAGAACAAGCCGGTCTGGTTTATTCTCGCTTTAACAACCCAACGATTGAAATCGCTGAAAACAGACTTGCTATTTGGGATCAAGCAGAAGACTGTATTTTGACTGGTAGTGGTATGTCTGCCATCTCCACTACGCTACTGACTTTTTCACGACCTGGTGATGTTGTCGTGTACTCAGAACCCATATACGGCGGCACGGATACCTTAATCAATGTTATCTTAAAACAAATGGGTATTCAGTCTGTTGGATACTTATCAAGTGATGGTCAAAGTGGCTTCGAGCATGCTTTAGAAAAAGCTAAAAACTTGGGCAATATCTCCGTTGTGATGCTTGAAACACCAGATAATCCAACCAATAATTTAATTGATATTACTGCATGTAAAGCGACCTTGGATACGGCTTGTCAAGATCAAACAACATTGCCTATCTTAGCAATTGATAACACCATGCTTGGTCCTTTATGGCAACAGCCTTTAGCACATGGTGCTGATCTTTGCCTTTATTCTCTGACTAAGTATGTCGGTGGTCACTCTGATTTAATTGGTGGCAGTTGCTCAGGCAGAAAAGCCCTTGTCAGCCAAGTACGTAAAGTACGTAATAGCATTGGCACCACTATGGATTCTAATACAGCCTGGCTTATTCTTCGCTCATTAGAAACTTTAAAAATTCGTATGCAAGCAGCCAATGATGGTGCTGCTAAAGTGGTCGAGTTTTTATCACAGCATAACAACGTTAGCCGCATCGATTATCCAGGCCTATTACAAGCAACTGATCCTCAACATGCTATTTATCAGAAACAGTGTAAAGGAGCAGGGTCTACTTTTTCCTTTGAAGTTGAAGGTGGTGAGCCCGCTGCTTTTACTGTTTTGAACAAACTCAAACTCGTTAAACTTGCCGTCAGTTTAGGCGGTACAGAAAGTTTAGCTCAGCACCCTGCAGCGATGACGCATTCTGGCGTCCCTAAAGCGCGTCGTGAATTTATAGGTGTAACTGACGGCCTTATCCGAATCTCGGTTGGTATTGAAGATGCTGATGATATTATTGCCGATTTAGCACAGGCTTTAGCTTAACCATTATGGCTATTGCAAATGCACGCCATATTCTGGTTAAAACAAAAGAACAAGCTGACGAACTGAAACAACAATTAACTAAAGGTGCAGACTTTGCTCATATCGCTAAAAAGCATTCTTTGTGTAAATCATCTGCTAAAAAAGGCGGCGACTTGGGCGAGTTTCCTCCCGGGCGGATGTTAAAAGCGTTTGATAATATCGTTTTTAAAAAACCACTACTCACTGTACATGGGCCAATTAAAACTAAATTTGGTTTCCACCTTATCGAGACTATTTATCGTCGCTAAGATTACATCTCTTCGTCATAAACCCATCTCAAAAGTCGGCAGCAACTTGAAAGGACAGCCACTCTTTTGTTTTGGGATGTTCAAACTCAAGTGTCTCAGCATGTAAATGAAGTCGACTGGCTTTCTTACCATAAAGATCATCGCCTAGTATTGGTGTCGATAAACCCCAGTTATGTGCCGAATGAACGCGAAGTTGATGCGTTCTTCCGGTAACAGGGTAAAAGTGAACCCTACTCCTACCCTTCTCCACGGCGATAACCTCCCATTTCGTTTGTGCTGCTTTCCCATAGTCATAACAAACAAGTTGGCGTGGCCGGTCTTCTAAATCAACTCTGAGAGGCAAATCAATCAAGCCTGATTGTTGCTCGATCAGACCATCCAATATCGCAACATATCTTTTCTTCACAATACGCCCAATAAATTGTTGCTGTAATTTCTTATGCACTTGTTTATTTAATGCAATCACCATTAAACCTGATGTCGACATATCCAAGCGATGCACAATTAAAGGCCCTGTTGCATCTGGAAACAAAGTACGAAGTCGCGTATAAACACAGTCTTGAATTTGCTTACCGGGCACAGATAACAGTTCAGCCGGCTTATTAATTATGGCCATCACATCATCCTGATAAACGAACTCGAGCTGCTTGTCCTTACCTAGATTGTTGAGCAAGGGATTAGCTTCTACCTCAAGACCCTGCAACATATGCGTTAAAATCGGCTTACACTTACCCTGACAAGCACCGTAAAACTGCCCATGATGTCTGATCTCTGACTTCGGCGAGCCACCCCACCAAAACTCAGCCATCGCCAAGGGTGTCATTTTATGCTGATAGGCATACTGTAATAATTTTGGTCCCGCACAGTCCCCCGCCGCTGCCGGTGGCTTACCTTGTACTGTTTGCTCAAATAAAGACAGTAATGTCCTCTTTTCGCCATTGGCATTTAAAAAAGAATATTGCTCAAAGAGTCGATGCTGTAAAGCATGTGAACGTTGCTTTCTCTTACTCCTGAGCCCATCAATTTCATCTGTTATCGCAGATAAGGCTTGTCGTTTTTTATCAAGCTTCAGATGCCAAGCTTCCGTCAGTGCCTTAAGTTGGTTTTTTTCAGCCACACTTTGTTTTGCAAGTACCATTAAAAGGGCTTGATAATCGCCATCTGAATAGGCTGCCAAACCGCCTGTACGTTTTTCTTTTCGTACTTTGCGTCCTAGAATAATTTCTTGTCGATATTTTGCAATCTCGGCTTTAGCTAGGTTCTCTTGCTGATCGAGCTCTAATGCTAAGTTCGCAAGACTAGGGTTAGACTCTAATACGCTTAATGTTTTATTAATGGCATTAATTTCAATCTGGCCAGACTGAAAGAATGACGACGCATTCAAATCAAATAATGCGGGTACAAAGTAGTTATTCTTGTCTGTCATTTGACCAGAAAAAGCACTTAAATAGCCAATATCCCCCACCTCATTCTGTACCACTATGACGCCAAACATTTTTCCTTCTTCTGTTTGGCTGAACTGAGCGTCACTTCTTAACACCTGTTGTAGCTGTTCAGCAGCCTGCAAACACAGTGGATGTGGTTCATAATAGAAAGGGTATGTGAAGCTATCGGGCAAGCCAATCGTCAACGGTTGTTCTAAAGGCGTAAAAAAAGGGTTAATCACATTATTTTCCACAACATTTAAAGGCTTGAACTGTTAAACAACAACGGCAGTCAAACCTCTATGCGTTTTAACCAATTCGAGAGAGACAAACCAATGACAAAAACAACCGCCATTTTACTCTTTTTCTTAAGTTTGTTGCCGTTTTCTTCTGCTAATGCTATCGATATGGACGCGATGCAGACGCCACAAATACGCATGATTAAATTGATTTCATTCTCATTAGAACAAGAAAGTGCCGTTTTTGAGGTTGAGGTTTATAACCCGAATGAATTCAAACTGCCCGTGAGAGAACTCACCGGCAGTGTTCATCTTAATAACCTACTTGTTGCAACACTCGAAGCAAGTAGTAAAAAAAGTTTAGCAGCACTATCCACACAAACCTTTACTGTACCCATCAAGGTGATGACTGATGCTACGATACAATCTGCTAACGCGGTGATGCTGACAGGTATTGCCGATTATGAGTTTAGTGGCTATATGATGACGCCTGTCGGTGAAATCCCCCTCTCTAAATCAGGCCGTTTAACTTCAGAGCAAGTTTTAACTTTCTTATATGCGACGCTCTTCTCACAAGGCCAAAAATAGCTTGTTTTGTTGCTAGAGAGGGCTTTCGATATGTTCCACGGTGTTAATGTGACCTCTAAATTATAAGAATCCGCTATGTTGTTGATCTATTTATTCTATTTTCTTGTTATCACCCTTTTGACCTTCTTAACTTATGCTTATGATAAATGGGCAGCACGTAGAGGCCATTGGCGGATCAGCGAAAGAACATTGCATCTTCTTTCGTTAATCGGTGGCTGGGTTGGCGCGCTGTTTGCTCAACAGTTATTGAGACATAAAACCATTAAACAGCCATTTCAGCGGCTTTTTTGGTGTACGATTATTTTGAATTTAGCGTTTGTCGTTGCCTTGAGTTTCGAGCTGGTCTGAGCTGAGCTAAAGGAATTGACTAGTTTTATACACTAGCGCAAGCTTATTCTTAGCCTAACGCTCTTAATTCGCTCGTTTCTTTAAAGCATCACTTTCCGTTAATATAATTATCTGTAACTTTAAGTGTTGACATACCAAATGAGAATCATTACTATTCTTGTTAACGTTAATTCACAGAGCCACTATTATGATCGTTTGTATTTGTAATAATGTTAATTCAGCAACTATTAAAGCTACCGTTCAACGTGGTGCTTGCTCTGTTGATGATGTGAAAGAAACCACAGGTGCTGCTTCTTGTTGTGGTAAATGCCAGTTTAAGGTCAACGCCATAGTACAAGATACCTTATCGGAAACCAGTTTCCCGCAACAAGTCTCTCAAGGTTAATTTAGAACGCCTCTTTACATCACCCTCAAGTGCGGCCAGCCTGGTTCATTAACTCACGTTTCCATTTCACAATAGACACTAAGCCCTTCATATTGTTTATTAAATATGATGCTGTCATCCCTTAGTTTTCATATTCCAGTCATCAAAGCTTAAACCAAATACAAAGCGTTCTTATTTACGATTAAAATCAGTCACTTAGTTTTGACTTTAGTGCCAAGGTTTCTTAACATTATGTCTTCTCTTCTTCTAGCTAATCTCAACAGGAAAATATCATGAAAGGTGATTCAAAGGTCATTGCATTATTAAACAAAGCATTAGGTAACGAACTCATTGCTATCAACCAATATTTCCTCCATGCAAAAATGTATAAAGATTGGGGTATGACTAATTTGGCTGAGTATGAATACCATGAATCAATTGATGAAATGAAACATGCTGACATGCTTGTTGATCGTATTCTATTCTTAGAAGGCCTACCGAATTTACAAGATTTAGGTGCTTTGCGTATTGGTGAAGACACCAAAGAAATGCTGGAATGTGATTTAGCCTTAGAGCACGATGCAATCCCTGATTTACGCGATGGTGTTGCTTATTGTGAAGAAGTTAAGGATTACGTTTCTCGTGACCTTTTTAACTCAATTTTAGAGTCAGAAGAAGAACATGTCGATTGGTTAGAAAGCCAATTAGGCTTGATTGAAAAAATGGGTATCGAAAACTATATTCAAGCTCAAATAGTTAAAAAAGCGGATTAATTAAGACACTTCACTAGCGCTTATAGCTCCTCTTCTCCAGCGCTAGTGAAGTTAACACTTTCGTTTTAACCCCTTTCCTCTCGGTACTTTCATCCTGAATGCACAAATTTAGACTAGTCGTCTTAGCACTAATCATTGTATCTTTGTGATATTGCATCTTTACTACTGAGAGATTAGCTATGCGTTGGAAAGGGAATCGCCGAAGTGACGATATAGAAGATCAACGCCATATGCGTCGTTCTAAATTAGGCGCTATGGGTGGTGGTGGCGGCATAATGCGGCTGTTGCCAATGGTCTTTCGTTTTTTAGGCTTTAAAGGTACCGCTATTTTAGTTATTGGCATCGGTGCTTATGGCTTAATGACAGGTAACCTCGGTGCTATTTTAGGTGGCCTTGGCTTACAAAGTGCCCCTGTGACACAATCCTCTGGTCCATTGCAACAAACTGAGTCTGAGAAAGAACTGGCTGATTTTGTCTCTGTTGTTTTAGCTGATACGGAAGAAACATGGACGATGTTATTCAATAAACGTGGCCTAACTTATAAAAAACCGCGCTTAGTCTTATTTCGCGATGTCGTTCAGTCAGCTTGTGGTATGGCGCAGTCTGCCATGGGACCCTTTTATTGTCCTGGAGATCAAAAAGTCTATATCGACCTGGGCTTTTATGACCAATTAAAGAATCAATTTAATGCCCCAGGTGACTTTGCCCAAGCCTACGTTATTGCCCATGAAGTAGGACATCATATTCAAACACTAAATGGCACCTCAGCTAAAGTCCAAGCAGCACGAAAACGCCTTGATAAGGTGGAGGGTAATAAGCTGTCTGTTTTGCAAGAATTACAAGCAGATTGTTTAGCCGGTGTTTGGGCTTATCATGCCAATCATTCTCGTCAATTACTAGAAAGTGGTGATATAGAAGAAGGCTTACGTGCTGCTAGTGCGATTGGTGATGATACGTTACAAAAGCAATCACAAGGTTATGTTAGTCCAGACTCATTTACCCATGGTAGCGCTGCCCAGCGGGTGCGCTGGTTTAAAACGGGCTTTGAGTCAGGTGATATGAAAAGCTGTAACACTTTTGGGTCTTAACCTCTTATTTAATGACGTCGAATAGCACATTGACGTAAATAGCATCATTTTTTTTAAATTTTATTAGAATAAGATCGCCAAATGACTGGCGTGATAAGCAGCATATATTAAGGATTAATTTTATGGCGCCGCCCAATAAACTTGTTTCACAACAAATTACCAGTCCCGCGAAACTCGACTTCCAGTTGTTTGAACATATCACAGGTTATGTCGAACAATATTCATTTGTAAAACTCGAAGCCGCTTTAACAGAAACGGTTTACAGCCAATTTAAGAGACACTATCAGCAAGCAGATGAAAGCCAAAAAGCGCTTATAAGAAAACAAATAGAGCAATATATTCCTAGTCGTCAGCAGCTAAAAAACTATATTAATGGTGAGCCGATCTATTATCGCTGTGCAAATACTATCGCTAACTTCTTTCAAGTACCTTATACCTTAAATAATCATGATCCTATCCTCGATGTTAATCAAATTTAATTCGAGATTAAATCCTTATTCACGCTATTCGATCGACTTATTTATTCAGAATAAATAAGACCTCAAATAGACTGAACAAGCAACTTAAGCCGTAGGAAACTTGTCCATTTAGCTAGTGTTCAAAATAAAAATACGCTACTCTAACTGGCTTTGAATAACTCTTGTTTGACTAAGGATTACCTATGCGCATGCAAACCATTTCTACTTACTTTGCTTTTTTTGTTCTGCTGTTTTCTGCTTCTGCGTCGCATGCAGATGAAGTCATTTCTGAAAACGTAGACATTCATGCTTTCTCAGCATTAATCACCGAGCACAGTGACGATCCTAATAGTCAAATCATCGATGTAAGAACACCCAAAGAGTTCCATGCCAGTCATATTACAGATGCACACCTTATTGATTTTTATGCCAAAAGTTTTTTTCAAAAGCTAGAGCAACTTGATAAAGATAAAACCTATTTGCTTTACTGCCGCAGTGGTAACCGCAGTGGTAAAACGCTCAAAATCATGAAAAAAATGGGCTTTAAATCAGCTTATAATATGCAAGGCGGTATGAAGGCTTGGACAAGAGCCAATTACCCTGTTGTCAAAGCTAAATAAACGCTTTTAAGCTATTGCCCGCTCTTTTTAAGCAACGTCTCGTTACGTTACCCACGCTTTGGGGATGGCTGCTCATTGTCTTGGTTTTGGCACTTTCACTGAGCTATACGTTTAAACATCTTGGTCATTTTTTAGCTAAAAATCAACCTACCCATGGCCAATACCTTATCGTCGAAGGTTGGGTGAATGAGAAAGCCTTATCACAGGCCAAAACCCTTTTTGAACATGGTCAGTATGAATTACTTATTACATCAGGCGGGCCGGATACCACACAAATAAAACCTGATTACCCCAGTTATGCTGACAAAGCAGCTGCTTTTTTAATCAGCCAAGGTTTCGATACAAATAAACTGTCTGCTGCGCCTGCACCCGCATCCGCTCAAAACCGGACTTATTTAAGTGCCGTAAAAGTAAGACAGTGGTTTGAATCTCAAGACATGAAACCAATATCTTTCGATATTTTATCCTCTGGTGTTCATGCTAGAAGAACCCATAAGCTGTATCAAATGGCCTTTAGTGATACAACGGAAATCGGTATCATCGCCCTCGAGCCAGACCATCATTCACTTGAAAACTGGTGGCATAGCAGTGATGGTATTAAATCTGTTTTAGCTGAAACCGTTGGCTTAGCTTATAGCTATTGTTGTTTTGAACCTGGTGAAATGGGTTCACACCAAGAACTATGGGGCATTTATTAACGCTCACATCGATAGCCTTTTTGCTTTATGCTCAAACAAATATTTAATTTATTAAAAACGGATAACTCATGATAAAACGCTTTTTTATTGTATTACTTTCTTTAAGTTTATTTGGCTGTAACTCTGCATATATTAATAATTTGGTTGCCACGCCTGAAATCAAAAATATCCAGCTATCTCATTTTTCTGTTCAAGAAAGAAAAGCGGTTTTCACCGTATCTTTATATAACCCAAACCCCTTTCCACTTCCTATATCAGCAATAGCGGGGGACATTGCCTTAAATAATTTGACGATCGGTAGTTTAGAAGCTAAAAGCGATCAAAACCTAGCGGCTTTCGATACGCAAGATGTTACTTTACCTCTTTCTTTGAATCCTGATGCCCTAATAAATGCTGCACAAAGCGTACTTTTGCAAGGTAAGGCCAGTTATACCTTTAATGGAGATGTACAAACTAGTTTAGGACGGGTTCCCTTTACTAAGCAAGGTGAACTCTCTGCCAAAGAAGTTATGGGTTCAATCTTACCCAGCTTTCGTTAAGTCCTAATTAGTCAGGACTCAGTATGGTCGAACATTTATTTTTGAAGCCGGCAGTTCCATCCTCACCACTTGTTTCGACCACGGCTTACGATGTCACGTTGAATGGTATTACCAATAGCCGTAATGAGCACGTATTAAAGCAATTATTAGTTTTGCCGCAAGATACCTTAACTGATTTCGAGCTTCGTCCGGGCCAGTTAAAAGAAGATATGGTCATCACACCCTCTTTCGACTTCCATAGCCTATCCTCCGGCACAACCCTTCGTATAGGCACTGTTGAATTAAGACTGACCTTTCACTGTGAACCTTGCTCTAAAATTAAGGCGATTGTTAACCCTAAAAAGGTGCTTCACCGGCGTGGTTACCATAGCCAAGTTATCCAAGCCGGTCGTATTCAATTAGGTGATACTGTCACTGTATTAGAACAACGACACGAGGCTATTCCTTATGCATTAGCTGACCGAATCAAATGGTATTTAGAACGTCATCCAGTGCCAATTTATGCCGCTGACCTCGTTAAAGCCATTGGACTTTCTGCCAGTTATTGTCGTGCGGTACCCAATGTCCTTCGCAATAGAAAGGACATTGATGTTGCGTTAATTCTTTATAAGAACAAGCAGCGTAATTAAAGGTATGCTTGCTCAGCTCTTAATGCTTTAAGATCAGCAATAACTTCTTTGCTATGCCTAGTGACATTAACACTCCGGTACACCTTTTTGACCAAGCCTTCTGGACTGATAATAATGGTATGCCTCTTGGCAAATTTAATTGGCCCTAGAGAGGCTAAAGCACCGTATGATTTTGCTACAACGCCGTCGGTATCAGCTAACAAAGGAAAAGGTAAGCTATATTTCTCAGCAAACGCCGCGTGGCTGTCTTGATTGTCAACGCTCACCCCTAAGACTTGGGTATTAAGCGCCGATATCACTTTGAATTCATCCCTAAAAGCACACGCTTGCGTGGTACAGCCTGGGGTATCATCCTTAGGGTAAAAATATAAAACGACCCACTTACCTTCATAATCACTGATTGTATGAGTCTCCCCACTTTGGTCATGTAATTCAAAGTTCGGCGCGGGGTTATCGATTGTTAAAACATCCGCACGGGCAAAATTAAACATTGTCAGACATGCCACTAATAAAGAAAGCCCAAATAATTTCATCGTTTACTCCTATTTCTTAATCTCATTAATTCAGTGTAACTAAGTTTGTTGGTGTTTCCTAACCTTGTTTTATGTTATTTTCGCGCTCTGGTGTGTTCGACTCCTTACAAAGAAAACAGTTCTATAATATGAAACTTATCTATACCCATGAAAACCGTTTTCTCGTTTATAACATTCAAAATATTGTTGAGAATGCACATATTGCAACAACATTGAAAAATGAATATGCCTCATCGGCAGCTGGTGATTTAGTGCCTCATGAGACTTGGTTAGAGTTATGGGTAGTTGAAGATGATGATTATCGCTTAGCCATGACAGCCATTGATACTGCTTTTAAACAAGGAAGTCCCATAGAATGGGTCTGTCAACAATGTTCAGAACGTAATACCGCTAGTTTTGACGTATGTTGGCAGTGCCAAACAGAGCGTCCTGATTAAACCCGTCGGCTCTGATAACGGCGTTTAGCCCAAGGGTGCAATGCTTTTTTTAATAAGGAGTGTTGATATTCTTTTCGTAAAGAATCACGTGCATCGCCTTGGATTTTTTTTCGTAAGAACCAACCGTAGCCTTTATTGCCCAGTAAGCTGAAAATGCAGCGATTGACCACTGACGCATCCATCTGAGGTTTGAGTTGCTTGCGCCATAACTGGTCATAATTTTCACCGGTTAATAAGCTTTGTGCAGCCAATAACCCTGATGAAATCACTAAACGCATACCAAAGCCCCAAAGTGTGTCTTGAAAACCGGCTTGTTCGCCAACGACTGGATATTGGCCATTGTATGCTGTTTCAGGAACGTAGAAATTACCTATCCCACCATGAAACTTGGGGTTAATCATCTTTAGATCAACTAATTGTTCAAAAGCAGTGACTGTGCGTGCTACATATTGCTTTTCTTGTTTAAAGTCATCGAACATGCAGCTTTTTACTGTACCCACACCATTCATAATCAAGAGATAGGAATAGCCTTTCGGTGCTAAATCATCATCACAGATAACCCAGTAACCATCTTCCATATCAGTGGCAAAGTGGTAGCCTGCTGAAATAGCATCTGCTGCTTTTGGCCCACCGGCCATGATCCCTTCCCCTGTGATTTCACGGAGACGGCTATTAAACTTGACTTCAACACCAAGCGATTGCGCCTGTTTTAATAAAGCCGTATCTAATGTATTAGGCCCAGGACCACGTTCAAGCATGTAGAATAAGGGTTGATCACTACTAATTTCATAACGACGCTGCTTGTAATCAAAAGCGGTGCCTTTATAACAAGCTAATGTTGCAAAGTCTGTTGTTAGCCCCTGCTCCTCAAATAATTCTATTACATTTTGCTCTGTTGTCCAGTTTTCAAGTCCTTGAAAATCTTGGTATAGACTCCCAAAGCGATATCCTACTTCTTTATAAGCTTCATGGACAACCACTTCTCTGCCCGCTTTTGCTAATGTGATCGCAGCTGCCAAGCCTGCCGGCCCAGCACCTGCAATTTCTATTCTTGTCTCAGTCATTATTTGTTAAATTTAGTGCGTTTTTAGTCATCATTTTTACTTGTAAAGGCCATGCCCAATCAGTCGGTCACTGTAATCTTCTTAGCCAAAAATGTACAGTGACCGCTTTCGGTCTGTTCATCATTAGGTCATTTTGATTAAGGCATTATTCTTCAAGCCTAAACGCCCCGTCTTTACAGCACGACGTCGTATACCCAGTGCCGGTGAAATGTAGTAAAGATCCCCATTACTGCCTAATAAATGCTGAGACACATCGGCTGCTTTGGCAACTGCTCCATTGGCATTGATATGATGGGGCTCGCCGTGAACAGGAATGGCACATCGTGGTTTCACCCATTGATACATTGCTTTCAGCTCATCAGCTGCAGGATGACCTGAGGCATGAATACTCAGTTGACTATTGTCATCCGTAATGACATCAACTTTCATTGCTTTGAGTCGCTCTATCATCTGTTCTATCGGCAGTTCATTACCTGGAATCACTTTAGAACTGAAAATAACGGTATCCCCTGGCTCCAAGGTCATGTCTCTAAAGCTATTCATGCTGAGTCGGTTGAGGGCCGTTCTGGGCTCACCTTGGCTACCCGTTGCAACCAACAATACTGTGGATGCCGGTAAATAACCCAAATGCGCTGGATCAATATGCGTCTCAACCGATGTCCACAAGCCTGTTGATTTTGCCGCTGACATCATATTCACCATTGAACGGCCCAATAGCCCAAGATGACGATCGGTCTCTTTCGCTATTTTAGCCAAGGTATGTAGTCGGGCTAAATTACTACCAAAACAAGTAATTACAACACGCCCTTTGGCCTTTTCAATGTGTTTTTTTAAACCCTTGTACAAAGCCCCCTCTGATTCAGACCACCCTGGTATATTGGCATTGGTTGAATCACAGACCATGGCATCGATACCTTGTTCTGCTAATGCTTGATAAGAGTTTTGATCATAAGGTTGACCAATCACTGGGTTCTTATCGAGTTTCCAATCTGCTGTGTGAAACACTTTGCCAACAGGGGTGGATATGACCATGCCATAAGGTTCTGGAATCGAGTGTGTTAGCGCAACCCATTGAACATTAAATACACCAATATTTAATGTTTCATGTCCCTCGACTATTGTCACTGGGACTTTACCCTCAAGTCCGACTTCAGTTAATTTTCTGCGCAAAATTTCAGCCGTGAATTTAGTCGTATAAATAGGACATTTTAATTTTTGCCACAGATATGGGACCGCACCAATATGGTCTTCATGCGCATGCGTAATAACCAGACCGGCAAGCTTTTGTCTTCGCTCAACAATAAATTGGGGGTCAGCCATTTGAATATGTGGCCGCTCTCTCAGCTCATTTCCCATAGCTTCGCCATCGACATCATTGTTTTTATCAAAGATAACGCCACAGTCAACCATTAGCCACTGCCGATCATGGCCATAAAGGTTCATATTCATGCCGATCTCGCCAGTCCCACCAAGAGGCAGAAACCAAAAGTCTTGCTGTTCTGGTGTCATTATTATTAGAATTAATCGATAAACGGTTTATTATGCAGCAAAGAACGGAGCTCTTGCAGGTAAATGCATAACACGGGCAAAAAGCCAGTTAATGCGGCCATTTCTAACAGTGCTATAATACCCGACTGTTTTGAGTGGGAGTGGTTACCTTTAGGCCCACTTTCAGCATTATTATTAAAGTCTTGAGGATCTTGGTAGATGGAAGCATCTAGCTTATTAAATGAAGGTTTAACGCTTATGCTCTATGGCATGGGGTTCGTCTTTATCTTCTTAACCCTATTAGTTTTTGTGACCGGTTTGATGTCAAAAGTCGTCACAAAATATGAAAAAAGTGTCGGCGTTCTTCCGGCTGATGGCGTGCCTTCACCAACGGCGGTAATCCCACAACATGGCCCTATCGCTTCAATTG
>Ga0233444_10002733_pt1 | contig 18178 bp, 34 predicted proteins | sample SI_124_October20_6_FD_182792 | JGI IMG/M metagenome (GOLD analysis project Ga0233444, IMG submission 182792) | Seawater microbial communities from Saanich Inlet, British Columbia, Canada - SI_124_October2016_10_MG | ecosystem: Environmental > Aquatic > Marine > Inlet | place: Canada: British... | reverse complement strand
CGTGCTGCTTTGCCTCTTTCTCCGTCCCAACTTCGCGAACGAGCACAAAAGGATCTGCGCCTTCCTGCTGCCTTGCCCTTTGGATCAAGTTTAGAGGGTTTTGTAGTAACAGCTGTCTTTAGATTCCCACCTGTCTTCCTGTTTTCGGCATCGACACCTTTTTGGGTCAACCCAGCGCCATCGTCTACAGAGCGTTTATGTCCAGACTTGACCCCACCCTCAGATAATTGTAGAAACTCGATAAACCGCTTCATTGTATTCCTCATGTTTCTGTCGGGCATAAAAAAGACCTATCAAGTTGCCCTAATAGGTCTTATTTATACCATCTTTGAACTACTGTTTCATTTCTTTCCTGACCACGCCTGTGCGCCAAAGAATGCGGCGACAATACCAGCAACGGACACAAAGTAGACTGATGCCATTGATCCGAGAATCTCTGCTGCTTGGTGCAGGTTCATGATCTCAGTTAGCATAACAGTTGCGGGATACAGTAACATACCCGACAGGGCGAACCATGTCATTCTGCGTTGTGCATCGCGCATCAGGTCTTGATCTTCGAGTTCCTTGCGGCGAAACTCCAGATACATATCATGTTCTTCTGTAGTAACAACAGAATCACCATTAGTATCTGCTGGGTGGAATCCTGCCCTTTCTATTTCTTCTGCCATACCTTACTCCTTATTTGGTTTTTATAATATCATAACCAACAGGATCAACTGTCTTGATGTGGACATGGTTGCCCTCGACAGTGAGCAATCTGAAGTCAGTTTGGTCTCTGACATTCACTTTTCTACAAAGATAATTTTTGGGGTTGAAGTGTATTGTTTCGGATCCGTCTTCGTTCTTCACCTTATTTGCGGGGAAGTAGATGGTGACCTCAAACTCGTCGATAAACCAAGCGAGGATCCAGTCCCAGATTCTTTGCCAGATAGTTTTCTTCTTCATGATAGCGGATTGTCCAGTACTTTCTGAATTTTATCTTCGAGGTTATCCTCGATCTCTTTTATCTTGCGGTCTGTTTCGCTGACAAGGGCATCTCTCTTCGTTTCAAATCTTTCGTCTGCCTTGTCAATCATTGTTCGGACTTTGTCCTCTGACTCGCGTACCATATCTTCGATACGGTCTGCCTGTGACTCAACCGAGAGTATATCATCTCTCAGGTCGGACTTAATATCTCTTGTGTAGTCGATTGCCTCGTCGAGTTTCGTTTCGATAACGGCATTCCTTGCCTCGATCTGACCGACGTCAATGTTCTGGATAATCTCTTTCATATCCATGTAGTCTTTGTAAAACTCAAACGCACCCCAAGTCGCCCCACCAAGTGTAGTGAGCGCAGTGAGCAAGATCATCATCTTACCGCCCTTGAATGTCATACCGCCAAATTCTACTTCAGCCATCTTTTCCTTCCAATTCCCCTATATCGTCTTGCAATATTGCCACATCCTTTTGGAGCAGATGAAGTTCTTCTTGAACTTCAAGTGCACTAACCAAAAAGGTGACCACAACCACAATGATCGCAATTAGGTTTTGTATGGATATTGTTATCTCTGTTTCTTTATCTAATTTTGCCATAATATTAGGGGGCAGTTACCCACCCCCATCTCCTTATCCTTTTTTCCAGATAGTCCAAGCACCATAGGCACACAGTACCATTGCTGCTAACTTCCCAAGTGGACCGAGTAAGAGGATCGAACCCCCTACGCCAAGACAGACTGCTCCATCTAATGAAGTTCTTTCTGCCATTCTTGCTTTTAACCAGTCCATTTTATTCTCCTATTTTACAGTTACGTTTGCGGTGTCCATTCCATGCGGCAAATCCACCAAGACGCAATGCCCAGTATGCCAGATAGTTTAGGAAGTGGAAACCATTTTGCTCGATGTTGATATCTCTGAAGATAATGTCCATATCCTTTTGAGTTTTCCATCCACAGTTTTCTTTCCAGTCTCCTTTATTTTTGGTGTATAGGGTTTCATATTTGTATCCGTAGTCGTGGACAAGTCCACCCACCAGTAGAACACCGACAGGAGACAACCAAGATGCCAAGAACTTCGGCACTGATGCTCCGTCGAATACAAATCCTTTTGGTACAACATAATTGACACCATCAAGTGAGTAGTGCCAATCCTTTACTATTTCCCAAGTACGTCCGCCAAGTAACCACATTTTGATTGCTCCCCAAAATCCCTTACCTGCCGTGGCGATCCTTACAGGTTTCATATGGGGCATATCTTTGTACTTGAAGTTGACCAGAACCTTGTCATTGTCAACGCCAAATAGGTTGACAACAAACCCGATAATGATCAAAACAAAAACTGTTGTGAACATCCAAAATCTTACTGCGAGGTCTAACATGAATTCCATTGTTGCTCCTTATTGCTCGAATTGTAAACTGCGGAGATTTGCAATCTCCTGTTCTAACTTTTCTACTTCTAATCTTTTCTTTCTCAACTCTAACTGATAGAGTGTATTACAATTCAACCTTTGCTTCGGCGCACCCAGCGGGATGTTTATTCTTCCATATACACCAACGTCCCGTATGAATTGGTCGCTGTTGTACCTTTGCGCCATATATGGATCTTCCTGCGACAAACGGTAGAGAGGATCCTCTTGATTCAATATTCCAACAACGCCGAACTCAACATTAGTTGATGACCCAATTGCCATTGAGCATTCTGTGTCTCCCGCCCGAATCCTATCCGTTTGGAAACTCTGCTGTGCCTGCGGTAACGCCATATTCAATGAAGATGATTGCGCCATAACTGATGCGGGCATAATACAAATTATCAATACAATTATCTTTTTCATTTCGCCTTTGAACAGATTCGACTCGATACTGCTGCCTTCGTCTGATCATCCTTTAATATTCTGGAAACCGAACAAATATAGACTGCCCTATTCATTTCGAATCTCCTAACATAAATTTCAACTTTCTTCTTTTTCAAATATTTTAAATGTATCACCTTCTCTGGTGTCACAAAAGGTACAGGTTTCATATCACTGTCGAGCACCTGCACCGAATAGTAACTCGTGTCTTTCCTTCTGTTGAATAGTTCCATCTCAACTTTAACAACATTCTTAATATGAGATTGCTCCCAAGTTGGATATGTCGGTGTCCAAACATGCGCCGATACACTCAAAGGAATCATCAAAAGTAACCATAACAAACGCATAAATTACTTCGCTATACAATCTGCTTGAACTACAGATCGATAAATCCCTGAAGGGAATGCACGATCAAATCCATATGCGACATCAGAACTAATTTTGAACCAAGTGCTACCAGCAACGGTCAGGTCATACTCTGTTTTGTTGTCATAGGTGACTTTATTGGTCTCATAAGTGGACATTGTGGTTTCAGATACCTCACCTACCTCTGTGGAACCAGTCCAAGCAGTATTATCGATTAGTGTCGGACTCTCGCTGAACGACATAGGGTGGGCAATCACTGCTTTATAGTAGTTTGCCTGAAGCACATCGAACCTCACGATGGGTTCTACACCGCCGTCAGCAGCATCAGTGCTGAGGGTATCTGGCGTGGCGTTACCGTATACACCTTCCGTATCGGTGATAATTTGACACTTTGACTGGACATTGCCAACAATGGGCGTTTCTTCAGCAAAGGAAGAACAGGCAAAGACTGTTGCGATCGCAGGAATTAATATTTTTTTCATTTGGTTTCTCCTAATTTGTATTGTTGTACAACCATCTTGTTGTGTAGCGCGTCATTACTGTAAGTCAACCTTCTTGCACTTCTACTGTCAGGAAGAACAGAGTCTTTCAATTGCAATTGCTCTTCATATCCTGGATCCCTCATGGCAATACCATACGAGGCAGGCGGGATACTCATTGCTTCCAACTGGTTGTGTAGAACTTCGCTGGGACCCTGCATATCGTTTAGATTAAAGGTTCCTAACATCACCTCAAGTTCCGTCAACCTCAGTTTCTTTTTCTCTTTGTCCTTCATCTTCTCGAAATCTTGTCTTTCTTGATCTTCGTCTCGAAATACTTGTTCTCGGTCTAACTGATCCTGAAAAGACTCGCCAGCAAGTTGTAGGTTAGTTTCGTCTGTTTCCGGAATGGTTCTGGTGTAACCTGGACAAGAAGGATTCGCTTGGGGGTCGATACACTTGTCATCATAGCGATATGTGTATACGACTGAGGGATCAACAACCTGCCCATCACCTTCTACGGCGATTGAACCGTCTCCCCAATACTGCACGCCGATGTAATCAACGGGGACAATCCTGTTGATGGTATTTCCAGGTTGCCCACTCCAGTCATCTCTTGACCTGAAGATATATCCACCATCGATGGCGTTTTCGTTTTGAACGGTAACGACCATCTGGTCTTCGGGGTTCTTAATCGTCGTGTATTGGTATACGACGCCATTGACAGCAAGTCCTGTGTACTGTGGGATGATGTTCTGCATCACCCACTGTTGACCAGTCGCTGCGGCATTGCCTGTTGTGCTATAGATTACTTCAGAGTAGGAGTAAGAGCAATAACCCAGCAAGAGCACCGCTACCAGCTGCAGTTTTCTGACCGACATCTAATCCCTCCTCTTCGGGTTGTTCTTCTGCCTGTTTCTTCCATGCATCCTTTGCTTGGTCGCCAATCAACCCGTCAATGGGGCAAGGAGTCCCAGCATTCATCATAGCATCAAATACCCTTTTGTCTTGGCACATAAGAGACACTGCTGCCACTTTCATGCCCATATCATAGAGAGTTTTTGAGTTTTTGAGGCGCTCACAGTTTTCGTCTGTGAATTGGGTTCCTGTCGAGATACCAAGTATCTGAGTTTGAACTGCACCAGCAACGCCGAACGTACAAAGGTCGGAGTTTGATGTATTAATGGTGGGGGAAATTGCGGAAGCAGGCGGGGACTTCAATTCAGTCTCCGTCCTTCCGTTTGTTGTAATTGTGCTGTTGGTTATAGACTCAGTGCGAATGACATCGTCTATGGCATCGGTTTGCGCAAATACAACTGTACTGCAGAAGATTGCAGCAAGTGCAAGCATCCTTTTCATCTTATACTCCAGTGTTATTATTAGTTTGGAATAAAATTAGTCAGGGATACTACACAAATCTCAATCAAGTTATAATGTTACTTCGTGTCGAACATCTTAAACTGTTTCACATGGTATTTAGCGCGTTTGGCATCTTTGCCAGTGGTTTTTTCGGCGATATCGGGTTCTGCTTGGTCTTTCTTCTTTTTCTTTCTTGTCTTGGTGACGTCGCCATCGGGTTCGGGAACCTCCATAGCACCAGCATCCATCCCACCGCCACAAGACTCTTCTATCTTCTCGACAGCATCTAACCACTTGCGCAATGATTTGCCACCAGCGACCTCGACGACAACATAGTTGCTGCCAAGCACAGATACTGTTCCAATCTCGTCGGACTCTTTAATTACTACCTGATCGCCAACAGAGAACAGTTCGCCTTTGACAAACTTCTCTCGGGTCTCGCTGACAGATTCTAATTCTACATGTCGCTTGAATACTGTCTCTTCTTTCAGACCCATTCCTGAGCGGACGTCGTTGAACAGTTTTTTAGAATCTTTGGTGCCCATATTTCTGCCCAGACCCTGTGAGAAACTGGCAAAGTCGTTGGCGTCAGCAAAACCACGGAGTTTAGACGCAGACATCCCTTCGACGCCTTCGGCATCGGGGTCTCTCGCGCCAGCAGAGATCACATTTATGTCTTGGAAATTGTAGAACCCATGTGCACCCTTTTTGCCGTTATACTTGTTCAATAGAGTCTCAAACTCTCGAACGCGATCAGAACCAACCACCATTGATATTTTGGTGTGTCCTTGATTGTACAAATAGGTGGCAGCATCAAATACTGTTCGAATCTTCTTATTCGTCAGCACTCTTCGAGCGTGGCGGGGAAACATTTTGCGCACGTGTTTCACTTTGGCGCTGTAGTCCAAAGGATTCTTTTTGGGGTCTTGACTTTGCGAAAGGAATACGAAATACGGATTTTTACCTGCTTTCTTGGCAAGTGCATCCAGTAATTTCTCGTGTCCTGCAGTCGGAGGATTCATTCTACCGAAAGTGAAGAATGCAGAAGTATTTGCTTCTACGAGATATTCGTTAAACGATTTGATCATAATATAATCCTACTTGCTTGCAGGTTCAGTTTTTTTGTTAGACTTCCTATCTCTATCTCTCTTACGAATCTCGGGAGCAAGTTTCTTTGCGATTCTTTGGATCCTTGGACCCATTCTATCAAGTCTTTTCTCGAGATCTGCTCTACGGGCAAAGGACAGTTCGCCTTTGTCCATACCTTTGGTCATCTTCTTCAGCATCATCTTTCTTGCTGATTTTGTCGCACGCTTTTTCACGACGTCAGCAGTGGGGGTTCTCCTCAACGCACGCTTACGTGCAATTGCAATTCTTTTGGCCATACGCTTCATGCGCTGACCCATTTTAATTCTTTGGGAGTGCGAGAGTGCTTCTGTTTCTACTTCAACAGACTCTCCCATAGGACCGCCAACTGAGTGCGTGTCCTTATGCCTCTTGTGTGCCTGATAGTTGATATACTGTCCCATTCCTGGAAGGTAATCAACAACAACAAAGTCCTTGAACGAAAGGTTCTTTGGCAGACCGCCATTGTTGTCCTCTCCCACATCTACAGTGGGTTCGTTCTTCATGAGGTCTTTGGGCATGTTGCTTGTGTTTAAATCTTCTTTATCCACGATTAATTCCTACTTGCCTTATCCCATCCTTTAAGTACATCGGGCGAAAAGTTGTTGTATGAGAATTCCATACGATCAACCAGTTTCACCGCATCACCACCAAGTTTATCGATAGCAACGAATCCTTCTTGACCCGTTACCTTATAACCCCTATTCGTCTTAACAAATGCTTCGATATTTGCAAGGGAGTTCAGTTTATTTATAAGGATTAATTTAGCAAGAACTATGTTCTTTTGCAACTCGAACATGCCAATCAATCCAGCGGTATTCTTTTTAGAGAAGAAAGACATAATGGCATTCAGTTTCGCCTGTTGTGCCTTCTTGCCCTTGTCAGTTTTCCGCTTATCCATTTCTGATTCATACCTTGCACTCAACCAGTTTTGTAGACCATTTACATGTCTGCGCGAGTCCGGAATCATTGCACCTTTTCGAACAAAGGTGTTGTTGTATTGCTCGATCAGTTGTGGCAACTCTGGATGTGCTTCAAGTTGGCGAAGAGTACTTCCTGCAATTTTCTTGAACAAAGTGCCAGCGATAGAAAGGTGATCTGTGACTTTCTTTGTTTCTGCCTTGGTCATAGTGGCGCTTTTTGAAACGTCTTTCAGCATCGCATCCTGCGACCAAACCTGACGTGTATTCCTGAGCGCACCCACGTTCACACCATAAGAGGCACGCATATTCTCGAACGAGTCGCCCTTATAGGTCGTATGCCATACGACACCAATTGTTGCTGCACGCACTTCCTTTGCTCCATTTGACTTGAATGGGAGGGCATAGACAATTGTATTCGGGTGGAAGGTTGTGTATGATTCCTGACCAATCTTCTTTGTCTTTACATCTCCAGGACCAAACAGGAAGTCTCCTTGGATTACACCCTTGATACCAAGAGAAGGCAAAAGTTCTAACGCAGCATTCATCTTGACATTTAAGTCGCCTGATGTATCGGCATCTACGTCTTTCTTGGTCTTATACACCTTGGGGTTTTTATTGAAGATTCCTTTCTTTGCCACGAAGAACTTTCCATCCCTCGGATCCGTGCCAGCAAAGATTGCAGGAGCACCGTCCCACTTGACAGAGATCGCCTGCTCGTGTTTCCCTTGGAGCATGTCGCGTAATTCCCGCAGGGCATTGATTGCCTGCCTCGTGCCGTCGACTCCACCGTAGAGGACTTTGTCCTCAATATGCGTCATATGAGTGTTCTTCTGCTCGGATAACATTTCTCGAGCAATAAAAGATTCCATTATTAGTATGCCCTCACCACTGTACAGTTGATATAGGAATTCCCATTATGGTCAGCATCGTGACCCTCGAGACCTTCGATTAGAATGTTGAAAGAATTTGAAGTCTGTCCATTAACTGCTGCAACAAACGTCGCAGAAGTGGGTGTGTCACCAGCATAGTCTACTGTAACAGTGGCGATATATGAATTCTCATCAACAAGTGCCGTGCTTACAGATGAGTCAAATTGGACAGTGTAATTGCCAGAACTGTTTCTTGTTATGTTGCTGACGCCAAACTTGCTTTTGACATATGTGGAATTGTCGGTGAAGTTATTGTTGAATTGGAACCGACCTCCTGCTACAGTTGCACCCACTGCGGGACCATCAGCAAAACTTATATTGCCTGCGCCATCGGTTTGTAGATATTGATTTGCTGATCCGTCTGCTTCGGGTAGGGTATAGGCATCGTGAACACGGATTGTACCAGTAAATGTGGCCTTTTTGGTAGTCTTATCAATTCGAACTGCTGTGGCGTTGCCACCTGCGCCAAGGATAAGGTCGTGCGTAGCAAACACTCTGAAGTTACCATTGGTGCCATTGCCAGCATTATCAAGTGCTCCGACTTGTGTCATTCTGAGACCTTCACCGTCAGCATTAAGTCTGAGGAAGTCAAGGTTTACTATGTCGAATCCGTTAGCGTCTAACTCGCCACCCAACTGAGGTGTGGTATCTTCAACGACACTCTTCAGATAATCGTGTCCTCCTCCTCCTCCAGGACTACTTTCATGTGATTCTATTAAGGAGATTACATCTTGTTCGCCCAGACCGCCGCCACCAAGTGAAGTCAGTGAGGTTTGGAGGTTCCTGACCAGTGCACGTAGACTGGCAAGGTCTGCCATAGTGGCAGCAGAATTCTGTAGGTCTTGCTCAACAATTGACTTCTTGCTCTCGTTATTCTTGATTGTGTCAATGTATCCTAAAATCCTTGATTCTTCTGTCAGTGGTTCTACTTCTTCTTTGGCCACCTCAAGGATTGCTTCACTGACCTCAGAAATCATCTCGGCGGTTTCTTTCACATCTTCGGAAATAACAGACTCTTCAGTAACGGGGAGTTGAGGTGTCTCTCTGATTTCTAATCTCTCTTGCAGCAACCTTTCGCCCAGAGTGAGACCATCATCAGCAGCACGTTGTTTTCTTTCCAAGATGTATTGCTCCCCTGCGGTCAATTCTGATCCAGGAGATTTCGAAATAGTTTTTACCTTCTTCGCATTCTCGAGCAGGTTTTTTCTGAATCCTTTAGACATTAATATACCCTACTTGTAAGAAAAATCGCACATCATTCGAGTCGGGTAACCATCTTTGCCCTGAGTGTCTCGAATGTTGAGTTTGAATTTATAAGTCGCCGACTCCATTTCCATATCGATACGCTTACCTGTTCCTGTCTTACCTCCATAGTAGACTTTGCAAGTAGAAACCAGAGATGCCTTACGCAGCGCCGCTTTGTCCATCTTCTTGGAGATGACCTTACCAGACACCTTGTGTATGATATGATACCCTTCGCCGATGCCAGTCTCCATCAGAGACTTCATGTTCGTCGCGTCTGGGCGAGTGCTCTTGACAATGCCCTTCTTTAGTTTTCCGTTGAATACATCGCAGAACAACTTCTCGTCGATACCAAACAACTTGAGTAGTTTCTTGCCGTTGGGATTTTTGATGCTATATGTCTGGATGTCGTTCGGGGACAGGATTGTGCGAATACCGACATTGAAAAATGTCACGGTGTTCCCCATCTTGAGTGAGAGATAGACTTCGTCACCGTTGTCTTTGATCAGGGTAATGTCTGTCACACTCTTGCCGATGTCGGTTCCACTACCCTTTGGATTGGTAAGTCCGATCTTCGGAGTGAAATAGAGAGGACGCTTGGTGTTCTCGCCGCCCACAACATCCACCTTCATGGACTTGGTTGCGCGGAGATTATAACACTTGTCCAGATGCTCGATTGATTCGAGCATGAGGCGATCGGTGACTGGTTCGCCTGCATACCACTTCAGAAGGGCGTCGGCGTATTGTGGTTCAAAGAGGTTGCCACGGTTGTTCTTGCCACGGTTGCCTGAACTGCCGTTACCGAATTTGATAGAGACTTTGGTGATACCAGAACCATCTTTTATCTTCTTGATGTTGGTGTCTTGCTCGACCGCTCGGGAGATATTCGCCGATGCTCTCTTTGACAGGTCGAGGTTGATCGGCGTTTCAACTTTAGGGAATGACTCCTTCAAGTGCTCAAACAGGAGAACGAGGTCAGACTTCACTTCCGCGTCGTATGTACTGATCTTGTCGGTTAGTTCTTTCTTGGTCTTTGGAAAAAAGTCGTATGCCACTAATTCATCCTCCTTGAATGATTCTATTTATAACGGAGGATGTTAGGGAAATTGGGGTCAGGATCGGAAATCCATCCATGCCTCATAAATGAGGTGTTCATATTTCGTTGCTTCGATTTCCCATGGTTGAGTGGTCTCAGTTTTGGGATCATAACAAACATCTTTGCCATGCCATCGGGTGACATATTCATCAGAGTTTTTAGCAATGAGAGTCTTGGTCAGATATTGCTTTGCGTGGGTTAGTTCGTGGGCGAGGGTCATCAGTTTCTCTTTTCGAGGGATTGACTTGCCCCATTGCTTCGATGCGATTTGAATCTCGCAGTCAGAAGTATCGCCCCAGCACTGACCATAGATTTCTTCTTCGAGTGCCCCATATTTGTAGTCGATGTCGATATTTCCTCGGAGACGATTAAGACCGAGATAGTGGCAAGCAAATACCGCAAACTCGGTCATGTATTTCGGAGCGTTCTTGTTAAATGTCAATTGCATGGCTCGCTCCTTATGGGTAGATGATATCGCGAATCTTTTTGTCGAGGTCGTAGATGTGACGGTCGATACCGTTAGTGATCGAGTTCTCGACAACAGTCGTGGTCTGAGTGATCGTTCGACTAATGATTCGACCGCCCATTCCAGGTTCTTCCTCAACACCCTTCGAGGGGACATACAAAGTGCCGCCCGAGATCATGGGTTTATCACCACCATACTCGGAAATGCTCCAATATGGTTGACCCTCAAAACAACCCCAAACTTCGATACCATCGGGGTGATTTTGAGCACAAGTTGAGGCATCATCCTGCGCATACGCTGAAGAAACGCCAAAAACGAACCCCCAAACAACAAGGTTAAACGCTACAAACTTACTAAAATCTTTCATACATTTCTCGTTTCGCTCAATTCAGATACTATTATCGTCTATTTAGAGGGTAAAGACAACCTTTGATAACCTGAATGAAATCAGGAAGTTACGATGTCGTAGATCTCCTTCCAATTCTGTACTCTCGTGGCGACCCCATCATATTCGATATTATGTGTGTGGGCGACCAATATGGACTCGAGACCCAACTCTGCGCCTACATCGGCGTTTTCCATCTTGTCCTCAACCCAGTAGCACCCAGTTCCTTCATATTCGGCGAGTGCTTCGTCCTTATCTGCTCCAGTGTCGAGATAGACATACTTCTCGAACACAGAAGGACCGAATGTTTCAATCAGGTTCTTTGTACGCAGGTGTTGAGCATACTGGTCGTTGGATAACGAGGTGATCGCATGAAATATGAACCCATGCTCTTGGTGAAGTTTGCGGACATACTTGATCGCATCCCGCAGAGGTGGAATCTTACGGATCGCCGCAGACTCGTTGAACATTCGAACTAATCTTTTTTTATCGGCAAATCCGAGATCGTATCGTTCTGCTACGTTATATGAATCGGGGCGATATAACTTATACCCATGCCGCTTCATCCACTGCCCGAAAGCATATTCCCAATCAAACAAAACTCCGTCACAGTCGGTCAATATCGCTTTTTCTTTCATTTTTCCTCTCAATCAAATAATCAACATAATCCAAATTCAATGGTTCGGCATCAAATGCCTGCATAATGTTGGACATATCTTCATACAACTCATCGACGATATCTCCAGCTGGTGCGGCATCAGTATAGAGAACAACCTGCCATTCTTCATCATAGTGGATCTCTGCGATCCAGTATCCAAGAAGTGGTTCCGTTTTGGGTCTATGGACTACTCTGAAGTCCCGTGTTGTTTTCTCTTTCATACTGATCCCTCAACTCTATGAATTCACCGATCCATTCGTCACGGTGTTCTACGAATACCTGAGACCCGCCCTCTTGGTCTGTAACAATGGTGACCAGTTGGGTGACGGGCGTTCCCGTCATCTCCTCAAACATCACAGCATATGCTGATTCCTGCTTGAAGTAGTTATAGCATTTCGACCTTGTCTTTCGCCTTGTGGAAGTCTTCCAGTCAATAACCGAAAGTGTTCCGTTGAACTCGGCGACCATATCAACAGTTCCAGCGGAACGTAGGTATTCTGAGTACATCAGACCCTCAATGAGTTTGATGTTGTCGATAGATTCATTGGCAACGTCACGAAGTCGACCGAACATGTCGGCAGCATTGGGCATAATCTTGCCCTCAGAGTCTTTGTTCATGCAATAGTCTTCGATCAGTTGGTGTACAGATGTGCCACGCTCTGTCGCCTGTCGCGAGACTTTGTTGGCAGTTTCTGCGCCCACTCGCCTGCGCCACTCGTGCAATGCCTTCTTTGTTTTCTTACAACCAGAAAGGACTGTTGTGACGGATGGATATGGCACACACTCTCCATCTGCTAACTGGTAGTGGCGTTTGCCTTCTACCATGACTCGTTTGATTTGGGGTAACTCCACAAAATCGTGAGTAAACTCTTTCCTTTCCATAATAAACCTCAATTAATATACAATGCCCACATCACTGCCTGTTTCCTGACAGACAATCTTCTTGGCATACTTCATAAATCCCTTATTTTTCTTTCGAAACTCTCGGGCGTGCACTCCATCGTGACCAAAGTCTGCGACTGCGAGACCCCACCCACCATTCAGTGTTTGTAACAGATGAACCTGAATCGGGTCACCTTTATATTCAAATGTCCATTTCCAAAAGACGTTGTTATACGTGTCGCGGTCGATCATCGCCTCTTGTTTAAAATGCTCAGAGATTTTCTCTACCGCAAACAATGCTCCTGGATGCACATCTTCTACTGACTGCATTGTCAATTTCTCCTCATATTGGCGATGTCAGTCGCCTCTTCTTGATTGATTACTGGCACAGCATTACTCTTATGCATGGTCGCAATACCCTTTATCAAAGTGCCAGTGTATTTCTGGACTTCGGGGGCAGAACATACAGTTGGCGAACCAATGTCAACAGACTGATATTCCGCGCCCTCATCGCGTCGCACTGGACCAGTTGAAGCAGTCTTCTCAGAGAACTTCGGACGAGTGTATTTAGTATACACCTCGCCTGTAGGCGACTTCTTCTTAATCTTACGACCAGTGAAGTCGTGTTTCATCGAACCATAAATCGGCATTACCGTTTCTCCGCTGTGATGAGGTCAAAATTGAGTCCAGAATATTTGGAGCTCGCTCTCAGGTTGAACCACTTCCATCTTGCATCATACTCGGTCATCGCACCGATGAGCGAGACGGGTTCGCCGTTATAAGAAACCAACCAGTGATGAAACATTATCAATAAAACCTGTCGACATACTTTGCCACTTGATAGCGGATATATGCCTCATTGAAATTTGGCATCAACTGCTCGACGCGGGAGATGATTTGCTCCCAGTCAGGAGTCGTGTTTGCCTGATCATATGGCAGTGTGAGATCGTTCAATAGTTGTTGAAACTTCATTTTTTAACCTTTTTTAACAATATTCTTCATTTGAGACTCTATTATGGAGCAAAATGTGTAAAAAGTCAACAATTCATTTCCTGAACGAAATCAACAACTTAATTTGTATAATATTCGCGTTCCATCTGTTCTGCCTGTAATTCCAGCGTCTCACAGGGGATTTGGGGTCCAAATTTGGGGGTTCCATCATTACAGGCATCAACTGCGTCGTGCATATTTTGCAGTTTTTGTGCAGCTGTCGGGGGGCGCATTCTTCGCCTGTCAACGGCAAGATTTGCGGTGTCAACGACGTCGCAGATATCCGTGTCCAACCAGTAGATGGCGCAAACGCCAGTCTTTCTGTCGCAGGTGCCAATACTGCCAGTCAGGTTTCTTCGGTGACTCAGTGGACCGTTCCACGCCTGATCTTCGAGGTGGTGGCACATGACCGTCTCATTGTATGTGATTGGATCCTGCCCAATCTTGCTGCGTGGGTGATGGTAAGGCAACTCGACATCTTGATCTAACGTCTCGCCGCCAATCTTGCCTGCCATGGTGGGATTTGAAATCAACAGCAGCGACAGCAAAAAGTATTTCACTTCAACCTCAAGACCAGTCTGTTGATTGACCAGTCAAGTGCTTGGACGGCACCATCGATGAAATCGCCCGACTCGGTCGCGTCATTAGGATATTCTTGGTCCTTCTGGTAGATATCCTCAAGTCGATCGCGTTCAGTGGCGAATTCCTCTTTGATTTGTGCCAACTGCATTTCTAACGATTCGACATAGTCTCGATCATAGACTGCTTCGTGCTTGCTCAATGTCACGCTCATGCTATTTTCTCCTGTTCTGCGGTGAACTCGCTATAGGGGATGCGTCGACCATCCTTCAGGTCAATCTGAAGAAGAAAGTCGCTGCGCTCACCCATTGTCAAGTTATAGGTCTCGAGACGACCAACAACAAGTTCGTGACTGAGATCAGTCTTGCGATACTGCTTGGCAGCCAGACCACCATGGGCATACTCGAGATAGATGGGAGACTCCCACTCCTCGACGTGATTTGACTCAGCGAAGTCGATATCATCGACATACGACCAACTCAAGATGTACTCCTCAGTGTATTCTGATTTGTGCTCGATGTTATCGAGGACATGCCGCATGAAAGAATCATCCTGCGCCTGCTGGATAGTGATATCCATGATGTAGGTGTCACCGAACTTGTTCTTCCAGTGCTGAGGACACTCGCCCTCACCGTCCCAGTCGTGGGCACCGTAGTTTTCAACAAACTGTGTTTGAATTACCATTTTCATGATCGGTCTCCTTCCTCGACGGTTTTTCGATAAACCTCGAACGCTTCATTTGCTCCATTTGGGAACATCCCAGGTGACTCCTTGAACAGAGAGAATAATTTCCCCCAAGTAACACCAAGAAATTCTTTTTCTCGGGCGAGTCGTTTCATAGCAGCATTCAAAGTCATAATTTTCTCTATCGCTCAATTCAGATACTATTATCGCTCATACAGCGAACAAATACAATGTTTGAAAAAGCGAATAAAAACAACAACTTACGAGAGGGGGAGGGTTCGATCCAGCGATCGCTGGATCGGGGGGTGGACGTCCTTGTCCAAGGCGGATTACAGTGATGCAGATACCGTGAGGATAACTGCGTCTTCTGCGAGGTCGAGTCCACCGACCGCTTCTGTTTCAAGGTCGGTTCCGACCCATGCCACCTTCACTGTCACATTATCGACAACATTCATCGATGCTGCAACTTCATAGTCCATGTACTGGTCTTCGCCGTCAGCGAAATATGGTTGGTCAAAGTCATTCAGTCCAGCATGTGCGTGGAGCATGACAGGACCGACAGACAGATTATATGCCGCACCATATCGAGTGTACTCAGCACCAGTGCCCGAGTAGTCGTCTGAATAAATGACGCCAAGTGTTGCACCCATCGCAGAGGCAGTTACTGATAACTCCTCATAGTCTGGGTCGACAGCATAGTCACCTGTGTAATCATACATTCGATACTCAGCACCAACACTTACTGCTGCGAGGTCGAAGTTAAATCCAGCAAAGTAGTCAAGTTCTGCACCTGATTGCATTGAGGATGCCCAGACACCAGCGTATACGCCTGATTTGTGTCCGAGTGTCATTCCACCCTGAATCGCGGGTTCCTCATCTGTCTGACTGACGCCACGAAAGCGATAGTCGGAAGTAAGGGCGACTTCAGCAGTCACATCGAATGGAGCAACCTGCTCTTGAGCAAGGGCAGTGCCTGCAAATAACGCAGAGACAACTGCGAGCGAAAGAATTGATTTCTTCATTTGTATTTCCTTTTTGGGGGGTTTGAATATCCCAAAGAACGTGGGACGTAGAATATTTATCGAGGTCACACGCTTTTTGGGGTCGTATCGGTATTTTTACGGGTTATCTACAGTTCTCGGGGGTGGTGAGAACGTAATTACCTGTCGAAACTACACCATTGGGGCAGTATTTCTTGTATCCAGAGTCGACATCCTCACATAATGGATTACCCTGTCCCACATACCAACTTCCATCATAACAGGGGTCGTCGTCTGGTTCAACGTATCCGCATTGTGTGCTATTCATCTGGGGGTCTGTATATGTGCCACCTTGACCGTCTGCTTTGGTGACCAACAGAGTCGTTCCAGAACAGGTGCTACTAATCACAGTGCCTGCATTAGCGTATTCTTCTGCCTTGACAGCAATAGTACATTGATCATCTGCTCCATCGCCGTCATTATCAGTACACCTAATGGCAACTTCAACTCCAACTATGTTCACATCGACATCACCATTCGGATACTTAACTGACGTGACAATAGAATCAATTGGTTCATCGGTTTCGAGAATGAAACACGCTGGTGCTCCCGTGCCATTGAAACATATGTCATATGGTTTGGAGAATGCTCCTGTCGAAAATAATAAGAACAGGAGTAGTGATGCCTTCGCCATATTCATATTACTTCAATGCTTGGTAATTCATATAGTTACCCCAATTAAATGAGATAGCAATTCTGGACTTTTCTCTTGGCACTGGATCTTGCGGACCAATATCGTGCTCCATCCAAGATGGCCATAACAGCATTTGCCCTGTCTTGGGTTGGTGCCTATAGAACCCCGAATCTTCGTGTTTGCCGCCCCTTTCATTGGTTTCCCAAGGTGCTGCCATCATGAGCAGCAATCCTGCTGGGTGACGGAAGTTTAATGTGCAAGATTGTTCATCTGCATAAGGGTAATACGTCCCAGCAACGAGTGCTCTTGGGTGGTTGTGCAATGAGTGCCGCTCACCATTGTAGTACTGAGAGAACCACCAAGTTGGACCATTTTCCTCCGCATAATCGACAAATTCGCGAGGCATATTCCTCTCTATTGCATAAGTCCTGCATGCTTTGTTTATAACATCATGTAGGTCTCGTCTCAATGGCATCTGAGACATCATGCTATCATTGAACTTCGGATCAAAGTAACTGGTGTAGTGTTCGATCTCCCCAAGTTGAGCTCTCGTCCAATCTGCGATAACCTCATGCTTCAAATCGACATCACATTCCATTATCTCACACTGACGAGGGAATGGGTTTATAAAACTAAAATTAGTTATCATCATTGTTCTCCTGATCGTGCACGTGTAGTGCAATCAAAGCATAGTGGAGGACTTTAAGCAGATCCTTTCGATTCTTGCCTTCCTTTCTGCCATATCTTTGGACATACTTGAGCACATTGCCGAGACAGAATCCTTCTCCGTGACCGCAGTCGAGGATAAAGTCTGTCGACTGGTATTTCGTCTGCGAATAGTGCTGGTCGTAAGTTGAATTGACATAATCCCCTAACTCCCCTATCAGTGCAAATTCATTGAACTTATATTCAATTGCTTCCAACTTCTTTCCTGTTGGTACTGGGTCTTTGCGTATCTTCATATAAAAATCTTCCATTATTAAAAGTCCTTGCCATGCTCATACTGACCGCGTATGTTAGTCAATGGGTCAAATTCTATGTTCTCTTTCGATTTGATCATTGCCTCTTCTGTACCATCAACCACTCTCTCCATATATCCCAAGAGAAGGTTTGCCATAGAAACGCCCTGTGCTTGCGCACACTTCTTGAACTCGCTATGCAGGAACTCAGGAACACGAATGTTGAACAACTTTGTGTTGCCCTTTCGGTATTCGCTCTTCTTTTCTTTCGCCATTATTTCACCGCCAATACAAATAATATTGCCACCAGCAGAATGTTGGTGAACGCTATCTCAACTGCCAAGATGGTATGATACCACACCCACCTTGCCTTGTATACTTCGTCGACGTGCCTATTGTCACCGTTGGGCAATTTCTCGACGATTGTCTTGTCAACTGGGTTCTCCTCGAGAGGAATCCCCATAAGTCTATCCAACCATTTCTGCATAATGATCCCACCAAACAGGTTGCTCCCTGTTTTTCCATGTTAAACTGAAACGCTCTTTCTTTGTGGCATAG
>Ga0233444_10002731_pt1 | contig 18187 bp, 14 predicted proteins | sample SI_124_October20_6_FD_182792 | JGI IMG/M metagenome (GOLD analysis project Ga0233444, IMG submission 182792) | Seawater microbial communities from Saanich Inlet, British Columbia, Canada - SI_124_October2016_10_MG | ecosystem: Environmental > Aquatic > Marine > Inlet | place: Canada: British... | reverse complement strand
CATTGTAAATGGGTCAGTCATCGGTTTATCCGAAGAGTTAAACCATGTGGTCTTTATTCTTGTATATTCTTTTATAGACTCTATACCGGCTTCTTTTCCATAACCACTATCTTTAATTCCACCAAAAGGTGCCATTGGGGATATCAATCTGTATGTATTTATAAAAACAATCCCAGCTCGAATTGCTTTTGAAACTCTTAAGCCGCGAGCAAAATTTGAGGTAAATACTCCTGATGACAATCCATACTTGTTATCATTCATTTTTTGAATTACATCCTCTTCTTTATCAAACTTCATTACTGATAAAATTGGACCGAATAGTTCATTTTCTGCTACAGGCAGATTATGGTCTTTGCACTCGACTATAGTTGCTGGAAAATAATAACCTTTATTTGATACTGAAGATCTTTTTCCTCCACACCTAATCTTTCCACCCTGTTCAATGGTAGCTTTGATATTTTTTTCAATATTTTCTAATTGTTTAAAACTATTTAATGGTCCCATTTGTGTATCTTTTTCTAGTGGCCCCCCAAGCTTTATTTTTTCAGCTTTATCAATTAATTTATTTAAAAATTCATCATAGATTTTTGATTGTAAATATAATCTTGATCCCGCTATACAACTTTGCCCGCTAGCACCAAATATTCCTGCAGTTATTCCATTAAGTGCATTTTCTTGATCAGCATCATCAAAAACTACCACTGGACTTTTTCCACCGAGTTCTAAACTTACTTGAGATAAATTTTCAGCAGAATTTTTTACAATATGTCTTGCAGTTTCAGGTCCTCCGGTAAATGCAATCTTTTCAATAAGCTGGTGAGTAGTAAGTGCCTTGCCACAAGGATCACCAAAACCAGTAATTACATTTACCACTCCCTTAGGTATGCCAGTTTTTTCTATTAATTTTGCAAATTCTAAAAGTGTAACAGGTGCTAATTCAGAAGCTTTAATTACAACTGTATTTCCCATTGCAAGGGCTGGTGCAAGTTTTACAGCAGTCAAAAGCATTTGAGAATTCCAAGGAATAATTGCAGCGATAACACCAATAGGTATTCTTGTTGTTGTAACTTGCATATCAGGTTTATCTATAGGAACAACAGTTCCCTCAACTTTGTCAGCTAAGCCAGCGAAATAATCATAATACTCAGCTATATAATTAGCTTGGGTTTTTGTTTCTTTATAAAGTTTTCCAGTATCTATTGTTTCAATTTTACCAAGTTGTTCTGCGTTAGCTCTTAATTGCTCACCAATTAATCTTAAATATTTAGCTCTTTCTCTTGGGTGAAGTTTAGACCATGTATTTTCAAAAGCATTTTGTGCAGCTTGGACAGCTTGATCAACATCCTTAGCATTGGCCTCGGGTACTGTTGCCCATACTTCATTGTTTTCAGGGTTTAAAGTTTCAATTTTTTTACCAGATGAAGACTCTACCCACTCACCATTAATATACATTTTAAAATTTTGAATTTTTGACATTTAATTATTAATAAAATTTCTAATATTCATATTAACATCATCTGCACACTCTATACTACAAAGATGTTTTCCATTTTTTATTTCTTTATAACTTGATTTATTAAGGTCTTTTACTAACTGTTTAGACATAGCAGGGGAAGAACCTAAATCCTCAGAACCAGTCATCACTAAAGTGTTAGAACTAATTTTTTGAATAGTTTGTTCATCATCTTTATGATTTGCAAATATTTCATATGCTTTAAGAAAATTTTTATGATCCTCAGGGTTCTTAGTTAGAATATTCATAAATAAATCATAGGTTTTTGGATTTTTTTTTAAATAATCATCACTAAACCATCTTTTTAGAGCTTGTTTTGATATTGGTTTGTTTAATTTTGCTTGATTGTATCTATCTAAAACAAGAGATCTTTCCTGCTCAGATCTTTTGTAGGTAGTGCCAATTAATATTAATTTCTCAATTTTATTTTGATAACTTGATGCAAAGTCTAAAGCAATTAATGATCCAAGTGAAAATCCAACTAGGTTTATTTTATCAATATTAATATAGTCTAGGATTTCCAAAAGTTGTTCGGAAAAATCTTTAAGAGTTAATTTTTCTTTTATATTGGGTGTTTTTCCATGACCGAGTAAATCATAAGTTATTGTTGAAAATTCATTTAAATTATCTATTTGAGGGCTCCACATTTGATGATCAAGCCCAACCCCATGAATAAATACTAAAGGAACAGAATCTTTTTTATTAAAAAAAAAATGATTTTGATTTGAATCAAAATTTAAAGACATCAAGTTATTTTGGATCTAAACCCATTTCTTTCATATCTTGATAACGGTCCCCAGTTCTTGCATGAGCTCTACCACTTGATGCCCCACCAATAGCAATTACAATTTCATCATCAAAAGGCGCATCATGAATAGTAAACTCATGGGTTAAATAAAATGGTCTTAAACCAGAGTCAGTTTTGTGCATCATTGGAATAGACATCTTAGATCCAGCTGGACCTCTTGTATTAGTAAAACTTAAATATGAAGTTCCTCCAACTGCATCTCTAAATTTATTTCCAAATCTTAGAGTATGAATAAAAGCAGAAGCATGTTCAATTTCTCCATTAAGACCAACAGTTCCAGCTTTACCGTAAGCTAAAATTTTTTCAGGTGATCCAATTTCTTTAATTAACTCAGGAACTAAAATATCACCAAGCTTTGGAGCTAAATCTAGAATTATTGGTTTTAAATCTTCAACAAATCCTTGACCAGCCCAAGGATTTTTAAAAACAGCAGCAACAGAAACAAGTAAAACTGGCTCTTTGGCCTCTTTACCACCTTCAATAAAAGTTTTATCGACAAATTTTGTAAATTTCCTCAGCTCAAGTTTCATTAACTGGCTTTCTCTACATCATCATTATTAAAATTAATTTTTGGTATCACTTCATCATTAAACAGCTTTATACTTCTCATGCAAGCTTCATGATCAATACCAGGAAAGTTTGACCATACTTGTAGGTTTTGAAGATTTAATTCTGATTTAAGCTCATTAATTTTGTTCACAACATACTCGGGTGTCCCAAATAATAAGTTTCTTTTATGAAGAAAATCGTAATTCAATAAATCAAGCTTATGTTTTGTTTCTGGCAATTCCTCACCTGGATCCATGTGATTTCCTAATCCTCTCCAATGACATACCCATTTCATATAATTTATAATATGTTCCCCTGCCATTTTCTCTGCTTCTTCCATAGTTTCAGCAACAAACATATCTCTTACTAAAGATATACCTTCACCCAATGGTACGTCTCTATTTTCTGCTTTTGATTTTGCTTCTTGATAGATTTCAAATCTTTTTTTTAATGCTTTTACAGTTGGTATCCACATTATTGTATTCAATCCATTTTGAGCTGCCCATTCAATTGATCTAGCACCATCAACAACTTGCCATATTGGAGGATGAGGTGCTTGTTTTGGTTTTGGAACAATGCTTATTTTTTTTATTTCATTTGTTTTAGTGTCCAAAAACTTTTCACTTGGTGGGCTCATATCATGTTGCCAAACAAAGTTTGGCGACGGATAAGTATAAAATTCACCCTTATGACTAAAGAATTCTTCAGTCCAAGCTTTTTTCATGATTGTCAAAGACTCTTCAAATAATCTAAAATTTTTGGCTTGATCTTTAAGATCTGCTTCTTTGTTCATATTAATTGCTTCTCTTCCATAAATTCCCCTGCCTATTCCAACATCAACTCTTCCACCTGATAGTTGATCCAGTAAAGCTATGTCTTCAGCTAGACGAATTGGATTATGAAATGTGATGACATTACAAGCTTGACCAATTCTAATTTGTTTCGTTCTAGCTGCAGCATCAACTCCCATCATTAATGGGTTAGTGCATGACTCCATTCCTTCATGATTAAAATGATGTTCTGTATACCAAATAGAATTCCAATTATTCTCATCACAATAAGTAGTGATTTCTTTAGTTTCATCTAGTAATTGATTATAGGGTTTATGATCCCAATTCGTAGTGTTGCAAAAATATCCAAACTTCATTCTAACCTCCTTAAATAATTAAATCTAAGACGATTGATCCCACTTTCGTATTATATAAATATCGACGAGTTATATATCGCTCAACTAAGACTGTAATTTAACTAGACTATTTAATCAATATCTATTTAATCAGGATTTAAATGAAACTGACTAAAATAGAACCAAAATTTATTAAAGATCATAATCCTAGAATAGGGCTAATAACGTTAGCAAGTGATTTTAGAATTGAGAAAGACTTTAACGATGTAATACACGGTAAGGATATAGATTTGTATTGCAATAGAATCCATTGTTACAATCCTTTAACAAATGAGACTTTAAAAAAAATGGCCGATGACATTCCTAAAGTTACAGCAGATATTTTGCCTGATCAAAAACTAGATTGTGTAGCTTATGGCTGCACTTCAGGAACAATTGCTGCAGGTTACTCGTCTATTTTTGAAAAAATAAATTCCGCAAAACCTAACACAAAGGTCACGACACCTATAACCTCAGCAATTAATGCTTTAAAAGTTCTTAAAATAAATAAATTATCAATTTTTACTCCTTACACAGACGAAATAAATCAATCAGTCATTAATTATTTTCAAAAAGAAAATATAAATATTACTGAACTTTCGTATTTTGACATAGCCTCAGATTTAGATATTGGAAAAGTAGATCCAGATTATTTGTTAGATGTCCTTGCAAAAAAAAATTTATCAAATAGTGATGCGTTATTTGTTTCATGTACAGCGCTACCAGTCTTATCAATAATTAAAGATTTAGAAAAAAAAACTGGTAAAGTAGTTTTATCGAGTAACCAAACCTTAATTTGGGATACTCTTAAACAAATAGACTTTAAGAATGAAGTTGAAGGTTATGGTGAATTATTTAATAATTAAGATATGAATTTTACAAAAGAAGAATACAAATCAAGGTTAAAAAAAGTTCAAGCCTCTATGCAAAAAAAAGGTATTGAGCTTTTAATATCCCAAGACCCATCTAACATGAACTATTTAACAGGCTATGATGCGTGGTCATTTTATTATGCTCAATGTGTAATAGTTCATGTTAATTCTGAAGAGCCTATTTGTTTTGTAAGAAATCAAGATGCAGGTGGAGCATACATTAAAACTTATCTTAAAGATGAAAACATAGTTAAGTATCATGAAAAATATATTCATACATGGCCGCTTCATCCATACGATGCTCTTGTAGATTTAATTAAAGAAAAAAAATGGGATAAACTTTCAATTGGACTTGAAATGGATAGTCATTATTTTACTGCATATTGTTATGAAAAAATCAAACAAGGTCTTCGTAATGCAAAAATATTAGATTGTGAAAGATTAGTTAACTGGGTTAGAGTTGTAAAATCTGATGCAGAAATTAAGTATATGAAAGCAGCTGCTCAAATTACTCAATTAGGAATGAAAAAAGCTTTTGAGGCAATTACTCCTGGAGTTAGACAATGTGATGCGGTTTCAGAAATTTATTCTACATTAATTAAGGGAACACCTGACTTTGGAGGCGATTACTCATCAATAGTTCCAATGATACCAACTGGAAAAGGCACATCGGCTTCACACTTAACTTGGTCTGAAGATAAATTTGTTGAGGGAGAAGCTACCATTATAGAGTTATCAGGTGTTAATAAGAAGTATCACTGTCCAATGGCTCGAACAGTCTTGCTAGGTAAACCTAATCAAGAAAAAATTGATACTATGAAAAAAACTAATGAAGCTCTTCAGGCAGGTATTGATTTAGTTAAACCAGGAAATACAGCTAATGATGTTGCCCAAGCTTTTTGGAAAATATTAGACAAATATGGAATAGAAAAAACATCTAGAACAGGATATTCAATTGGAATAGGTTATCCACCTGATTGGGGTGAACATACATTAAATATCTCAAAAGGTGACATGACAGTTTTACAACCTAATGTAACTTTTCATATGATTGCAGTTATGCAATTTGGTAATTGGGGAGTGGAAGCATCTGAAGCAATACGGGTTACAGATAAAGGTGCTGAGCTGTTTTGTAACTTTTCTAAAGAACTCCATATTAAAAGCTAGATATTAGGGGTTGATATTTATTCCCACAAATGTTTTAAATTCATTAAATTATTTCAATGAATAAAGAATTCGTAAAATTTGATAAAGTAGATAAGAGTTACGACGGTAAAATACTTGTCGTAAAAGATCTTCAACTAGATATTGAAGAGGGTGAGTTTGTAACAATGTTAGGCCCCTCTGGTTCTGGTAAAACCACTTGTTTAATGATGTTGGCAGGATTTGAAACTCCAACACATGGTGAAATTTATTTAAATGGTCAAGCAATATCAAGTATACCACCTCACAAAAGAGGTATTGGAATGGTATTTCAAAACTATGCTTTATTTCCACACATGACAGTTTACGAAAATTTAGCATTTCCATTAAGAGTTAGAAAAATTCCTAAAGATGAAGCAGATAAAAAAATTGATAAAGCATTATCAATGGTATCGCTTCAAGGTTTTGCTGACAGGATGCCAGGACAGTTATCTGGTGGACAACAACAAAGGGTTGCTGTTGCACGATCTTTAGTTTTTGATCCACAATTAGTTTTAATGGATGAGCCTCTAGGAGCTTTAGATAAGAATTTAAGAGAAAGTATGCAATATGAAATTAAACATATTCATGAAAGCATTGGGGTAACTGTTGTATATGTTACACACGATCAAAGTGAAGCTTTGACAATGTCAAATCGAATTGCAGTTTTCAATGATGGTAAAGTTCAGCAACTCTCAAGTCCAGATGAACTATATGAAAAGCCAGTTAACTCTTTTGTTGCAGAGTTTATCGGAGAGAACAATACTTTTGCTGGTGAGGTTTCAGATATTTCAGGTGGAAAATGTAAAATAAAAGTTGCTAACACAGAAATATTAGCTAACCCTATATCGGTAAAAAGCAAAGGTGATAAAACAAAAATTTCTTTAAGACCTGAAAGAGCTTTAATCAATCCAAGTGATAAAATGGACAATATTCACTCTGGAAAAGTTGAAGAAGTGATTTATCACGGAGATCACACGAGAGTTCGAATGAATGTTTTAGGTAATAACCAATTTATTCTAAAAGTTCCAAATAGCTCAGCCAATATGGATATAAAGTTAGGTAAAGATATCAAAATTGGATGGAATAGTGAAGACGCTAGAGCTCTAGATCCCAAGTAAAAACTATCAAATATATTGTTAATTAAGCAAAATGGCCTGTTGACTCTCTTATTCTATCTTGTTGTAATCACTTTTTTAAAAAAACGTTTAAACGGAGGAAAAATGAAAACAATTAGTAAATTATTACTAGCCATTTCTTTTGCTATCTCTGTAACTACTTCAGCATTTGCAGTAACTGCAGTGTCTTGGGGTGGAGCTTACACAGAGTCTCAAAAGTTAGGTTATGGTGATCCTACTGCTAAAGCACTTGGTATAGAAATTAACTGGGTGGATTATTCAGGTGGATTATCTGAGATCAAAGCACAAAAAGAAGCTGGAGCAATTACATGGGATATTATCGATGTATTTGCTATGGATACTATCAATGGATGTGACGAAGGATTATTTGTTGAATTTGATTTTGACAAAGACTTCCCACCTGCACCAGATGGAACTCCTGCAAGTAAAGATTTCTTTACTGCTATGCCAAGTAAATGTGCTGTAGGAAATATTTTATATTCTTGGAACTACGCTTATAACACTAATAATGTTAAAGGCACTCCAAAGACTATCAAAGATTTCTTTAACACTGAAAAATTCCCTGGAAAAAGAGCTATCTACAAAGGCGCTTTAACGAACTTAGAGATCGCTTTAGCTGCAGATGGTATCAAACCAGGAAAAGGTGGAGCAAAAATCTATAAAGCTTTAAACACAGAAAAAGGTGTTAATAGAGCTATGGATAAGATCAAAGCATTATGTACAGATCCAAACGGTGGATGTGTATTTTGGTCTGCAGGTGCTCAACCACCAGAACTATTAGTTTCAGGTGAAGTTGTTATGGCTACAGGTTGGAATGGTAGATTCTTCGGCGCAGAAGTTGGAGAAGGTGCACCAATCAAACAAGTATGGGATGGACAAGGTCTTGACTACGAGTACTTCGTACAAGTTAAGGGTGGACCAAACGATGCTAATGGTAAAGCTAAGAAAGCTTTAGCTATGATGACTAGTACAGAGATGTTAGCTGGTAGTGCAAAATATATTGCATACGCTCCTTGGAGAAAATCTTCTATAGCGATTATGGAAGCAGGAGAGCCTTGGTATAAAGATGGTAAAACTAATATGGTACCACAAATGCCAACTGCACCACAAAACACTAAAAACTACTTCCTAGTAGATCCAGTATTCTGGGCTGACAACGGCACAGAACTTGGTGAAAAATGGGAAGCTATGAAAGCTGGTCTGTAATTAAAGTTTGAAAGAACTTAATTATATATTATAATTTAAGGGCGGTTATTTTATAACCGCCCTTTTTATTTATGAGCTCTGAAACAAATAAAATTTTAACAACTGACGGAATACCTTTAGAGGTAAGTCTAAAAAGATCTGAACGTAAAAATAAGATTAAAGCTTTCTTGCTTGTTGCTCCTTTACTACTGTTTTTAATTATCACTTATATATTTCCAATTGGCAGTATGCTCACAAGAAGTATTGATGACAAGATGGTCACAGAAATGTTGCCCAAAACATATAAAGCAATGGAGACATGGGACGGAAAAGAATTACCATCTGAAGAAGTTTTTGAAGCTTTTTATTTTGATTTTCAAAATTTAGTTGAAGAAAAACGAGAAGGTAAACTATCAACACAGTTAAATTATACCAAAAATGGATTCAAAAGTATTATTAAAAAATTAAGAAGAAAATCGAAATCGTTTGAAGAAGGAAATTATAAAGAACAAATAATGGCTGTCCACAAAAGATGGGCAAACGTTGAATACTGGCAAGCAATACAAAGAAGAGCTCCTGCATATACTGCTCAAAAATACTTAAAAGGCATGGATATGTACAAGAATGAAAGTGGAGAAATAGTTAGTGTTTCTGAAGATAGAAGAATTCATAGAGTGCTATGGTTAAGAACTTTAGAAATTGCATTTTTTGTTACACTATTTTGTTTTTTAATGGCTTACCCAATAGCTCATTTGTTAGCTACTTTACCTATGAAGTATAGTAACTTACTAATGATTTGTGTCCTACTTCCATTTTGGACATCTTTACTTGTAAGAACTGCTAGCTGGATGATCTTGTTGCAACAACAGGGAATGGTAAATGATTTTTTTGTTTGGATAGGATTAGTAGGAGATGACAGTAGACCTGAGATGATGTTTAATAAAACAGGAAGTTATGTAGCAATGACACAAATTTTATTACCATTTATGGTTTTACCTCTTTACAGTGTTATGAAAACAATTTCTCCAAGTCTGATGAGAGCTGGAAAATCTTTAGGTGGAACACCATTAGTGGCTTTTTGGAAGGTCTATTTTCCATTAACAATACCTGGTATTGGAGCTGGTTGTTTATTAGTTTTCATATTAGCAATAGGTTATTACATTACACCTGCTTTAGTTGGAGGAGCCTCTGGAACATTAATAAGTAATCAAATTGCTTTTCATATGAAGAGCACACTTGATTGGAGTTTTGCGTCTGCAATGGGATTAATGTTGTTAACTGGAGTTTTAGCGATTTATTGGGTCTATAATAAAATAGTTGGAGTAGATAATATTAAATTAGGATAATTAAGAATGGCTTTACCAAAACATACAGAACTACATTACAAAATTTGGCATTATGTTTATTTAACTATTTGTGCATCAGTTTTCTTTTTTTTAATTGCACCTTTGTTTGTAATTTTCCCATTATCCTTTAATGCTGAAATGTTTTTAAGTTTTTCAGAGGGTATGTTGCGCCTGGACCCTGATGCTTTTTCTACGAGGTGGTATAAAGATATGATTTATGGAACTAAAAATCCATGGGGTTTAGCTGCAAGAAATAGTTTTATTATTGCAATTTTTGCAACGATAGGTTCTGTTTTGCTTGGAACTGTTGCGGCTTTAGGATTAAGCAGTAGGCATATGCCGTATAAAGGATTGATTATGGCAATATTAATTTCACCAATGATTGTGCCATTGATTATTTCTGGTGTAGCAATATTTTTCTTTATGGCTAAAGCAGGTTTAGCAGCCACTCATACAGGAATAGTTCTTGCCCATATCATTTTAGGTACACCTTTTGTGGTAATTACAGTTACAGCTACTTTATCAGGATTTGATCATAGTGTAACTCGAGCTGCAGCTAGTCTTGGAAGTCACCCAGTTAATACTTTTATGAAAATCACCTTACCATTAATTTTACCTGGTGTGATTTCAGGAGGATTATTTGCATTTGTAACATCGTTTGATGAAGTTGTTGTTGTTCTATTTTTAGCTGGACTTGAAAACACAACTATTCCGATACAGATGTGGACAGGCTTAAGAGAACAATTAAGTCCTACTATACTTGCAGTAGCTACTTGCTTAATTGTTTTATCGACTTTAATGCTTGTAACCGCTGAACTCTTAAGAAGAAGATCTGAGAGACTCAGAGGAATCAATCGATAGTAAAAATAATATTTCATGAAGATTAAGAATGTAGTGGTTATAGGCTCAGGAACCATGGGTAGTGGTATAGCCGCCCACTTGTGCAATGCCAATGTACCTGTAACTTTATTAGATTTAAAAACAGAGATTAGCGAGAAAGCTAGGGAACGAATTCATAAATCAAGACCTCCATTACTAATCGATAAATCAAAAATTAATAATATTAAAGTTGGAAATATTTCAGATGATTTTAATGTAGTTAAAGATGCTGATTGGATAGTTGAAGCAGTAGTTGAAAGAATTGACATCAAACATCAAATTTATGAAAAGATATTTAAAGAGAGAAAAGATGGGGCAATTGTTTCCTCAAACACATCATCAATTCCTATTAAAGTTTTATCTGAACACTTAACAAACGAGCAAAAAAAAGATTTCTGTATCACTCATTTTTTTAATCCTGTTAGATACATGGGTTTATTAGAAATAGTTAAAAATGAAAATAATGATCTAAATAAAATTAATCAATTAAAAGAATTTTGTGAAATTGAATTAGGCAAAGGTGCAATCATCTGCAATGATACACCAGGTTTTTTAGGAAATAGAGTTGGTGTTTACGCGATGCAAGTTGCAATGACAGAAGCTTTTAAATTAAAACTTTCAATCGAAGAAGCAGATGCAATATTTGGAAGACCAATGGGTATTCCAAAAACAGGTGTATTTGGTTTATATGACTTAATTGGAATTGATTTAATGGCGGATGTACTAAAAAGCTTTATTAAAGAACTTCCAAAGTCTGATGAATTTCATGAAGTTGCAAAAGAAATTCCATTAGTAAAAAAATTAATTGAAACAGGTTATACAGGCAGAAAAGGCAAAGGTGGTTTTTATCGAATGAATAAAACTGGAGCCACAAAAGTTATGGAAGCTATCAATCTTGAAACAGGCAATTATTCACCTAGCAAAAAAATTAATGTTAAATCAGATAAAGTAGATCTCAAGGGATTAATTAATAGAGATGATAAATATGGAAAATACGCCTGGTCAGTCATATCTAAAATAATTAAATATGCTTCTTCATTGGTTCCAGGAATTACAAAAGAATTTAATGATATAGATGAAGCTATGAGGCTTGGCTTTAATTGGGCTAAAGGACCATTTGAAATGCTCGAAGAAATAGGAGTAAAAAATTTTTATAACAAAATAGATAAATTTAATGGAAATAATTTTTTAGAAAACCTATCTAAAACAAAAAATGAAAATTTTTATGGAGAAAGACAAAAATACACTAACATTGAAACTTTGGGAAAAATTAAAAAAACTGCTTCAAGCACAGACGGAAACGACTCTGCAAAAATTTATAGATTTAATGACTATAATATTGTTGAGTTTACCACTAAAGCAAACGCTTTAAATTATGACTCAATGGACGCCCTTAAAAAGGCAACCGACAAACCTTTAATCATTATTAATGAAAGTATGCAATTTTCTGCTGGAGTAAACTTAACTTACACAATGGAATTTGCTGATAAAAATGATTTTAAATCAATTGAAAAATTTATCAAATATTTTCAAGAAACATGTAAACATTTAAAATATTCAAAACACCCTGTGATTTCAGCTCCCTCAGGTTTAACTTTGGGGGGTGGTTTTGAAGTAATGGTTCAAAGCAATTTTGTAGCATCACACACAAATATTGTAGTTGGATTGGTTGAAACTATTGTTGGATTGATACCAGCGGGAGGCGGATGTAAAGAAATGTTGGCTAGATGGTTAAATACAGATGAAGCTAAAGCTGATCCTAATTATGCTCCTTTAAAAGTTTTTGATATTATTGGATATGGAAAGACAGCAACATCACCTGTAGAAGCTATACCAATGAAATATCTAATGCCAGAGGATAAAAAAATAATGAATAGAAATAGTTTATTAGAAGTTTCTAAAAAGATTCTAATGGATAATAAAAATTTTAAAGCACCAGAGGAAACTAAATTTAATCTTCCAGGTAAAGCTGTATTAGGAGATATGAATAAAATTTTAGATAAACTTTATAATGAAAAGGTTATTTTAGATCATGGGGTTACTGTTGCAAAGGAACTGGCTCATGTTTTAAGTGGAGGAGACACGACAATAGATAAAACACTTACTGAAGATGATCTGTTCAAGTTAGAATTAGATGCATTTATGAGATTGATTGAGACACAAAAAACTCAAGACAGAATTAAACATACTCTAGCAACAGGTAAGCCACTAGTTAACTAACATTCTTATAGAATTAATAAAGTCAGGTCTTAAAACATACTCAGATTTATCAAGATATTTAATTTTTTCTAAGGCTTTCAATCCATAAATTACTTTACCTATTGGAGTATATTCAGTTTCATACAAAGGCTCATCTTTCAATATTATAAAGAATTGGCTATCCTCAGTATTGAATTTTTGGGTTCTAACTAATGCGACACTTCCTTTTTTAAAATCAAACGGAGAGTCCACTTCAGAATTAATATTTCCTAATCCTGATTTACCTGTTCCAATTTTTCCATAATCTATATTTCCTCTTTTACCAAATTCTAAATCTCCAGCCTGTACAAGGGTATCTTTAATGACCCTATGAAAAGCAACATCATCATATGCCTTAGATTTAACCAAAGTTATAAATCTTTTTACCCCATTAGGAGAAACATTTGGATAAAGTTCTATGATAACGTTTCCACACGGAACACTTAATATTGCAATATTTTTTGGATTATTAAATTCAATTTTTTTAGGATCAAAATCTTTAACAAATAAACATTTATTTTTGATAGAAAAGTAAGAACCAAAAAAAAATATAGCTAAAACAAAAATAAAAGTAAAAATTATCTTTTCTGATCTTGAAGCCTTAATCTTTTTAATCATAGAGAGAAACTTTGGTCAATTTTTAATAAGTTTAATTTAATAAACTGTATTTTTTTTTTTAAAATTGGATCAATATCATTTAGATTTGACTTGATCATTAGATGAGAAAATACTTCAGCCATATCCTCTGATGCTGTCGATCTAGAATATTCTGTAAAAAAACCATCTGTTTTTTTATAAGTATCCAATCCTAATTTATCAGTGCAAGTTGAGCATTCAGCGTATTTAAATTCTTTAAGATTGAAATTTGACCACAATTTTTCATTAAATAATTCCTTGTAGCTGTCATTAATTATATGAAATACCTCATGATGAATTACTCTTTCAAAATATTTTTCATTAAATTTAATGTCTAGTATTAAAGTTTTCATTACGTTATCTGGTATTCCAGCGGTATTAATTTTGGAGATAGACAGATCTTCACAAAGAACAATATATTTTAAATTAATTTTCTTTAAAAATTTTTGATCGTATTTATCTAAATTTTTTTTAATTATTTTATATTTTTTATCTAAAATTTTTTTTTCTGAATTGTAACAGTTGATATTGTTATCTACTCCAATTGTAAATGGTTGCTTAGCATATAAATATCTAAGTTTATTTGTAGTATTTGTTTCATAAATCTCAAGATTAGGAATCTTAATAAGGTTATAAATCGTATTAGCATGAACTTGAAAAGTTAAGAAAAAAAATAATAAAAAAGATATAATTATGTTCATAAACGTCAATATAGATGATATTCCAATTTAAAAGAATGTGGTACATTTTATCTATTAATGAAAAAAAATAAAAATAAAGATCCGATTCAACCAGTAAGTGGCACAAAGGTTCCAAGATTTGCTGGACCATCTACATTTGCAAGACTACCAGAGTTAAGAGATGTAAAAAGTTGTGATGTTGCAATAGTTGGAATTCCATTTGATGCAGGGACAAGTTATAGACCTGGCGCTAGATTCGGACCTATGAGTATTAGGCAGGCTTCACGACATTTAAGAACCAATTATCATCCAAGTTATGATGTTGAACCTTTTAAAGTACAACAAGTAGCTGACGCTGGTGATATCACTTGTAACCCATTTAGCATTGATGAGTCGATAAAACAAATAGAGGCTGGAGCGACAGATTTATTAAATAAAGTTGGCGGTATAATTAGTTTAGGTGGAGATCATACAATAGCTGTTCCTTTATTAAGAGCTATTAATAAAAAATGTAATGGGCCTGTTTCACTAGTACATTTTGATGCACATCTAGATACTTGGGATACTTATTTTGGTGCCCCATATACTCACGGAACTCCTTTTAGAAGAGCAAGAGAAGAGGGTTTATTTTTAGATGATGCTTCAATGCATGTTGGAATTAGAGGACCACTTTATAGTAGAGATGATATTAAAAATGATGAAAGTTTTGGTTTTAAGATAATTCACTGTGATGAATTTCAAACTGAAGGAACAGATAAAATAGCAAAGAGAATTAAAAAAAGAGTAGGTAACAATCCTTTATATCTATCAATAGACATTGATGTGTTAGACCCAGCATTTGCTCCTGGAACAGGTACACCAGAAATTGCTGGTATGACCACAAGAGAGATGGTCAATGTCTTAAGAGGATTATCAGGTTTAAACCTTGTTTCAGCAGATGTAGTTGAAGTTTCTCCTGCTTATGATCATGCTGAAGTTACATCATTAGCTGCTGCAACTATTGTCTATGAATTAACAAATTTATTTGCAAAATCATAAAGAAAGGATAGTTTCTCAAAATGTTAGATAAAAAAAATTTTTATATCAATGGAGCATGGGTTGCTCCAAAAAAATCAAATGATTTGAAAGTAATAGACCCTTCAACTGAAGAGGAGTGTGCTGTCATATCTCTAGGTGGAGTAGATGATGTAAATGCTGCCGTGAGTGCTGCTACCAAAGCTTTTGAAACTTGGGCGTTTTCTTCTAAGGAAGAAAGATTAAAATATTTAGAAGCTTTATACGTTGTTTATAAAAAAAGATGGGCTGATATGGCTAAAGCTATATCTTTAGAGATGGGTGCACCGATAGATTTTTCAACTCAATTACAAGCAGGAACAGGTGCTAGTCACATTAAATCTTATATAAAAGTTTTAAAAGAATATACATTCGAAGCAAAACTTGGAGAACATGCTCTTAATAATAATATTTTGCATGAACCAAAAGGAGTTTGTGCTTTAATCACACCTTGGAATTGGCCGATGAACCAAACATGCTTAAAAGTAATTCCTGCGATTGCGGCAGGATGTACAATGGTTCTTAAGCCTTCAGAGATAGCGCCCTTATCCTCAATGATTTTGGCTGAAATGATCGATGAAATAAAATTACCAAAAGGTGTTTTTAATTTAGTTAATGGAGATGGTGCAGTTACAGGAAATGCTTTAACAAGTCACCCAGATGTAAATATGATTTCATTTACAGGGTCAACTAGAGCAGGGGCTTTAATTTCTGAAAATGCAGCTAAAGATTTTAAAAGAGTAAGTTTAGAGCTTGGAGGAAAAGGAGCTAATATCATTTTTAAAGATGCGGATGCTGAAGCTGTTGAAAGAGGTGCTTTAAGATGTTTTAGAAATACAGGACAATCTTGCAATGCACCAACTAGAATGTTAGTCGAAAAATCAATGTATAATGAAGCAGTTGAAAGAGTTAAAAAATTTGCTGACTCTATGAAAGTTGATGTTGCATCTAAAGAAGGAGATCACATTGGTCCTGTTGTATCCAAAACTCAATTTGATAAAATTCAATCTCTAATCCAGGTTGGAATTGATGAAGGTGCAAAACTAGTTGCAGGTGGAACTGGTAAACCAGATGGTTTGGATAAGGGTTATTTTGTAAAACCAACAGCATTTGCAGATGTTAATAATCAGATGCAAATAGCCAGAACAGAAATTTTTGGACCGGTATTATCAATTATACCATTTGAAACTGAAGAAGAAGCAATCAAGATTGCAAATGACACTCCTTATGGACTTTTAAACTTTATTCAAACACAAGATCAAAAAAAAGCAAACAGAGTTGCAAGAAAACTTAGATCTGGAATGGTTGATATTAATGGTGCTGGTCTAGCACCTGATGCGCCATTTGGTGGTTACAAGCATTCTGGTATTGGTCGTGAAGCTGGAAAATTAGGTTTAGAAGAATATCTTGAAGTAAAAGCAGTAAGTGGTTGGAACGATTAATAATCAAGTATTATTGCTAATTAGAACTGTTCAATTTAGGTTTGTCTAAATAAAGCCTTGTTATCAAACATTAATTTCAGAATTATAAATTATTTATTGTTTTACTTCAGTGTAACAATGTTTACCTTCTCACACTAATTACTTAAATGTAAATAAATAGGAGAGATAATATGAGTAAATCAAAATCGCTCTACAATGCGGATTTGGCACCAACTCCATCGAATAAAAAAAATTGGGGATGGTTTGAAATCTTTAACGTATGGGCAAACGATGTACAAAGTTTATTTGGATATACTTTGGCAGCGTCTTTATTTTTAGCTTCAGGGCTAAATGGTTGGGCTGTATTTGCTGCATTAATTCTTGCAGGATTTTTTATAATGTGGCTAGTCAACCTTTCAGGTAAACCAAGTGTGAAACATGGAATTCCATATCCAGTATTCGCTCGTGTAAGTATGGGTGTTTTTGGAGCAAATTTTCCAGCAATGGCTAGAGGTCTTGTTGCAATGTTTTGGTATGGAGCCCAAACTTATGCAGCATCAACAGCTGTAGCACTTTTAATTACAGGTATTACTGGAAACGCAGGTACAGAAATGTTCTTAGGAATGACAGGTGTAATGTGGGTTTCATTTATATTTGTATCAGGATTCCAAGTTTATTTATTTTGGCAAGGTGTAGATCTTATCAAAAAATTCTTGAACTTTGCGGGACCTGCTGTTTATGCGGTTATGATACTTTTAATGTTGGTTATATGGGCTAAAGCTGGCGGAGGATTATTTTCAGAAGTTGGAACAATATTTTCTGGCGGAGAAAGATCTGGTGGTTTTGAAGGTTTAGGATCATTTGGAGCGTTCATAGCAGTATTTTCAATTATGGTTGGGTACTTTGCTGCAGTGGTAATCAATTTTGGTGACTTTGCTAGATTTGTTAAAAATGAAAATGAAATGAGAAAAGGTAACCTATGGGGATTAGTAGGAAACGTAATCTTGTTTTCTTTTATTACTTTAATGATAACTGGTGGAACAATCGCAATTTTTGGTGAATATGTTGCAAGTCCAACAGATATGGTAGCTAAAGTAGACAACTTAGGATTAACTATTATTGCTGCATTTGCATTTTTTGCTGCAACAGTAGGAATTAATATGGTTGCAAACTTTATACCTCCTGCGTATGACTTAGCAAACTTAATGCCAAGTAAAATCAATTTTAAAACTGGTGGATTAATAACTGCTGGTTTTGGTTTTATCATTGGTGGTATGTGGGTTGCTGTTATTACTCAAATGGGATTATTTCCATTTGTTAATACACTTGGAGCAATTCTAGCACCAGTATTTGGTATAATGATTGTAGACTATTACATTATCAAAAAAGAAAGATTAGATGTAAATGCATTGTTTGATGCAAGTCCAAAAGCTAAGTACCATTACAATGGTGGTTTTAACCATAAAGCAATTTTAGCTTGGGTTTTATCAGGCTATGTTGCGGTTGGTTCTGTTTGGCCAA
>Ga0233444_10002729_pt1 | contig 18198 bp, 13 predicted proteins | sample SI_124_October20_6_FD_182792 | JGI IMG/M metagenome (GOLD analysis project Ga0233444, IMG submission 182792) | Seawater microbial communities from Saanich Inlet, British Columbia, Canada - SI_124_October2016_10_MG | ecosystem: Environmental > Aquatic > Marine > Inlet | place: Canada: British... | reverse complement strand
TATTTCGCCTTCAGCAAAGTGCTATTTCTTAAGTGCCAAATCTTAGTCTCTGAGTTACTACGAGTTTCAGTAGTCACACGTTTGTGCAACATTTTGTGTATCTGTATGAAAAAAGACTAAGGAAATCAACGATTGATTTCTGAGTGTGAAAGTAATGTGTAAGTCATAAATCTAACTAAATCAATGACTTACACAAGAAAAACTACTCCCACTCAATAGTACCAGGTGGCTTCGATGTCACGTCATAGACAACGCGGTTGACACCTTTGACCGCATTGATGATACGGGTCGCGGTACGCGCCAAAAATTCGTGGCTAAAGCCATAGCTTTCGGCGGTCATGCCATCGCTGGAGGTCACCGCCCGCAACGCACAGACATATTCATAAGACCGCGCATCACCCATCACGCCCACGGTTTTGACAGGCAACAAAACGGCAAAAGCCTGCCAGATGTCGTCATATAGTCCAGCTTTACGAATTTCGTCTAGATAAACAGCATCGGCCTCGCGCAAAATATCCAGCTTTTCCGGCGTAATCTCGCCAGGCACACGAATGGCCAGCCCCGGGCCCGGAAATGGGTGCCGCGATACCAGCACTTCGGGCAAGCCCAGCTCGCGCCCCAGATTTCTTACTTCATCCTTGAACAATTCGCGTAACGGTTCGACAAGATCAAGCTTCATATTATCAGGCAAGCCGCCGACATTATGATGCGATTTGATCGTGACATCGGAACCGCCTGCGGCCGAAATGCTTTCAATCACATCGGGATATAGCGTGCCTTGTGCCAGAAACCGTGCGCCATCAATCTTCTGGGCTTCTTCGTCAAAGACTTCGATAAAGCTACCGCCAATGATCTTGCGTTTTTGCTCGGGGTCGGACACCCCTGCCAGCCGTTCAAGAAACATGTCCGATACATTTCGATGGATCAACGGGATATTATAATGCCCGCCAAACAGGCTGACCACCTCTTCGGCTTCGCCTTTGCGCAGCAATCCATGATCGACAAATACACAGGTCAGTTGATCGCCAATCGCTTCATGAAGCAACACCGCCGTTACCGAGGAATCAACGCCGCCCGACAGGCCGCAAATGACCTTGCCATCACCAACCTGTTTGCGGATAGCTTCGATTGAACGGGACCGATAGGCCGCCATCGACCAGCTTCCCGAACAGCCACATATATCCAGCGCAAACCGGCTAAGCACCTTATCACCATCCTTTGTATGCACGACTTCGGGATGAAACTGGACACCGTAATAATGTCGACTTTCATCAGCCACCGCGGCAAAAGGCGCGCCATCGGATTTACCAACGACACGAAAACCATCAGGCAAGGCAGCGACATGATCACCATGACTCATCCAGACAGTATGTGCAGTGCCTTTGTCCCACAGGCCGTCAAACAAGGCGCAATGTTCCGTCACATCAAGCTCAGCACGGCCAAATTCGCGGCTGGTGCCTGGTTCAACGCGCCCCCCCAATTGCTGGCACATCGTCTGTTGGCCATAACAAATGCCAAGAACGGGTATCTGCATATCAAACACGATTTGTGGCGCGCGCGGCGTATCTGCCATAGCCACCGAATTGGGCCCTCCAGACAGAATAATGCCCTGCGGCGCAGCAGCGCTGATATTTTCGGGATCTGTCGTGCATGGCAAAATTTCGGTATAGACACCTGCCTCGCGAAGCCGCCGTGCGATCAGCTGTGTTACCTGCGATCCAAAATCGATGATCAGGATTGTATCTGCCATGTTATGCCCTTTATGTCTTGCTACTTGCTTGTTCCATCTATGCCGCACCGATTAACGTAACCGCGCTTGTATGATAGCAATAAAAACCCATCCGTATTATCGCGGCCCCGATCAACGTAGCCGCGCCTGTATAATCGCAACAAAAAACCCATCCGTATTATCGCGGCCCCGATCAACGTAGCCGCGCCTGTATAATCGCAACAAAAAACCCATCCGTATTATCGCGGCGCGGCAGCAACCGCAACATGCCACTGGCATTCAGACTAGCTGTCTGGGGACAGGCACCGCCATTTAAACGACCAATCGTATCTTCCCAGATATCGCCAATATCCGCAATTTCAAGCTCAGGCGCGTCTGCCAGAAACGCTGTGATCTGGGCTTCGCATTCGCTGGCCAACAATGAACAGGTGATATAGATGATGCGCCCACCAGGCAATACCATCGCCCGCGCCTTTTCCAGCAAGCCTTGCTGGGTGGCGTGATAGCGCGACAGAATTTCGGGAGTGAGCCGCCAACGGGCATCAACCTGCCGCCGCCATGTGCCTGATCCCGAACATGGGGCATCAATCACCACACGGTCAAATTTGGCGCGCCATTTTCGCGTGCCCCATTTGTCATCAACGACTTTGCGTTCGACATTATGGATGCCTGCACGGCGCAAACGTTCGCCACTGCGCTCCAGCCGCTCGGCACTATTATCAATAGCCAGAACACGCCCTTTATTCTGCATGCGCGCAGCCATGACCAAAGATTTGCCCCCCGCACCAGCACAGACATCGGCCACCTGCATCCCCGGGCGTGCATCACATAGCAAAGCGGCAATCTGCGATCCTTCATCCTGAATATCGAACTGGCCTTTTTTCCATTCCTGTAATTCGTCGGTGCGGGTACGTTTTGCCAGTCTGACACCCCAAGGTGACAAGCTGGTCGCGTAACATTTAATCCCACGGCCAGCCAGACGGTCACGCAATAACCGACGATCATCCAGCTTGATTGGGTTGATCCGTAAATCGGTTGGCGCTTCATCAAGCAAGGCCGCAAGCTCGGCTTCAACATTCTGGCTGTCATTAAGCACCCTGCCGATACCAGCACGGGTGTCTTCCAGCAGAAATTCCGGCCATTCAAGTGCCACATCAACGGGCATGTTTTCATCGTCTAATGTTCGCTTCGCCAGGGTGGCGGCCATGGCTTGTTCATTATCATTCAAGGCTGGCGGAGCATGGCTGACAGCATCGGTAAACAGATTTTGCAGTTCCTCATGCTGTTTTTCAATCAGCACCAGCGCCGCGATCACCTGATGACGTGGCGATGTCTCGGCGGCAATCTCTTCAAGATGCCAGCCAATCCGTGCTCTGGCGCGCTGTACCTGCCAGAATAATGTTGAAATGGCGGCACGATCCCCCGATCCAGCATAGCGACGACGCTGCATACCTGCACGCAAGCCCTGTCCGGCCATCTGACCCTCAGGCATGTTCTGCATTATTTCAATAACGGCGGCAATACGCGCGGCTGGCGTCATGGTAATCCTCGTAAACGTCAAAAAGGCAAAAGGTCAAAATTGGCAAACAGCTTTAGTCGGTTACATGCCAGGCCGGTAATTTGGTGCTTCACGCGTGATGGTCACATCATGGACATGCGATTCTGCCAGCCCCGCACCCGTAATTCGCAAAAAGTTTGCATTTGCCTGTAAATCAGCAATGCTGGCATTGCCTGTATAGCCCATCGCCGCGCGTAATCCGCCTAACAGCTGATGCAGGACATTTTCGACAGCGCCTTTATAAGGCACCTGCCCCTCAATTCCTTCGGGAACAAGTTTCAAAGGCTGGGTGATTTCGGCCTGAAAATAACGATCTGCTGATCCGCGTGCCATCGCACCAGTTGATCCCATACCGCGATAGGATTTATATGACCGCCCCTGATGCAGATAGACCTCGCCAGGTGTTTCATCGGTACCTGCCAAAAGCGATCCAATCATCGCCACATCGCCACCAGCGGCAATCGCCTTGGCCAGATCGCCAGAATATTTGATACCACCATCGGCAATCACCGGCACACCATTCGCATGACAAGCTTCAGATGCTTCCATGATCGCGGTCAGTTGTGGCACGCCAACACCCGCGACCATCCGCGTTGTACAGATTGACCCCGGACCAATGCCAACCTTAACCGCATCGGCACCCGCATCCATCAAGGCCTTGGCCCCATCCGCAGTGGCCACATTGCCGCCAATCACCTGCACATGGTTGGCCAGCTTGCGTACCTTGGTAACAGTTTCTAGAACGCCTTGTGAATGGCCATGCGCGGTATCGACGATAATCACATCCGCGCCAGCGTCCATCAACGCTTCGGCACGCGCCATGCCGTCAACGCCAGCACCAGTGGCGCCCGCAACCAGCAAACGACCGCTTTGGTCCTTTGAGGCAAGCGGATGATTTTGCGCCTTTTCCATATCCTTGACCGTTATCAAACCGATACAGGCGTTATCCCCATTAATAACCACCAGCTTTTCGATACGATGTTCGTGCAACAGACGGCGCGCTTCATCTGGCGCTGCCCCATCACGGACTGTCACCACGTCACGCGTCATCAGGTCAGCCACCTTCTGCGACAGATCAGAGGCAAAACGCACATCACGGTTTGTCAGAATACCAACCAGCTTTTGCGGCGCATTGCCGGCCTTTTCAACAACCGGAATACCGCTAATATGGTGGGTGCGCATCATATCCAGCGCATCACCTAATGTCTGTTCAGGTGTAATGGTCAGCGGATTGACAACCATGCCTGCTTCGAACTTCTTGACCTTGGCAATTTCGGTAGCCTGTTCTTCGATAGTAAAATTCTTATGCACAACACCAAGGCCACCAGCCTGCGCCATAGCAATCGCCAACCGATGTTCGGTCACGGTATCCATAGCCGCAGAAATAAGTGGAATGTTGAGACTGATCTGCTTGGTCAGACGGGTAACAAGCCCAACTTCAGCTGGCAACACAACTGAATGTGCTGGCTGCAAAAGAACGTCGTCAAAAGTGAGTGCTTCGCGAATTTTCATGAGGTGCCTTCCGTCTATCCGGTGGCAACGCACTATAGCCAAACACCCTGCACATTGATAGCCCTAAAATAGAGATGTAGGATTTTGAAATGCCTTATCCGGCATCCTCATCTTTTGGATTTACTGGTGCGTTTTTGGACGCGTCTTGGGGCGCATCGTCTGGCGTGTCTTTGGACATATTTTCCAGCCCATTGCCATGATACCCTGTAGCCAGCACATAGCTTTCAACCGATTCTGATCGGCTGGCGGTGGGTTTGACATGACGTACGGTTTTGAAATTCTGGCGCATCAGGTCAAGCACCGAACGTTCAGCACCGCCGCGGAAACATTTGGCCAGAAAAAAACCGTCCTTGCGCAGAACTTCCAGCGCAAAATCCAATGCTGTTTCCAGCAAAGCCGTGGTACGCAGATGGTCGGTTGCACGGTGTCCGGTGGTATCGGCGGCCATATCGCTCATCACCCCGTCAGCCCCGCCACCAACAGCATCTTTCATCTGTGTCATCATCGCATCTTCGGTCATATCACCAACAAAAATATCAGCATCAACGACATGTTCGGTTTCTAGCAGATCGATGCCAACAAGCTTTGCCTTGCTGATACCCAGTTTCGTGCGAATTGAGGCAACCTGAAGCCAGCCGCCAGGCGCACAACCAAGGTCAATGATCGCCATGCCGGGCTTGAGTAGCTGATAGCGATCATCAATCTGTTCAAGCTTGATCGCCGCACGCGACCGATAGCCGCGCGCCTTAGCTTCGGCGACATAGGGATCGTTCAACTGGCGGGTCAGCCATCTTTGTGACGACACTTTGCGACCACGCATTTTTTTAGGCTGGCGGGTCAGACCAGTTGCATTTCGATAGCTACGCCCTGAAGGGCCCTTTTTACCGGAATTATCGCTTCCAGATTTCATGCTCATACCAATTTTCTCAATTTAGGGGACAGCTATCAAACTGGCTATCCTTTGTCTTGAGCGACATTAGCATATTATTTGCCATGATTTTCAGCTATATTTCGGTTTTATAGCAATCGATTCCGATTGACCGCATATTTGTTGGACATAGCATGATCCAGTCTATGGCTTATCCAAGGTTCCTGAATGACATCAGCATCTTCACCACCACAGCAATTAAGCTGGCGTAGCCATTATTGGCAGACAATCGCATTGTCTTTGCCATTGGTAATTGGCCAGCTTGCCTCAATCGGCATTGCCACCGCAGATGTGATCGCGATGGGTCAGATCAGCAGTAATGATCTGGCGTCTGGGTCTTTGGCGGCACGCTTTTACCAGCCTTTCTACTTCATGGGGTTGGGCATCACATTGGCAACTGGGCCCATCGTAGCACAGGGGCTTGGCGGCAATGATCCGCGTCTGGTACGCCGCGCTTTTCGTCAAGGGATGGTGATTGCGGTCTTTTTGGCATTGATTGCCATGCCCTTTGTCATGGTGGGGGATATTGTTCTGGTCTGGCTGGGACAAGACCCAGCAATTTCGGCACATGCCAAAGATTTTCTATTCTGGTCGGCAATTGGCCTGCCATTCATGTTCCTGTTTTTTGTTCTGCGCCAATTTGTCAGCTCGCATAAAAAACCAATGCCGCAAGTGATCGCCACGATTGGCGGCTTGCTGGCAAATATTCTGGGGAATCATATTTGCGTCTATGGGTATGGGCCTATTCCGCCAATGGGGCTTGGTGGCATCGCGCTTTCAACAACAATCGTCTATTTGCTGATTTGCATCAGCTTGTTGATTTATATCGGCATTACCGAACCCTATAAATCGTCAAAGCCATTTCAACGCCTGTGGATTATGGATTGGGAGATCACCCGCCGCATCTTTGTTATTGGTATTCCCATAGGATGCACAATCGTTGCTGAAACCGGCATGTTTATCGCGGTTGTCTTTATCATCGGGCTTTATGGACCAGTCCCACTGGCGGCATCAGCTATTGCCAACCAGATTGCGGCGGTTGCCTTTATGGTGCCGCTAGCGATTGGTCAGGCCAGCACGATCCGCGTGGGTCATTTCGCCGGTGCCAATGACCGCCATAATATCAGTCGGGCAAGCTGGTCGGCTGTATGGGTTGGGCTTGGACTGTCTAGTATCATCATGGCCTATCTGTTCTTGCAATCCGAATTTCTGATTGATTTGTTTCTGGCTGATAACGATCCGATGGCGGCGGCTGTCGCAACCTTTGCCATTCCGATGATGATTATCACGGCACTGTTCCAATGGGGAGATGGCACACAGGCGATCACCATTTCGGCGCTTCGCGGTCTTAATGATACCAAGGTTCCAGCCTATATCGCGATTGCTTGTTTCTGGTTTATTGGTGTTGGCATTGGGGCGCTCGGGGCTTATGCCTTTGATTTCGATCCGGTTGCAATATGGGGATGTTTGCTAATCGGGCTTATGGTGGCATCGGTTGCATTGACATATCGCCTATATGTGGCAACCAGCCGGATTACCCGCGGCGGTGCGATTTTGACACAGTAACACCGCTATTTCTGCTGTATTAATCCTGTTGGGTCTAAATGATTTTGGGCTTATCATCCGTCTATGGTTACAACGCAAAGACATTTTGATCGCATCTGCCCAAGCATACCCTATGCCAATCCGGATAAGGGGGAACTTGCATCAGCATTGGTAGCCGAATTTGCGCCTTATCTTGATGCCAATAACGCGAATACGGATGACAGCTTTTCACCAACCGACATAGCAACCATTTTCACACATGCCCCGCATCTTTTGTTTCTGGCGCGTCGCTTTGCCGATGATATTGCTCGCATTCTGGCAGGGAACGCGGCTGATATTATCAATGAAGCGCATGACAAATTCCGGCAATCAATGCGGCATATCGATGATGAAAACAAAGCCATGCAAACCATTCGCCATTTCCGGGGACGGGTTTCATTTGCGGCGGCGCTTGCTGATATTGCCGGACTGACAATAATGGAGACGCAGTTCACCTGGCTTAGCGATGCCGCAACATGCGCGGTTCAGGAAACAGCACATTTTCTGATGCGCCACGCTGCCCGCCGCGGTCTGGCAAAGCCCCCACAAGACAATCTGTCAGGATGCGGATGGATTATTTTTGCCGTCGGCAAACTGGGCGCCGAAGAGCTGAATTATTCATCGGATATTGATCTGATTATCATACATGATCCAGATGCGAATCCGCTTAACGATCCTGCTACCGCACAGGCCTTTTATGTTGCACAAACACGCGCGCTGGTGAAATTACTTTCCGCCGCCACGGCTGATGGTATTGGCTGGCGCATTGATTTGCGATTACGCCCCGATCCAGGCGCAACCGCCGTTAGCATCCAGATCGCCGCGGCGCTTGGCTATTATGAATCTATAGCGCGCACATGGGAACGGGCGGCCTTTATCCGCGCCCGTCCAATCGCTGGGGATATTGAGGCCGGCTATGCTTTCCTTGATGAAATACAGCCCTTTATATGGCGCCGTTCGTTTGATTACACAGTCATGGATGATATGCGCACAATGTTACGTCGCCCGCCGGACAGTTCACAATGGACAGAATTTAATCTGAAAACCGGACATGGCGGCATTCGCACGATCGAATTTTTCACGCATGTTCTGCAACTGGTCTTTGGCGGGCGCGAACCTGAAATCCGTCAACATCGTACACCTCAGGCTTTGCATATGCTGGCCAAAAAAGACTGGATAACATCTGCACAGGCTAACGGATTAATTGCCTTATATACTTTGCTACGTCGTGCAGAACATCGGTTACAGATGATCGCCGATCAGCAAACGCATAGCCTGCCCCGTGATGATGTCAGCTTAATCAACTTTGCCCGTTTCATGGGGCATGAATCAGCGCAAAGCTTGTGTGACACGTTGGCCGACATTCTGTCCAAGGTCAGTGACATGACCGCACATGACCTGCTGGATGGCATTCTAGCTGCAAATATCTCAGACACATCTAACCTTGTCAAAGAAGACAACAAAACAATAGACATCTTTCTGGAAGATCAGGAACAGCTTGTCACATGGCTGAACTCAATCGGTTTTGAACGCCCCACAGATGTAGCCACCGCATTGTCTGGCTGGATTGCTGGACGTATTCCAGCAACGCGCGGCGAGCGATCACGGATGCTGCTTGGGCGCTTGATGCCCGAATTATTGCGACAACTTGCCAAAGGCACGCAACCTGATAATGCCTTTGCCGCACTTGCCTATTTTATTGAAGAGCTGCCAGCCAGCGTGCAGATTTTCTCGCTTCTGGATTATAATCGACATCTGGCGCGGTTATTATGTGACATTATTGTTCTGTCACCTCGCCTGACGCAGATTTTAAAACGTAATCCGATGCTGTTCGAATTGCTGTTATATAAAGAATTTTTTGATCCCCTGCCCAATGCCCAGACCATTGCTGGAGATATTCGCAAAATCATAACCGGACAGCCTGTCGAAGACGCGCTTGATAATATCAAACGCCATACACGCGAATTACGCTTTCGTGCCGAATTACAAGCCATAAGCCTGAGCAGTGACCGCGCAACATTGGAACGTTCGTTAAGCGCGATTGCCGATGCAACCACCCAGACAGTGCTGGAACTGGCACGTGCTGATATGGAGCGTCGCCATGGCAAAATCGCAGGCATGTGCGGTATCATTGCGCTTGGCCGATTGGGCATAGCGCAACTCACAGCCACATCTGATCTGGATATATTATTCGTCTATGACGCCCCGGATGCCGCAAGATCAGATGGCACCCGAAGCCTTGATGCTACCAGCTATTATATACGCCTGACGCAGACCTTTGTTAGCTGGCTGACAACACAAAGCGCCGAAGGTGCCCTCTATGAAGTTGATTTGCGGCTTCGTCCCGAAGGCTCGGCAGGGGCTGTAGCGACACCGCTTGACAGGCTTGCACATTATATCGACACCGATATTTGGTTATGGGAAAAACTGGCATTGACCAAGGCGCGGTTTGTTGCTGGTGATGACAATCTATCCGATATGGCGATGAAACCAATCCATGATGCCATTAATCAGGCGCATAACCGCGATGACGTTATGGCCAGCATCACCGATATGCGAAAACGCATGGCGGCCTCACAAACAGCCACATCAAAATGGCAATTACGGCTCCAGACTGGTGGTCTGGGTGACCTAGATTTGCTGATACAGGGATTACGCCTGATACATGGCGACCATTTTGTCAAAAGTGGCCAGACCGTGGCGGAAATTCTTGCCCTTCTGACGACTGACAAGCTGATAGACAGTAACGATGCAAATATACTGGCTGATGCGCATATGGTAATGGGGAATGCGCAACATGCGCTGCGCCTTTCAATGGAATCAACACGGACGATTAACGATGCCCTGCCTCCAGCCTTGGGACAGTTCCTGTCAAGCTGGCTTGATATGGCAGACGTCAATCAGGTAGCGGTTGCACTTGATGATATACGGGCGTCGGTACGCGAGATCATGACACGGCTCTAAACCATGCCTAGGCAGGAAAACACGGCGTTACTATCAATTTTTTTCTAACTATTTTTCTTTTTCTGTTTTTTGTCCCTTAATCGACATACCAACAACGAAATCAGAACAGACGTAGTTCATTTTACGGACGTAAGAGAGAGACTAAATCTGCTTCGCATGCGGGATTGGTTTTCTTCGTAACATTTTATATTTGACGTGCGCTAATTTAGGTGAAATCTAGAAAAGTAACGTCGCAACCCAAGTGAAAGATCCGCTATGTTCCGATCTATCGCCGCGTCATGGACTTTGTTTTTCGGCTTGCTTCTCATTATGGCAGGTAACGGGCTTCAGGTCGTGCTTTTGGGAACGCGGGCAAGCGAGGCGGCGTTTAGCAATATCGCTACTGGCTTTGTCATGGCGGGCTATTATGTTGGCATTTTCGCTGGTTCTATTCTGGTGCCACGCATTCTGGGAAATGTTGGGCATGTTCGCGTATTCGGCGCCATGTCGGCGATTGCCTCATCGGCGATTCTGATACATGCCGCCTTTGTTGATCCGGTTTTATGGGCGGTCATGCGCATCCTCACCGGCTTCAGCTTTGCTGGCATGTATATTGTCTGCGAAAGCTGGCTCAATGACAAAGCGACCAATGAAACACGTGGCCAACTTTTGTCGATCTATATGATCATCAATATGGGCGGCATGAGCCTTGGTCAGGTCATGATTTCATTTGGCACAGATGGCGGATATGGATTGTTTTTGCTGGCATCGGTTATGGTCTCGATAGCGGTGGTACCCATTCTGATTACCGTTGGCAAAGCACCCGAATTTGATACGCCCGAACGGTTGGGATTTCGCCGCCTTTATCAGATTTCGCCATTGGCTGTGATGGGCATGGCACTGACAGGTGCCGCAACCGCAATGATCTTTGGTATGGGCCCTATCTATGGCCGCAGCATTGGCTTGACCAATACCGAAGTTGGCTATTTCATGGCGGCGGTAACATTAGGCACTCTGGTTCTACAATACCCGGTGGGGCAGCTATCCGATCGTTTTGACCGCCGAATTGTTATTCTTGGCGTCGCTATTGTATCAGGTCTAAGTGTCCTTGTTGCCACCTTGCTTGATGCGAATAATCTAGCCTTGTTATTAATATGTATGCTGATTTTCGGGGGCACTAATTTTCCGCTTTATTCGCTATGTATCGCGCATGCCAATGACTATCTGACCCCGCGACAGATGGTGGCAATGGCGTCTGGCCTGATTATGATTAACGGGGCTGGCGCGGTGATCGGTGCGCCTATTGCCGCCATGTTTATCGAATATCTTGGCACAATCAGCTTTATGCCAGCGATTGCCACATTACAGTTCTTGTTGGCGCTGTTTGTGCTGGTTCGTATGCGGAGCCGTTCAGCCGTCCCCGCCGCCGCACAGGGGCCATATGTGGCTATACCTGATTCATCAAGTGGTGTTGCTGCCAGCCTGAATCCGGAAACCGAATGGGTGACTACCGACGAAGACGGATTTGCCGATGATGACCCACTGAAAGATAATCCATATATGAAGTAAGCCATATGTGAGTGGAGGCATATATGAACCATGCTTTGTAGGAATAAGGCATTTAAGTCAGAGCATGTTGCACTTTATGATGTTTTTTGAGTTAATTTTGCATCAAGACAAAAGTACTAATTAACTCAAAATCATTAGCGCCTAATGGTAAATGATATTAGTTTACCATAATGAACAGAATTGCAAAATTTTACGCATATTTACTGCTTATCTGTGGGGTTGGATTATCAGTCAGCCAGCCCAGCATGGCTGTCGATAGCCCGTTCGATATTGGGGGTACGGTAACGGTCACACGGATCAGCGATGGCGACTCATTGCGTAGCGGTTCGTTACGCATCCGCCTGTTTGGCATTGACGCCCCTGAGATTAAACAAATTTGCCACAACGCTTCCAGCCTAAAATGGCCATGCGGCGTGAATGCCCGCGACCGTTTACGTGAACTGGTCAAAACCGCCGCACATCTGGAATGCCGGCTACGTGACACCGATCGGTATGGCCGCCTTGTCATGCAATGTTTTGCCAACCAGAAAGACATAGGCAGAACACTTGTCGAAGAAGGCATGGCGGTTGCCTATGAACGTTATGCCAAGGAATATATCGCTGTGCAGGCACAAGCACGCGATGCTGGGCGTGGCATGTGGGCTGGCACATTCGACATGCCTGAAGACTGGCGCAAAGCGAACAAATAACCAGAAACCATTCAACAGAACTTCATTATCTATCTTTTGTGATCTTGACCAGTGCGTTAAATTAGGGTCATTGTGACCAATCACAAATCCGAACAACTGTTAAACGAATAGGGTAATATCATGTCAGACGATGAACGTATCACCATCATCGCCGAAACTTTTGAAGCTGCTGCGCTTGAATTTCATCGGCGCAAACTGGCATCTCAGGGTTTTCGGATGGCGGGGCCTATTTCAACCCAGCGTTTTGAATTGATGCGTGGTGCCGAACGCGAACTTCTGTTTGATGGCCAGCCAATGTTTGCGGTGACCTTTTCAAAAGAGGACTAAGGCGTCTGCCTGAAGCTTTCAATCCTACAGCAAACCAAGCTCGCGCAATTCGGCGACCATCGCTGTTGGCATTTCCTGACCATCTTCCTGACTGACCATAACGTCACGCGGCGCATCCTTTGAATCCAGATAACGCCAGCCCTGAAAAATGCGCATCCGCGTTGGCTCGACCTTGACAAGGCCTGGTGCCAGCACAATGCCACATGCCGGACGGCCATCAGCACGCGTTACCTCTCGAAGTTCGATGATTGGCTGGCGCGCGCACATAACGCCTTTTATGATCCAGTAAATTGACCCACCTGCCAGAATTTCGTCAGCGCGACGTGGCCGGTTACGGGTGACATGCATCAATGGCATATGCGCCGCAACCCGGCTATTTTGCCATTCCTGCAGCGCCTCGAAAGAGGCAGACCCAACCGACAGTTTTTTTAAATGCACAGGCATTACGGGTGGACTTTCTGACAATAACAAGGAACCAACATGATCATGACATTAAATAAGATAAAGCGCTGCAAGGCCAAGGAAAACAAAAAACCCGACAACATCTGTAATTGTCGTAATAAAAACGCTTGATGCCACTGCCGGATCAACACCCAAGCGCAATAATCCCAAGGGTACGACAGTGCCACTCAAGCCAGCCACAATCAAATTGGCAAACATAGCTACCGCCATGACCATGGCAATTTCAGCGTCACCAAACCACACGTATGACAAAGCTGAAGACAAGCCCGCAAAAATAACACCATTGAGAATTGAAACCAGCAACTCGCGACGCACAAACGACCATGCCACCATATTATCAAGCTGGCGTAGCGCAATAGCACGCACAGCGACAGTGACGGTCTGGGTGCCTGCATTGCCGCCCATCGACGCCACAATCGGCATCAACACAGCCAGCGCAACAAGCTGCTCAATCGTGGCATCAAACAGACCAATCACCATCGACGCAATAACCGCCGTAATCAGATTTATCGCCAGCCAGCCTGTCCGGCCTTGCATTGTCTCACGTAAACTAGACCGCAAACTTGCCTCGCCAACACCAGCAAGCGCCATCAAATCTTCTTCGGCTTCTTCATCAATCACATCGATCACATCATCAATCGTGACCATGCCAACAAGTCGGTCATCTTCATCGACAACACCCGCACTGACCATGCCATAATGGCGGAACAGCGACGCCACTTCTTCCTGATCCATAGTCACCGGAATAAGCCGAAAATCAGCATCCATGATTTCCGACATGCGACGTGGACGCTGGGTGCATAAAAGTGTATTCAGGCGCACCTCACCTAGCACATGCCGGGTCGGGTCAATGACAAAAATAAGATAGAAATCACCTGCATCATGATCTTCATTCCGCAGAAAATCTATAGTCTGACCAACTGTCCAGAATGATGGCACCGTCACCACCTCACGTTGCATCAAGCGACCTGCTGAATCTTCGGGGAATGACAGCCCCTCTTCGACCAGTACGCGGTCTTCGGCAGGCAAAGCCGCAAGCACATCGGCCCGGTCATCCTGCTCAAGCTCTTCAACAATGTTTAGCGCATCATCTGTAGATAGATCAGGCAGTTGCCGCGCCAATGCCGCCATACCCATTACATCGACAATTTCATCACGGGTTTGTTCGTCAAGATGCGCGAGTGTTTCTGCATCCAGATCATCACCCAGCATGCGGACCAGCTTGGCCGCGACTTCCAAAGGCAATCTTTCAATAAGATCTGCCTGATCGGCTGGATGCAACGGTGCCATCAACGTCCGTGCACGGCGTTTCTCACCATCCATGATCGCCTGATTGATCGCTATCTCAACCTTTGGCGTCAGGCCATAAAGTGACGCGATACGATTGGTATCATCCTTGCGTTCACTCATGTCCTGATTATTGACCATATTGCCTGCCATGCTGTTTTCAGATTTTGCGCATTACGGCGGATAGCTACATAGTGACCACCGCATTCATCTTTTCATTAAAGATCAATCTTTTGATACCAGACCTGACGACAATTTGAAACTATCAAGACCGATCCATCTGCATGAAATCGATATTGAAATCTTATGCGTAATATTATTACAAATTTAGAAATATCTAATTTGGGTAATTTTATTTCATACCCAAATCATACAGACCGACGCGCCGCATATTCCCATCAAACTGCAAATCATGGCCAATAGGCGGATGCGCACGTTGACCACATTCCATGCGTTCGCAAACAGCGCACCCAACGCCGATTGGTTCGGGACGCATGGTTTTCCCCGTATCAAGATGATCCGCATAGACCAGATCACGCGCATGATGCATTTCGCATCCCAGCGCAATGGCAAATTCGGGAGCTGACTCATGTGGAGGTGTCCACAGGCTAGGCACAGTGCGCGCAATCGTGAAAAATTTCTGCCCCTGAGGTAATTCCACGGCCTGAAACAGCATCCGCTCTGGGGTTCGAAACGCCTTGTGCACCGCCCATTTTGGACAAGTACCGCCAAATTTGGCAAATTGCATGCCGCCAGCGGCAAGGCGCTTGGAAATATTGCCTGCATCATCGACACGGATAAAGAAAAACGGAACCCCACGGGCAGCAGGGGCATTCAGGCTCGTCAGACGATGGCATACCTGCTCAAAGCTACATCCAAAGCGACGCCCCAATAGATCAATATCATAACGCAGTGATTTCGCCGATTCCAGAAACGGATTATAGGGCATCATAACCGCAGCGGCGAAATAGCCAGCAAGTGTAATCCGGAATAATGACTGGCTTTGTGTTTCAGGTAATTCATATTCGTCGCACATCTTTTGCAACATGTCCTGCTGGGTCAACAAAGCTATCTGCACCAGAAGATGGAATTGGCGCTGGGGACGTCGCAACGCCTCGCTCAGCATGATTTCGCGGCGGTGTAAATCATAGCGGCGCAGTTGGGACCCCATAATGTCGGCTGGCATGATCCGCACACGTAGCCGCATTGTCTTTTCAACATAATCGACAAGTTGCGCATAAATTCTATCCGTATGCGATGACATGGCATTAGGTGATGGCTTGCCTTTTGCCCATTCGGCCAGCCCCGCCGTTTCCAGCAGATCGGTTGCGGCCTGTTCGACACTGGCAAAATAGTTATTTTCGCTTTGCAGAACATCACGCACAACTTCGATAGGGCTGCTAAGTCTGGCTTCGCGCCCTGAAACATGATCCGATGATTGCAGCTCATCGCGCACTTTACGATAAGCATGAAACAGTTTGATGACCGAACGGGCGGCGCCTGGGGCGGCCGAAATCAAATCCTGTAATTCGCGGCGTGACACCGCCTCACCAGCAAAAAGCGGATCGGTGAATATCTCGCTCATATCGGCAATAAGAGACTGGCTATCATCCTCGGCGAATGATTTCAGATCAATATCAAAACTGTTACCCAGCTTGAGTAGCAAAGTCACAGTCAAGGGACGCTGATTATGCTCTAGCAAGTTAAGATATGATGGGCTTATATCAAGCGCGTCGGACATGGCCGTTTGCGATAAGCCAATAGACTGACGAAAACGCCGTAATTTATGACCAACCAATATCTTTTCCTGCATGTCCTAGCTACCTCGAGTCAACGCAATAGTTGTTATGGAGATGTTTATGGCACCCCCTTACGGTCTGATAATATTGTAATAAGTCAATTTGTAAACTGAAATTGTAAATATTTTACAATTTTCAATTTTGCACTTTTTTCCTCGTCATTGGCATAAATTCAGGCTAATCAAATTCTATCGCTAACAACGTATCTTGCTGTCGCGTGATGGCACTATGCAAAAGCTGAGGAATTGTTTGATGAGTAAGCTAACTGAATTTGAAGCACATACCAAAACAGATGCTGGCCGCTTTGACGGCATTAAGCGTGATTACAGTCTGACGGATGTGAAAAAACTGTCAGGTTCGGTTCAGCCAGAACACACGCTGGCGCGCAATGGCGCCAACAAACTATGGCAGTTATTGCATAACGAAGATTACGTGCATTCGCTTGGCGCCCTATCTGGTAATCAGGCCATGCAGATGGTACGCGCTGGCCTGAAAGCTATTTATCTTTCTGGATGGCAGGTTGCCGCTGATTCAAATACGGCGGGCGCCATGTATCCTGACCAGTCACTATATCCAGCCAATTCAGGCCCCGAGCTAGCGCGCAAGATCAACCGTACGCTACAGCGCGCTGACCAGATTCAGACTTTGGAAAATAATGACGATAATATTGATTGGTTTGCCCCCATTATTGCTGATGCGGAAGCTGGTTTTGGCGGTGCGCTTAACGCATTTGAACTTACGCGCTCTTACATCGAAGCTGGTGCGGCTGGTGTGCATTTTGAAGATCAGCTGGCATCCGAGAAAAAATGCGGTCACATGGGTGGCAAGGTTCTGATTCCCGTTCAACAGCATATTGCGAATTTGAATGCGGCACGGCTTGCCGCCGATACGGCAGGGGTGCCAACCTTGATTGTTGCCCGTACCGACGCCGAAAGCGCCAAACTTATCACCTCGGATATTGATGAACGCGACCACCAGTTCCTGACTGGCGAGCGCACCGAAGAAGGCTTTTTCTGTCTTGATCCAAAGGATGCTTTTGAGCGCTGTGTTGTTCGTGGCCTCGCTTTTGCCGAATATGCCGATCTGATCTGGATGGAAACTTCAACACCGAATATTGAGCAGGCACGTCGCTTTGCCGATGCCATCCATGCCAAATTCCCTAATAAGATGCTGGCCTATAATTGTTCACCAAGCTTTAACTGGTCAGCAAACCTGTCGCCCGAGGACATTGCCCGCTTCCAGCGTGAAATCGGTGCGATGGGTTATAAATATCAGTTCATCACTTTGGCTGGTTTCCATTCCATGAACTTTGCCATGTATGAGCTTGCCCGTGATTATCGTGACCGCGGCATGGCCGCCTATAGCGAATTGCAGAATGCCGAATTTGCCGCCGAGGTAAATGGCTATACCGCAACACGTCATCAACGTGAAGTTGGCGCAGGATGGTTTGACGCAATCTCGGTTGCTGTTAAAGGGGGCCAGTCTGCAACAACCGCACTTAACGACTCGACTGAAGAGGCACAATTTACCGGCGATCAGGAAAAGGCCGCCGAATAACTTCCCTCAGGAACGGTATATGACCTGCGCTTGGGGGAGTGCGGGTCATGCCATTACCGACCTGAAGCCTGAGGCCGGATAGGTTTTTGCTTTCCTATCCGGCCTTTCTTTGTCCTGATAGTTGTTTTATCGCTTATCGGGAAAAAAGGATAATCGCCAGATCACCCAGGTTCGTGCCTGTCCCACCAGTCGTAACAAGCTGACCAGATGCTTTCAGGAATGGATAGCAATCATGTGCTTGCAAGGCTATTTTG
>Ga0233444_10002723_pt1 | contig 18240 bp, 17 predicted proteins | sample SI_124_October20_6_FD_182792 | JGI IMG/M metagenome (GOLD analysis project Ga0233444, IMG submission 182792) | Seawater microbial communities from Saanich Inlet, British Columbia, Canada - SI_124_October2016_10_MG | ecosystem: Environmental > Aquatic > Marine > Inlet | place: Canada: British... | reverse complement strand
ATTTTGGACAAATGAAAAATCTACACATCCCCAAGATAATTTTGGAAATGGTGAAATTTGTCAGAATAATTTCACTGATTCGTTTGTGACGTGGGATTACGTGATACCTCTGAGTATGTCACAGCGCAGGCCAAGTAGTTAAATAACTGCCTTTTCTAATAATGGCTCATTCCGCATGACACGTTCATATCCAAGAGGGCTGAGATCAAGACTGCGATATTCACCATGGGTCAGCAATTCGGACATTGCCCGCCCCATTGCTGGTGATTGCTGAAGCCCATGTCCGGAAAATCCATTGATGAACATGAAGTTCGGGCGCTCCGGATGCGCACCGATAATCGCATTCTGATCGAGCTTGTTATAAGCATAATGCCCAACCCAGCTGTTTATAAGCTTAATGGCTTCAAATGCTGGTACACGCGTTGCTATTGCTGGCCATGCTTTATCAAGCCAGATGGCGTGATCCATTTCGAAATCATCATAATCAACATCAACGTCATTTTCGGGCGGGCAACCAGCCATATAATAGATACCGTCAGATCGCATATGCACGCCTGACGGATCGATGGTTAGGGGCAAATCGCGGTCAAGGCGTGTTTCAGCATCAAAAACAAAGCTATAACGACGGCGCGGTTCAACTGGCAGATCAAGCCCCGCCATCCGCGCTGTTAAAACAGCGCGTGGACCAGACGCATTGACAATATATCCAGCATTGATCTGCTCACCTGAGCTCAACATCACACGCGTAACCTTGTCACCCGCAACATCAATACTGACCACTTCATTCTCGATATATTCAACACCGTTTTTACGCGCTTTGCGTTTCCACCAGTCAAAAAGTGAATGACCATCAAAATAGCCTTCATCAACAAGGTTATGACTGCCAAGGATAATGTCATCCAGATTATAAAACGGATAGGCTTCGCTAATCGCATCAGGAGTCATGATTTTGGTGCCCGCACCACATGCCTGCTGAATTTTCTGACTGGCGCGCAATGTATCAGCAAAAGTTTCATTATCTGCCAGATACATATATCCGAATGGCTGAAAATGTAAGTCGGGGATATCCGGGTCATCCCCCATATAGCTTCGGAAATTACGCACAAAATTGGCGCCAAACTGTGAAATGCGGATATTGAGTTCGGTGGAAAATTGCTGTCGCATACAGCTATTAGTGTGCGCGGTAGAACACATTGAATAGCTGGCATCTTTTTCAATAACCAGCACCGACCCGTTGAAATCGGAATTTTGCGATAGAAACCAGGCTACCGACGACCCCATCATTGCACCACCAATGATGATTACATCATAGCTGGATTTGCGTGGCAGATTAGCGAATTGAGCAGATCCAGCATTTACTGTTTTTGCTACACTCATAAATCTAGCCCTGATCTAAATTGGAAAGCGATCAGCCCGATAGGGGCTTGCATCAATAGGGGCGGCTTTACCGTCGATCATCGATGTTATCAATTTGGCAGATCCGGGTGCCATCGACAATCCGATATGCTGATGCCCAAAATTAAACCACAATCCCTTATGCCGTGGTGCTGGCCCCACTATAGGTAATGAATCGATTAATGTCGGGCGACGGCCCATCCATGGCTCAGCATCTATTTCGCCTTTCATCTTATGAATTTTGCGGGCTTCAGCGACAGCCTTTTTTATCTGCGTATAATTGGGCGGGGCATCACGATGCTCTAATTCAACACCTGACGTAATCCGCACACCTTGACGCATTGGCGCGATAGCAAAGCCACCCTCAACATCATGCGCGGCGCGGCCAAGCTGTGGCACGTCATCAGGTTCAAGATGCATATGATATCCCCGCTCCCAGCCCATCGGCACATCATAACCAACCCATTTTGCCACATCCGCCGACCACGGGCCTGCCGCCACAACAACCTCTTCAAATGCCAAAGCACCGTCGGCATGGATCACGTCAAAGCCTTTATCCAGTGGTTTCAGCCCAGTTACATCAGTCTTTAATACTGTGCCGCCTGCAGCAATAAACATGGCTATATAGGCGTCGGTGAGTTCGGCTGGGCTAGACACACCACATGTTTCATCCATCAAAACCGCTTTTTCATAAATTGGGGCTAATCCTGGCTCAAGTTGACGTATCTGTTCGCGGTCATAAATTGTGAATTTTACACCTGTCTCCGCCATTGTCTCTATTTCGGCTGAAAACCCGTCAAAGCCTTTCTGCGTGCGGAACAGCTTCATCCAGCCCGCATAACGAAGCAAATGACTGACCTTGGCTTCGTTTATCCATGATTTATGCTGACCGATCGAAATCAACATCAAAGCACGCAAAGCCTTTGACGCATGCTGGGCATGTGACTTGGTGCAATAGGACAGAAATTTGAGCACCCATGGCAAACGTTTTAGCAGGAACAGAGGGTTATAACGAAGCCCTGTGCTCTGGTTGAGCATCAAACCTGGCAACCGCCGTAACAAGACCGGATTATTAATCACCAGCACCGAAGATTCCGATAGAACGCCCGCATTTCCATATGATGTCTCACGCCCGGGCTGTTTTCGATCAATAAGTGTCACGTCATGTCCGGCCTGTTGCAGGTCAAGCGCCGAACAGACACCAACGATGCCTCCTCCTATAACGGCTATCTTTTTTGCCATTGATCACTCCCTTTATCGCAGACATGACTTCGTCTGTAACATGCCATTCTGTAACATGCCATATTGTCATGCTTGGCTTTTAATTACGAAATCTCTTTGATGGCGCCACCAACAGACTGCCATGCTTGGAACCCACCTGGCACATGCGCACAATGATCAACACCATTTGCATGGGCAAGGCGCGTCGCCATCGCCGAACGTTCACCAACCGCACAATAAAACACGACAGGCCGACCATCAGTCTGCGCCAATGTCACAAGTTGCATTTCAAGCTGTCCATAGGGAATATGGATTGAATCGGGTATCACACCAAACCGCTCACGCTCGGAATCCTCACGCAAATCAACCAGAATAAGCTGATCTGCCTCGCGGCCAAGCAAAGCGCCCGCCTCAATAGTCGGCACTTGCCTTTGTTTTTGTAAATTGAGGCCAATTTTCATATTTTCGGGAACCGCCACATCCATCATTTTTGGATTAGGCAGATTAAGCTGATTCATCACATCAATATACTCTTCTCGCGATTTCACCTGCAAACGTGGGTTATAGGCAATCTCTTCGCCAAGTGTTGAAACCGTATCACCTTTATAGTCATGCGCCGGATAGACAAGCATCGATTCTGGCAGTTTCAAAACACCGTTAAACAACGAATCATATTGCCGCCCTGCATCACCATTTTGAAAATCTGTGCGGCCGGTACCACGTATTAACAAGGTGTCACCTGTAAAAATTCTGTCCTCGGTACGAAAGCAATAGCTGTCATCGGTATGTCCAGGGGTGTACATTGCGGTCAAACTGAATCCTTCAATATCTACAGCATCCCCGTCCGATACGCGCATTGACACAACATCAACAGGCGATTGTTCGCCCATAACTGTTACGCAGCTTGTCCGATCGCGTAATGCGCCCATTGCGGTAATATGATCGGCATGCACATGCGTATCCAGAACTTTGACAAGTTTCAGATCCAGCTGTTCCATCAAGGTCAGATAATGCTCGGTTTTTTCCAGCACAGGGTCAATCAATAACGCCTCACCACCTTTGCGGCTGGCGATCAAATAGGTATAGGTTGATGACACATTGTCAAAAAGCTGTCTGAAAATCATGAATTAGGTACCTCTTTACTGCTGGCAGCATGCCAGAAACATTTTCTTACTCAAAGCTTATCAGTCACAGAACCATATTGACCAGTGCCAAGATAGCACCTCCGCCTACCGCATAACAGAAAGCCGTTGGCAAATTTGACCCCAGAACCAAATTCCGCGATGTTACATTATACAAACTGGCGCAGGTAATCACTGATAAAGATGCGACTGACGCCATTGTGCCAGCCCCCCATCCAATCAGATGCGATTGCATTAACAAGGCAGGCTGCACATCGGCACCACCACGACTAAATATCGCCAGAAGCGCCGTACTTGTTATCACTGGATGCACACCCACCACCGACGCCAACATCATCATTGATGGTGTTGCAATCAAGGCAAACCAACCCGGAATAACCCCTACATAAACAGACGCAACCAACATTTGCAGGACATTCGTCTGGGTAGCAAAGAAACCAACAATCATAGCGACCGTTATAATGACAATATCATCGCCAATATTCATCATTGCCTGATGTGTATTTTTAACAATCAACGGTATATTGGCATGGTGCCGCACAAATTGAATCGCAACCAGACAAGGCATTACGATCACCACAGTGGATAGCGCGGTTAAATTAAAAAACAAAGCCGTCGCAATAACAGCAACCAATACTGTAAACAAACGCATGCTGACTGGTTGCAAACATGCCAGTGATACACGCAATTGCACGAGGCTGAATTGCTTACTGAATAAAGGCACAGTTATCAAAGCAAATAGAATAGCCGTGACCAACCCTAGCGCAATCGCAATCCATGATTGATCCACTGGAACAAAGGTCTGACCAATGGCAAAGGCCACAAAAAAGGGCGACCAGACACAAGATGACACCATGCCCCGCAATGCCGCTTCAGCAGCCATTTTTCGGCGCCGCTCATCGCTATTAGGGGGCAAGGCCGCAGACAACATGGCAAAGGCACCTGTGTTGATTATACCACCAAATACATGTCCGGCCATCTGTAAGCCGCCTGACGATGCTTCAGGCGGCAAGGCTGCCAGTGCTTGCTGGGTTTTGTGCACTGATGGCATGGTTTCAGCTGTAGCGCGGACAAGCGTCATCGTTGGCAACAATCCGGCAAAAATCAGCACTTTACGTCCCGCTTCAAACCATTCATCACTTGTTGGCATATGATCCAGCAACAGCCATGCCACAAAGCCCAATAATGCCAGAATGACCAGACTGTCGCGCCGCATCTTTGGCAAAGTTAAAAGCCCAAAAATGACAAACATTATAACACCAGCATTACTAAGCGGCATGGCATAATCACCCGCAACGATCTGAATCAATGCGACCAGCCAAATCGCACATAGCAAACCAAAGCGGATCACATTGATCTTTGCCTGCATTTATCGTCGCGCCTTTCACACCAGCATCGTCTGGGCATGAGCCATATGAACATGGTGTCATCTAACGCCAATTTTTTACGCGACGAAAGCCCTTATCAAGATTTGTCTGACCAGATTGCCAATTCATTGCCCGATGGTTCAAAAAAATGAAACCGACGGCCACCTGGAAACGCAAAAATCGGCTTGGCAATGGTACCGCCAGCCGCCACAATATCTGCGAAGCTTTTTTCCAGATCGTCGCTGTATAACACGATTAATGCGCTTCCATGTTCGGTTCGGCTGTAAGCATTATTGGCAAAAAAGCCACCTTCAATGCCAGCATTGGCAAAGGCTGTATATTCGGCGCCAAAATCTTCAAATGTCCAGCCAAAGACACGACTGAAAAAAGCTTTGCTTGCCAGAATGTCCCATGCGGAAAATTCGACATAGTCAATTTTATGATGTGTTGGCATACCGCCCCCCTCAATCATGTGGCCTGCAAAGCCACTCAATATCAAATGTGAGGCGTAAAGTTAGAATGGGGTAATAACAAAGGTCAAAACCATATAACTAAATTAGAAAAAGCACCATGATTTGAGCGCACCTAACTCTCGAGTGAGCGAGCCAGCTTCTCCTGTAATGTCAGCCACTCTTCTTCGCCATGTGCTATGGCAGCGTCTATATCAGCAAGAATTTTACCTGCATCTGCCGCCCGGCTTTGGTTCGCAGCGTCAAAAAATCCTGGCTTTGCCATTTCCTGTTCAATATCCGCTTTCTGCTGTGCCAGTTTTTCCAACGTCTTTTCAGCTTTGGTTATCGCGCTTCGCACTTGGGCTGTGTTGTGCCGCCTTTCTTTGCCAGACAGGGCGCGTACTGGTTGTTTTTGACTGTCTGAAGAATCGGCGGTTTTTGGATTATCAGTGTCATGTCCAGCTGTTTTGCCCTTGCCATTTCGCTGCTTCAAAAGCAATTTGCGATAATCATCCATATCGCCGTCAAATGGCACCACGGCACCATCTCGGACAATCCAAAGAATATCAGCAACCGTTTCAACCAGATGCGGGTCGTGGCTGACCAGAATGACAGCGCCCTGATAATCATTCAGTGCATGAACAAGAGCTTCACGGCTTTCGATATCAAGATGGTTGGTTGGCTCGTCAAGAATAAGTATATGCGGCGCATCAATTGCGGCCATCGCCATCAGCAAACGCGCTTTCTGACCACCAGACAAACGCTCGACTGGGTTTTCAACAATGTCTGCACCAATGCCTGCTGCACCAAGCCGGCCACGTAATTTGGTTGGTAATTCGTCAGGTCTCAACCGCGCCATATGCTGAAATGGCGTTTCGCCAGGAACCAGTTCATCCAGCTGATGCTGGGCAAAAAATCCAATACGTAATTTACCCGATTTCTGGATATTACCTTCAAGCGGTGCCAAGCGGTCAGCAATTAATTTGGACAAGGTTGATTTGCCTTGACCATTGGCACCTAGCAAAGCAATGCGGTCATCCTGATCTAGGCGGATATCAATTTTGCGCAACACCGCTTTGCCATCATAGCCGACCGACGCATTCTCGATCACCATAAGCGGTGGTGGAAGTGGCGTTGGCGACGGAAACTGGAATTCGGATACGGCACTTTCGGATAATGCAGCAATAGGTTGCATCTTTTCCAACTGCTTCAGCCGTGATTGTGCTTGGCGCGCCTTGGACGCTTTATAACGAAATCTATCAACAAAACTCTGAATATGCGCGCGCTGTGCATCCTGTTTGCGTTTCATTGATTGCTGTTGTTCCAGTTTTAACCGACGCTCAGCATCAAACTGGTCATAGCTACCACCGTAATAGGTCAATTTTCGGTCGGTAAGATGCAGAATGCCGGTAACCGAACGATTCAGCAGACCGCGATCATGCGAAATTACCAGAACTGTTTTGCTATATTTAGCTAGAAAGGTTTCCAGCCATACAGCACCTTCAAGATCAAGATAGTTTGTCGGCTCATCAAGAAGCAACAGGTCAGGTTGCGAAAACAGCACCGCACCAAGCGCAACACGCATACGCCAGCCACCTGAAAATTCGGCACAGGCACGTGCCTGAGCCGCAACATCAAAACCAAGTCCCGCCAGAATTGTTGCCGCACGTGACTCAGCAGAATGCGCGTTAATATCGGTAAGACGCATATGAATATCGGCGATCCGCATTGGATCCGTCGCACTTTCGGCTTCGCATAGCAAGGCATCACGCTCAAGATCAGCTGCCAGCACAGTATCCAGAAGGCTGATATTGGAAGCGGGGGCTTCCTGATCGACACCACCAACCCGAAAATAGCTTGGATATTCTATATCTCCCGAATCAAGTGCCCATTCATTACGGATCAATCTGAACAAGCTTGTTTTGCCGGTTCCGTTGCGCCCAACAATACCAACTTTATGGCCAGCCGGAATTGTGGCTGACGCATTTTCAAGCAGAGGTTTACCATCAATGGCAAAAAACAGGTTCTGAAGCTTTAACATAGGCCGAAGAAGTGGCCTGTACCGACGGATTTGTCAATATCGACAGTGGTCTAAATTTATGCTTTCGGCTTTATCTGGTTCCAATGTGGGTTTTTATCAAAACGCCAGGCCATGAAATCAACAAACGCACGTGTGCGGCGCGGTAAAATAGTTGTTTTTGGATAAACAGCGAAAATATCCAGCTCGGACCAATCATGATCTACCATCAATGGTATGAGCGTACCGTCGTTAATGGCTTCAAAAAGAAGAAATGTTGGTAAATTGACCACGCCAAGTCCGGCAATGGCCGCATCGCGAAGCACGTCACCATTTGTTGCCGACAGGCGCTGTGACACATGCACAGTTCCTGCTTTGCCGTCCGGAGTGACATAGGCCCAATCGGCAGGTGTTCGCGAATTGGCATAAACCAGCCCTGGCACGTTATTAAGATCTTCGGCTGTATTTATCGGGCCATGTTTCTTAATAAAATCTGGTGATGCGCATGGCATCTGACGCGCCGTTGATATTTTTTTGGCAATCAGGCTCGAATCCTGCAAAGTGCCAATCCGTATCGCCAGATCAAAACCTTCGGCAATCAGATCAATCCTTTTGTCCGACAAATCAATATCGATCCGCACTTCGGGATTTTCTTTCATGAAATCGGTTATCAGCGGAGCGATATGCATGATGCCGAAGGATAGAGGCGCGTTCAAACGCAAGACACCGCTTAAAATACCGCCTGTATTCTGAACTTCCTGCTGAGCCGCTTCCAGCTCGTCAAGGATGGTTCGACAGCGATTAAAAAATCTCTGGCCTGTTTCGTTCAAATACATACGGCGCGTCGAACGCTGAATCAGTGGCGCGCCAAGGCGAAGCTCTAAATCTTTCAGCCGGCGACTGACCGCAGAAACGGCAATACCAAGCCGTTCGCCCGCCTGTGTAAGGCTTCCCGTTTCAACAACAGTTACAAATGCGCGTATTTCTTCAATCTGACTCATAAGTAAACTCTATATTATTTTTCTAAATTTCATAATTATATTTTCACAAATCTTGTCTTCTTTCTAACGCTCGCAACAATTAAATATAAGCAGCCATGAGAGACCTCCCCCCTCTCATGGCGTATCCCCCATTGATTATTGTTTATGTAAAGCCTTAACCCTGTGCTCTGCTTGGTAATGTGCTAATTTATTTGCAATGACATTGGTGGAAAAAAGGGTATCTCATGCATATTGAGCAAAGCTGGCATCACCATCTTGGCAAAATCATGGATGGCAAACAGATGTCACAACTATCTGGATTTCTGGATGCCGAACGCGCCAAAGGCAGACACATATATCCACCCCCAGAATCTATTTTTACGGCTTTTACTCTGACGCCCTTTAATGCGGTCAAAGTCGTTATTATCGGACAGGATCCCTATCACGGCCCCGGACAGGCGCATGGGTTAAGTTTTTCGGTACCAGATGGCGTTAAGATACCCCCATCATTACGTAATATTTTCAAAGAGCTTGTTTCCGATATTGGCTGTCCCGCACCTGTACATGGCAATCTGGAAAGCTGGGCACATCAAGGCGTGCTTTTGCTGAATAACTGTCTGACAGTCGAAAATGGCAAAGCAGGCTCACATCAAGGCAAAGGCTGGGAAGCATTTACCGATGCCGCCATCAGCCAGCTAGCCGAAATCCGCGAACATCTGGTTTTTATCCTATGGGGACGCAAAGCCGCCGAAAAAGGCCATGCGATAGATGCCAGTCGCCATCTTATTGTGACCGCAGCACATCCATCACCACTTTCAGCCTATAATGGGTTCTTTGGTAGCCGCCCTTTTTCGCGCACAAATAGTTATCTCAAAGCGCATGGACAAACCGCTATTGATTGGAACATTAACGAAAGCTAGATATTTGACGCGCATAGATAGATTGATAAGACTAGAAAATATATATTTGTAAAAGGTACAGATTCATGACCCGCACTTTGCTTTGTTTTGGCGACAGTAACACGCATGGCACGCCACCAATGGATAGCATGTCATCTCAAGGCCGGTTTGAACCCGATGTGCGCTGGCCATCAGTTATGCGAACTCAGCTTGCCCCGGGCTGGACTATTATCGAAGAAGGTCATCCCGGGCGCACAACTGTCCATGATGATCCTATCGGTGGCATTCATAAAAATGGCATCCGCATGTTGCCTGCCTTGCTGGAAACACATCGCCCGCTTGATGTTATTGTGATAATGCTGGGCACCAATGATTTGCAGCATCGATTTGGCGTAAATGCTACTGAAATTGCTTTGGCAATTGGCAAGATTGTTGAAATCATCAAGGCTTCACCGTCTGGCATTGACCAGCGCGCGCCCGATATTTTACTGGTTAGCCCGCCACCCGTCATTCAGGCTGGCTGTCTTGCCGACGTGTTTGAAGGTAGCATTGAAAATGCAAATGCGCTTTCTGGTACCATTGCCAATATAGCCAGACAGCATAATGTTCCTTATTTTGATGCAGGCGCACATATTGCCGTATCGCCAATTGATGGTGTGCATTTTGATGCTGAAAGCCATATCACGCTTGGTCACGCGATGGCTCAAGCGGTACGTGAATTGTTTGGCTAATTGATTGTGTCACCCTATTGGACAGGCTAGCTTCAACGGGAATTAGACGCCATCATCAATTCAGGGCATCCATTCAACGTATCCATTCAGAGCATCTATTATGGGGGAACCATTATGTCATCCATTGTTATTCTTGGTATTTTTGTAGCCGATACAGCCTATCGCGCCAAACGCATACCGCTTATTGGTGAAACCATTTTAGGGGAAAGTTTCAATCTCAGCCCTGGTGGCAAAGGATCAAATCAGGCAGTTGCTGCGGCAAAGGCTGGCGCCAATGCACATATGATCACCCGGCTTGGCAAGGATACTTTTGCCGATATGGCACTCGATATATGGCAACAAGCTGGCGTGATACCTGCAATCACACAGCATGATAACAGCTACACAGGTGCCGCCTGCATTTTCATCGAAGCCGACTCTGGCAATAATGCGATTATTGTTACCCCGGGCGTTGCTGGCGAGATTGATAATAGCGACATTGACCGCAATGCAAAGCTAATTGCCGATGCCGATATATTCATTACCCAGCTGGAACAGCCGCTTGATGCGGCCATGTATGGTTTGGCAATGGCACGGAAGAATGGCGTTTGCACATTGCTCAATCCGGCACCAGCCGCCGACCTGCCAGCAGGCATGTTGGCCTTATGCGATTATGTCACTCCAAATGAAACCGAAGCCGAAGGCCTGACGGGTGTCAAAGTCACCTCGGTTGAAAGCGCAATCACCGCCGCCAAAGCTTTGCGTAAGGCTGGTGCAGGCGCTGCCATCATCACACTTGGAGAAAATGGCGCCCTTTATCACGACGCTGACACCACACAACATATGCCTGCCATGCCTTCGGGCAAGGTAATTGAAACCACAGGTGCTGGTGATTCCTTTAACGGCAGTTTTGCAGCCGCTATAGCTGAAGGCATGGTGCCTGTTGAAGCTGTCAGATTCGGATGCGCAGCGGCTGGCATTTCGGTAACACGTGCTGGGGCCGCCAACTCAATGCCAAGCCGCGACGAAATTAACGCACGGCTGGCACAAGGGTAACAATTGATAAATTGACTAACTACCTTGCCCTGCGGGGCTGGGCGCTGATACCGCCGTTGTCATCCAGCAATCTTGATATTCACCATCAGTTACCTTTTCAACAACCCATGAAAAGAACAGAACATTGCCGCCCTTGGTTTCCATCAGCACATCAAATTGCCGCCAGCCCTCGCCTTGCTTGCCCAAAGTGATAGAATGGGTAGCATGGTCAATCATCTCGATATAAGACGGGCTTCGTATCATCTGGGCAAAACGCGGATATGGCCCGGTCATACGCCGATTGACCGGATGCGCAAAAGCCCATGTCTGGCGAATGCCAAAATCACTTTTGGGATTATCATTATTCTGTAACCCGGTTAGTTGAATATCAACAACTTCCAGCGGCGCAATATCGGGATCTGGCATAACAACGTCGTTAGCACTTGCCGATATCATCATGCTGAAATAGCCAAAAATAATGAAAAGAAATAGTCTGAAAAACTTGATCATAAGCACAATATTCCCATTTCAACTATGTCCCCCTCATTATGAGATGGGGAGGATTTTACCAAAATGCAATATTTGGCTTATGCTATCTATTGCCAATAATTAATAGAAAAGAGTTTTATGAAAATTTTCATTCAAGGTGCAGGACGTGGCATCGGCCTTGCTTTTGCCAAACATGCCTTGGCATCACAGCAAGGTGATGACTGGCATATGTTCCTCACCGCCCGCATTCCCGAGGATAGTGACGGCTATAAACAACTACCGCCATCTGCAAACATCACCTGGATTGCAATGGATTATCTGGATCCTGACAGTATTACCAAAGCGGGAATAGAAGCAGCCAAACATACCAACCAGCTTGACCGTGTAATTTCGGTGGCAGGCGTTTTACGTGACCCCAAAGTCAGCCCGGAAAAACGGATCGCTGACCTTGATAGCGCCGCCATGCTTTATGCTTATCAGATTAATGCCATGGGACCGGTTTTACTTGGCAAGGCATTATGGCCACTTATCAAAAGTGAACATCCAACAGTTTTTGCCAGTCTATCTGCACGCGTTGGGTCAATTTCAGATAACCGACTTGGTGGCTGGTATGCCTATCGCGCCAGCAAGGCTGCGCAAAACCAGTTACTGCGCACAATGTCGATCGAACTGGCACGTTACAACCCTTATGCCTGTGTTGCCACCTTGCATCCAGGCACTGTAGATACCGCCTTGTCAAAACCGTTTCAGGCGCATGTGCCAGCCGATAAATTATTCACCGCGGCGCATAGTGCAGAATGTCTGTGGCGTGTAATGGATGGGCTTGGCCCAGACGATAGTGGTGGTTTTTTTGCCTATGATGGCGCGCCTATTGATTACTAGTTTCGGCACGCGCATTGGCAAGACCGCGCAAGGTAATTGGCAATTGCGCTAGCATGAATAACGCGCTTGCAGGTGCCGCAATAAACGTTTTGTAGAATACCCAATCAGCCTCGTCAAAACTACGCCAGACATATTCATTTACTAAAGCAAGGACAAGGAAAAACAATCCCCACCGCAGGCTGAGTGTAAACCATGTTGCGTCATCAAGCGCAAATTGATGTTTAAAGAATTCGCGCATCATGGCGCGGCGCATCAAAAGCCCACCTAGCAAAACGGCTGCAAACAATCCATTGAACAAGGTCGGCTGTATCTTGATAAAAATGTCAGCATCAAGCGCTATTGCCGCCCATGTAAAGCCCGCCGATAGCAGTAATGAAAAAAGCGGAAAGCGGGCAAAACGCCGTTCTTGTAACCAGGCCACAAGCAATACCAGCGCGCCCAACCCAACAGAAATAATCGCTGCGGCGAATAATCCATAAAAACCATATCCAATGAAAAAACCAAGCAAAGGCAGAACTTCAAATAAAAACGCGCCAAGCCTCATGATTGATCATCCAGACCACGCAAGGTGCGGCTAAAATCCAGATCACTAGCCTTGTCAGAAAGCCAAATATTCAAAAAGGCATCGGCAAAATCAGCATCGTTGATCGTTTCGCCCTCAACATCATTCAAATAAAAGGTAATGCTACCGTCGTTATTATGGATAGCTGTTGCACTTTCGCCATCGTTCAAATCACGAAAACTTGCATCCAGAAATGTCTTCCAGATTTTTAATTGCGCTTCATCTGCCTTTGTCTGGCGTTCCATTTCGATCAGCGATCGTTTAACAATTTGCTCTTTTGAGGCATCCACCAGATAACTTAACCGCAACGCAAATGCGCCTTCTGGGTTAAAGCGGCCTTGCGGAGCAAATAATGTGGCGTCATAGACTTTAAACAGAAACACCTTAAAACGGGCTTTGCCAACAATCTCAGCATCAGGCACCAGCCCCGCCCAAGGTTCGGCCAACGCCATTGTCATTGATGCCAGCATCACGGTCACAAACATACTAAGACGCATGACACGCCAGACATTGGTAACGACAAAGCTAAGCAGTGCGTGAGTCACTTTTGACGTCATTCTGGCCATTGTGAAAGATCCAGCGGGCCAACAGCGGCGGCAGCTTGACCGCGCAGAAACACGATTGTGACCGATCCAATTTCAATTCCGTATTTACTGATATAGGCACGGTTGATCGCAACCTCTTCATCCTGTTTGTAAATCCAGTCATCAAAATGCACCTCGACATCCTGACCTGACATATTCAGCACAACATCATATGACCAGTTCATCGTATTACCAGCCACAACACCTGATGCGGTACCAGTAATGTCATCTGCTGTGCCCTGATATTGATAGTGCCCAGCCGCATTCTGTCCGCTATTGGCTATTGTCCATATGCGTTTGGCACGCTCGCCATCATCATATAGAAAATCTTCATCAAGGATCAGATTGTCACCATCAAGCCGACCATCCAGATTGACACGAAATTGGCGGCGTACATTACCAAAACGGTCTTCAAAAATACCATAGGCAACTGTTTGCCCCGCAAAAAACTGCTCCAGCATAAATGCTGGTTGTCGATCAGCAAATTCGGCAACATCCTTTCGCGCACAGGATGACAGTCCCACCATGGCCGTTCCCATGATCGCAAGCGTACAAACCAGCTTCAACAGCGTACTCATAAATCCTGTAAATCGTCCCTTTTTACGACGCATCTCTTTATCCTCCCACACTCTAAACGACACCATTATCAAGATTGGCAAAAAAGGCTTCGGCATCAGCTTTAATCTGCATGACCTTTTCGTCAGCCATTTTATCAAAACTGCGATACATCATGCCAAGGCGTGCATTATGCCCTAATTTTTCACGATTCCGCCCCAGAAAATCCCAATATAGATAATTAAACGGACAGGCATCCTTGCCTGTCTTCGCTGTCACCTTATACGCACAATTTTTACAATAGTTTGACATCCGGTTAATATAGGCACCCCCCGCGGCATAGGGTTTGCTGGCCAAATAGCCGCCATCGGCAAACAATACCATGCCTGACACATTGGGCAATTCCACCCATTCATAGGCATCGGCATACACAACAAGATACCATTCATTGACCATAACGGGGTCAAGTCCAGCCAGCAGAGCAAAGTTTCCAAGCACCATTAACCGCTGAATGTGATGTGCATAGGCATAACGCTCGGTTTGGGCAATCGACTGCTGCATGCAGTTCATCCGCGTGTCACCAGTCCAGAAAAATTCTGGTAACGCCCGTTTAGCCTCAAGATAATTTAATGCCGCATAGCCAGGCATTTTCAGCCAGTAAATGCCTCGTATGAATTCCCGCCATCCTAAAATCTGGCGGATGAATCCTTCAACCGAATTCAGTGGCGCGATGCCATCATGATACGCCTGTTCGACTGCTTTGATAACTTCCAGCGGCGTCAATAATCCTGCATTGAGGTAAAAACCAATATGGCTGTGATACATCCATGGCTCATCCTCGATCATCGCATCTTGAAACTTGCCAAATAATGGCAAGCGTTCATCAATAAATTTTGCCAGCACCGCAAGCGCATCTGTGCGCGTTACGGCAAAATCAAAATCATCCAGACTGCCAAAATGATCCGCGCATCGTGCGGCCACAAGCACCAAAACATCTTTGGTTATATCATCTGGCGGGCAGCGATATGGTGTTGGCACAGCCTGCGTTAAATCAGGCGATTCACGGTTGTCGGCATCATAATTCCATTTACCACCAATCGGGGCATCACCTTGCATCAAAATATCAAAACGCCGCCGCATGTCCCGATAGAAAAAATCCATGCGTAGCTGCTTACGCCCTTCAGCCCAGATACTGAATTCGTCATGCGTACATAGAAACCGGTCATCATCGCGTATCTCGACATCAACATCCAGCACCTGCCGCCATTCATCCATAGCCGCGCGAACACGATATTCACCTGGTTCGGTCAGAATGACTCTGTCTGGGGCAAATAACGTAACCGCCCGCCCAAATTCACCGGTAAAACTGCCAGCATTCTCAGGATCATCAAGCGTCACATAATGTACCCTGATACCTTTTTGGCGTAATTCCTCGGCAAAATGGCGCATTGCCGAAAACAGGAAAGCGACCTTGCGCTTATGATGCCGGACATAGGTGACTTCATCCTGCACCTCACACAACATCACGACATCATTAGCCACATGAATATCACGCAAGCTGGCAAGATCATGCGTCAGCTGGTCAGCCAGAACCAAACGAAGCGCGCCTTTAATACCCTCCATCATGAAGCTCCCATATTCATGAAATCACCCGCGTCGTGGCAAAAGCAGCCAGCGCCGCTTCACGCGATTGCTTTACATCAACAATGGGCTTTGGATAGTCCTTGCCAAGCGTTATACCAGCCACCTGTAATTCTAATGCGGGCGCTTCCCATGGGCTAAATAAGTACTTGTTTGGCAAATTCGCCAGTTCAGGCACAAAGCGGCGTGTATAACTGCCATCAGCATCAAATTTTGTACCTTGCGTTATCGGATTGAACACCCGGAAATAAGGTGCCGCATCAGCACCACAACCGGCAATCCATTGCCAACCAGCACTGTTATTGGCAAGGTCGGCATCAACAAGACAATCCCAGAACCACGCTTCGCCATGATGCCAATGTAATAGTAAATTCTTGACCAGAAATGATCCGACAATCATCCGCACGCGATTATGCATATAGCCTGTTTCCCATAGCTCGCGCATACCAGCATCAATGATTGGATAACCTGTTTGTCCCTGTTGCCAGGCACGCAGGTTTTTGTCATTGCTTTGCCACGGGAAGTTATCAAATTTTGATTGCAGATTTTGCCGTGGCAAATGCGGAAAATGATACAGCAGTGAATGCGAAAATTCACGCCAGCCAAGCTCGGATAAAAACACATCTATATCATTGTCAAAACCAGCCTGATCGCGCGTTTCGATTGCCGCATACCAGGCCATATTGGGCGATATTTCGCCCCAATGCAAATGTGCTGAAAGCCGTGACGTGTTTGGACGTGCTGGAAAATTGCGGCCATCCTTATAGCCTTTCAGCCCGGCATCGATAAAATCATAAAGCCGGGCTAACGCTGCCGCCTCACCAATCTGCCAATGGGGTGCCATTTTCAATCCCCAATCACGATCAGGAAGCAGACCAAGCGCATCAATCGACAATGACTGGTCAGGTACGGGAACCAGCTTCATGGTCTCGGGTTTGGCCAGCGGTAAACGGGGTGGTGCCGCATTAAGGCATCCGCGCCGATAAAATGGTGTAAAGACACGATACGGCGTGCCATCTCCTTTTAAAACTGTCCACGGTTCCCATAATAAAGATCCATTAAAACTTTCAACCTGAATATTGTTATTTGTCAGATTTGTTTTCAGAACTTTGTCGCGGGCTATGCGCCATGGCTCATAACAACGGTTCCAGAACACACCCGATGCACCAACCTTGGCAACAAGCTTGGGAATAATATCAACAGGGTCACCGCGCATCACACATAAGTTGCCATCCAGCGATTTGTTCAGCGCCGTCAACGCATGATGAAGCCACCATCGTCCAGCCGCACCTGTTTTATGCTCACCAGCATTATCATCATCAAGAATAAATAACGGCAGAACATCACCAGCCTGCACCGCGGCAACCAGAGACGGATTATCTGCCAGCCGTAAATCTTGTCGAAACCAGTGAATATTGATAGATGACGCCATAGTAACTCTTTTCTAAAACCCGTATGAACACGTCTAATATGTAAGATCAACAGAATACGAAACAACGTGTCTCGATACTTTGGCGCGGCGCGGCATCGGCGGCGGCTGATGGATCATCAAAAGCACTATGGATTGTAAAGCGCGCCCTGCCATCAGTTGCCGAGTCATAGGTTTTGATCAATGCTACCTCATTCATCGTCATTGCCGGAAAGTAAAACCAGCAATGTTTGGGATTGTGCAAGGCATATTGAATTTCGCCAATGCGATCACTTGAAAGCCGTTTTATTGGCACCAGATCGTCAATGGCAACACTTGTTGAGTCGCAAAAGGCCATTGGAAAGGTTTCAACCGAACCAACGATTGATCGCCATACATTAACAATCGCAAAGCGTTTCTGAAGCCGGGCTTCAGCCTGATCAGGCAAAAGATCACGAAGCCTTTGCGGTGCTGAAAAGTCTGTATAATCATTATGGATAACTGATGCTGGTTCTCGCGACTTGACTGCTTTACGTAAATTGTCTGATACTGCCCGGCGTGTATGATCGAAAATATGCACCTGATCCGCGCCCGTGACTGTGCGCACCAGATCCTTGACTTCGGCTTCGTAAATGTCATTGACCAACAGATCATCATAAAAATCACTGACGGCACTAGGCTGGGCGACAAGCTGAAACCCTTCGCGATCAATATGAAAATTATGACCCCGCCCATTCGCAATTTCGACATCGACGATATTATATTCGCCAGGATGCGTTGCGGCCACTCCGCCTGCCTGTGATGCAACAAATTCTGCTACTGACTCGCGTGACGCAATATATTGCAACGGGGCTATTACTGACATCCGTTCCACATCAAATTCCAGACATAACGTTAAAAC
>Ga0233444_10002722_pt1 | contig 18240 bp, 15 predicted proteins | sample SI_124_October20_6_FD_182792 | JGI IMG/M metagenome (GOLD analysis project Ga0233444, IMG submission 182792) | Seawater microbial communities from Saanich Inlet, British Columbia, Canada - SI_124_October2016_10_MG | ecosystem: Environmental > Aquatic > Marine > Inlet | place: Canada: British... | reverse complement strand
GTAGTAAAAATCAAGACCACTCTCACCTATTCCAATTATCTTATTATTTAGTTCAGTTTTTTTAATTATGTCTTCAGACTTGATAGATTGATGATTTTTAGCTTCGTGTGGATGAATTCCATAAGAACCATACACACACTCATTATTTGATATAATATTAAGAATTTTGTCATAACTTTTATCCTCGGTTGAAATTGTAAGTAAATACTTTACTCCATCCTTGTTAGCTCTATCGATGGTTTCTTTTAAAGATAAAGACATAGGTTCATAATTTAAATGGCAGTGGGAATCAATTATCATCTTCAATTTTAGTAAATAGTATTTCTAAATTACCTAATTCCTTTTTATTATTTAAAATCTTCTCATTATTTATTGTATCAATACTTATGTTTTGACTTGATAGATTAATCATAGATAGTATTTTTTTTGTAGCATTAGGAATTATAGGATTAAGTAGTATACTAATGTTTTTTATTTGCTCTACAATAGTAAATAATATGGCTTTCATTCTTTCTGGGTCATTTTTTTTCACTGCCCAAGGTTCCGAATCGTTGAAGTATTTATTGGCATCGAAAGAAAAACTTACAACTATTTTTATATATTCATTTAACTCTTGATTATTCATTAAAGTTATTAGCTTTGGTAAACTATTTTTAAGATCATTTAAAAGTTTTTTGTCAGAATCATTTAATTTTAAACTTAGTGGTATTTTGTTATCACAATTTTTTTTTATAAAAGAAAAAACTCTTTGGCAGAGATTTCCATAGTTGTTTGCTAAATCATTGTTAATACAATTTTTTAGATTTTCTAATGAGATTGATCCATCGTTTCCAAGAGAAACTTCTTTTACTAGATAATATCGTAATTGATCGATCCCATATTTATCTATAATTTCTATAGGATCTAAAATATTTCCTAATGATTTTGACATTTTTTTATCATCAGAAAGTATCCAACCGTGTCCAAAAACTCTTTTAGGTAAAGGTAATTTTGCTGCCAATAAAAATGCAGGCCAAAATACAGCATGAAACCTTAAAATATCTTTACCAATGACATGAACATCAGCAGGCCAAAAAGCTTTATATTTTTTATCTTCAGTATTAGGGAAATTTATAGCGCTTATATAATTAGTTAAGGCATCTAACCAAACATAGATAATGTGTTTATTGTTTTTTGGTACCGGTATACCCCATGAAAAAGAAGTTCTGCTAATTGATAGATCTTTAAGACCTTTTTCAACGAAACTAATTACTTCATTTCTTCTTGAGGTTGGTAAAATAAAGTCTTTATTTTTTTTATAGTGATCTAATAATTTATTTGTCCATGCAGATAATTTAAAAAAATAAGATTCTTCTTCAACCCATTCAACTTTTGAGCCAGAATCTTTTGATATTTTATTACCATCCTGTTCTATAATTTCATCTTCATCATAATAGGCCTCATCAGATACAGAATACCAACCGCTATATTTGTCTAAATAAATATCTCCAGATTTTACTAATCTTTCCCAGATTTCAACGACAGATTTATGATGTCTACTTTCTGTTGTTCTTATAAAGTCATCATTAGATAAATTTAGAGTTTTAGTAAGTGATTTAAATTTTTCAGAAAGCTCATCACAAAAAACTTTTGGATCTTTATTATTTTTTTCAGCTTCTTTTTGAATTTTTTGACCATGTTCATCTGTACCTGTTAAAAACAAAACATTATAACCCTCTAGTCTTTTAAAACGAGCAAAAATATCAGCTACTATACTTGAATACGCATGACCCATATGGGGTTTACCAGACGGATAATATATTGGTGTTGTAATATAAAAGTTTTTATTATTCATTTATTTTATTATCTATTATGTTTAATAAAGCTTTTTGATTTAGATTGTAGATAAAATATTTGTTTATATTATCAAATACAAATCTTTTATATTCAATAACTTTATCATTGGTATATAAATTTTTTTCTTTAAGTCCATTGAAGTAATTGTCTGTTAAGAATAAAATTATATCAATGTAAATAATGTCTTTATCTTTTTTATAAAGATTTAATAAAATTGATAAATTTTTTAAAAAATCTTTATCTAACGAAATTTCATTTTCAATAAAAATATAATTAAATTTGATGAAATAACCTGGTGTTAATTGAGATGATTTGGGATTAATAACTAAATTATTAATATTTAATTTATTTATTAATAATTCAATAATATCTAGTCTTTTTCGTTCATTGAAAATTATTTTAATATCTAGACATCTTGAACTAATAGTTTCAATTAATTTTTTTGATTTGTTGTTTATTAAAATAAAATAATTTTTTCTTGAAGGTTCTTCTATAAGCTTTAAGAGTGAATTCATAATATTTATATTAAATAATTCAACATCATCAAATATAATAAAACGTGGCAAATCTGATATAGTTGACTTTAATATTTTTGTTTTTAAATTTCTTAAATCATCAATTTTAGTATTTTTAAAATCTAAACCGGACACATATATAATATTTGGGTAAATATTATTTATAAATTGATTATAGAAAGTTGACTTTGCATCAAATTCACAAGTATTTTCATTAAAATTTTTTTTATCAAAGATAAAAAACATTAAATGATTGATAATAGTTGATTTTCCGATCCCCTTTTTTCCAGACAACATTAAAACTTTTGGCAGTCTATTCTTAAGATATAAATTTTTAAAAAAATTAAAGTTATCAAATAAACCATATAAACTTAAACTCTTTTTAGGGTCGAAAAATGAAGGAATAGTCATATTATTTAATGTAAGCAGAGACTATATCAAAGATTTTTTTTTCTAAAACATTATCATTATTAGAAGACTCTAATATAAAATAGTCTTTTTTATTTTTTGCAATTTGTAAAAAAGATTTTTGTGCTTTAGTATAGAATGATTGATTAAAATTATCATATCTGTTTCTACTTTTTCTTTTATTTAATCGTTTTCGTGATGCTCTAGAAGAGACTTTTAAAACAAATGTAATATCAGGTTTTATACCTTCTAATATATACTTATGTATATTGTTTATAAAATTAATATTAACTTTTTTACCATAAACTTGATAAGCTAAAGTTGAGTCAGTAAATCGATCACAAATAACTATTGTTTTTTTTTTTAATGCTGGTTTAATTTTATTTTTAATATGTTCGTTTCTAGCGGCTAAATACAATAATGTATCAGTATATTTATCAAACTTCTCATTTTTCTTACTTTCTTTATTAAAATAATCTTTTAAAATTAGGTTTCTTATTAATTCAGCGCTTTTTGTTCCACCAGGTTCTCTAGTTAACAATGTTGATAAATTTCTTTTTTTTAAATTATTTAGGAGTTTTTTACATTGAAATGACTTGCCGCAACCTTCAACACCCTCAAATACAATAAAGAGTGGTTTTTGTTTATACATCTCCCCAAATCAAGTAGTTAATTGAAGTTATAAGGCTTTTAAAGAAATTCACCTTTTTTAAATCTTCTACAGCAAATAAAGGCAAAGTTTTAATTACCTCATCTTTTTTTTTAATAACAAGTTCTGCGACTCTATCACCTTTTTGAATAGGTGCATTTACAGGACCTGAGTAATTTAAAGAAACGGTTAAGTGTCTTATATCTTTCTTATCAATTGTAATATAATAATCTTCTTTAGAGGTTGCCTTGATTTTATTTTTCTTTCCCAGCCAAGTGTCTATCTCAAACATAGACTGATTTACTTTCGAAATTTCTAACGTATTTGTGTTTCTAAAACCCCAACTTAATAATTTAAGTGACTCACTGCTTCTGAGATTTTTTGTTTCAAAACCAGATGCAACAGCAATAACTCTTCGCTCATTTTTTTTCATTGAACTAGCTAGTGAATATTTTTCAACAGCTAAATATCCAGTTTTTACACCATCAACTCCAACGTTTTTATATAACAAAGGATTTCTGTTACCTTGTGTAATTGGCTCGCCTCCAGTTCTATCCCAGGTAAAAGTTTTTTCTTTAAACAACTCGTAAAAATCTGGATAATTTTTTATTAAATATTTTGACATTAATGCAATATCTCTAACTGTAGAAATGTTATCGGGATCATTTATGCCAGATGCATTGGTAAAATTAGTTGATGACATACCAATTTCTCCAGCTTTTTCATTCATCATTTGAGCAAAATTTTCCTCAGATCCTGCAATACCTTCAGCTAAAGCAACACAAGCATCATTACCAGATGCAATAATTATTCCGTTTAATAAATTTTCAACAGAAACATGATCGTTTATCATTATAAACATTGATGAATAGCCAGCTTGTGATAATCGCCAAGCATTTTCTGAAATTATAAATTTGTCTTCTAATGAAATTTTATTTTTTTCAATTAAATCAATTGTCACTATAGCGGTCATTATTTTTGTCATAGATGCTGGATAAATTTGAGCATCAGGCTCTAATTCAAAAAGGACTTCATCAGAATGATAATCTACAAGTATTGCAGTTCTTGCCTGAATATTTACATTAGCAAAAACTAATGTAGTTGAGAAAAAAAATAAAAAAAAAGTAACTATAAATTTATTCATTAATAAAAATATCCAATTCTTCGAATCCAAAAAATTTAAGTTCAATGTAGTCATTTTTTAATAAATTAATAGACTTATATGGGCCAGATAAAACCTCAAAATCTTTACTGTTTTTTTTTCTAATTTTGAGTTTTTTTATGTCATAATTTGGCGTTTCTTCGATGATTCTTTGTTTTAAGATATTTGCAGCTTCTTTAGTATAAAATGAAGCTACAAAAATATAGATATCCTCTGATTTATTTTTTTTTATAATGGGTTTTTTTTTTGAAATGTTAGCTATTTTAACAGTGGTAACCGGTGCTTTAGAAGAAATCTTTTTTTCCTCCTGATAAATTTTAGCCTTTTCTGCAATGAAAGACTTATTTTTTTTAATTTCCAAAACTTCAATCAAAGGCAGATCACCGAATATATTAAGTTTTTCAGCAACTGGTCTGGTAATCAATATTTTATAAAGATCCGGATATTCTATACTTTTCATGTTTCTTAAAACTATACTTTCTTTAGTCTTTGGATTAATCAACTTTATAAATGTTCCAATTTTTAGGTCTTTATGAGAAATTTGCAATAATTCATTATTTAATTTTTTTTTTAAAATTTTTTTATTATAATCTTCTTGATTGTAAATATAGGCTAAACCAGTTGCATTGTAAGGTTTTCTATTATCAAGCTTTGTTAAATGTGATGAGCATGAGATTAGGAAAAATATAAATATTAATAAACTAAATTTCATTTTTAAAACTATCTTTTAATGTGCAAACAGCAAGAGCAAACCTCAATGATCTGTTCCAATTTAATATTTTTTCATAATTATCAAACACAATATAAGCTGGGGATAGAGTTTCAGCGCCTGGTATTATATCTTTATCTGGTATTATTATAGCCACATTAAGATTCGTATCGACATTTAAATTTTCGTAATTTTTAATATACTTTTTAAAAAAATTAATAGATTTTTTATTTTTAATGTTCCGTGCAGATGAATTCAAATATTTTTTTGGTATATTTTCTTTTAACTCAACTTTAAAATAACATGGTTGATTTTTCTTCCAGCCAATAGTTTTTAAGTAATTTGCTGCAGAAGCAAATGAATCTTCTGTTTTTTTAAGTTCAATTATTTTATTATTATTATAGTCAATAGCATAATTTCTGATTGTTCTAGGCATAAATTGAAAGTTGCCAAAAGCACCAGCCCATGATCCATATAATATATTTCTATCTATTATTTTTTTATCAACTAAATTTAGTAAAATTAATAGTTCCTTCGTAAAAAATTCACTTCTTCTTTTATCAAAACTTAAAGTAGCCAACGAAGAAATAATATCCATTTTTCCTAAGTAATTTCCAAAATTAGTTTCAATACCCATTAATGCTAATAATAATTCTTTTTCTACTTCAAATTCTTTTTCTACTTTTTCGATAATATTTTTTTCTTTTTTATAAAGTTTTTTACCTAGTTTTATTTTTTTATAAGAAGATCTTTTTTTAATGTAAGTAAATGTATCTTCATAAAATTCAGGTTGATAACGGTCATATTCCAAGACCTTAGGCATGAATACAGCTTCAGACATAATTTGGTCCACTACAGATTTTGAAATTCCTGAGTTAATAGCTTTAATTTTAAAATTACTTATCCAAGTGTTAAAATCATTATTTGTATAAGCTTTAGAAGTGGTAAATAAGTTTATAAAGATGAAAAAAATAATAATTCTAAACATTTTTTTAACTATCATAATTAAACTATATTAACTAGCTTAAGAATTTAGATACTTATTCATTGTTATTTACTTGCTTTGATAGTAATAAATATAGCAATTAATTTCAAGGAGAGGTGGCTGAGCGGTTGAAAGCACTGGTCTTGAAAACCAGCGACGGGGCAACTCGTTCGTGGGTTCGAATCCCACCCTCTCCGCCATTATACTTTATGGTTTTTAAAAAGTTTAGCAATTTTATTTTTATCAATTTTTTTTTCAGTAATATTAAAATTATAAAAATTAAGGATAACATCATCTTCAAAATTTAGAAACTTTTCTAATTCAACCAAATTTTTTTCATCCAGTTCATTGATATATTTATTAACAAAACTACTTAATAAAATATCCATTTCCTTAGTTCCTCTATATAGAGATCTATAAATTAAACTTTTTTTAAAAATTTCTAATTTGTTAGTCATAACAAGTGTATTATACATAAATTAACCAATATAATGAAAAAAGATTTTATTTTTAATAATGTAAATAAATTAAAAGGCGTTGGCCCGCAACTTTCAAAATACTTAAAAAGAAAGAAAATTGAAAAAGTTAAAGATATTCTTTTGAATTTACCCTATTCAGAAACTGATAGATCTAAATTATATAAACTTAATGAATTAGAAGTTGGAAAAATACAGACTTTAAAAGTAATTGTAAAAAAACTAAACTTTCCTAGAATTAGAAATTTACCAAATAAAATCCAATGTGAAGACGAAACAGGAAAAATTGAGATAGTTTATTTCAACAGTCGTGAAGGATATTTAAGAAAATTATATCCTCTTAATGAATGGGTAATAGTTAGTGGAAAAATTAATTATTTTAATAAGAAATATCAAATTACCAATCCTGATTATGTTACAACTTTAGAAAAAAAAGAATATGTTATTAAAAATATTCCAAAGTACAATTTAACAAAAGGAATTAATGAAAAAAAATATAGATTAATTAGTGAACAAGTTATTAATGAAATACCTTATATAACAGACTGGCTGCACAATAATTTTATTAAAAAAAATGATTTACTAAGCTGGAACGAAAGTATAAAAAAACTTCATACATCAAATGATAGTAAGGATAACAAATCTAAAAGCTATAGAAGATTAGTTTTTGATGAACTCTGTGCTAATTTTTTTACGCTATCAAAAAATAGAAAAAGAATAAGAAAAGAAAAAAAAGAAAAAAAATTTTTAAAAGAAAAATCAAATTTTATAGAAAAAAAACTACCATTTTCATTAACTATAAGCCAACAAAACGTTTTAAAAGAAATTAATGAAGATCTTTTAAGTAAAAAAAGAATGTTTCGAATTGTTCAAGGAGATGTAGGTTCTGGAAAAACAATAGTATCTCTTCTAGCAATATCTAATGTTATTGAAGGAGGTTATCAGTGTGCTTTAATGGCACCAACAGAAATTTTAGCAAAGCAACATTATGAATTAGCAAAAAAAATCTTTAAAGATGTTAATTTTAAAATAGATTTTTTAACTGGTAAAACTGAAATTAAAAATAAGAAAGAAATTTTAAAAAATTTAGAAAATGGAAAAACTAACTTATTAATCGGTACACATAGTTTATTTCAAAAAAAAATTAATTTTAATAAATTAGGTTTAGCTATTATAGATGAACAACATAAATTTGGTGTTAAACAAAGGTCAGAGTTAGCAAAAAAAGGTGGTGATAATTGTGATGTATTATTAATGTCAGCAACACCCATTCCTAGAACTATGATGATGTCTTTATATGGTGATATGGATATATCAAAGATAACTGAAAAACCTTCAAAAAGAAAAAAAATTATTACTCTAAGTAAGCCCGAAAAAAAAATTGATGAATTGTGGCCATTCATAAAAAATCAAATTGACAATAATAATCAAGTTTTTTGGGTATGCCCCTTAATCGATGAGTCTTCTTTCTTGGATTATTCATCGGCAAAAAAAAAATTTGATATAATTAATAATAAATTTCCAAATTATGTAGGTTTAATTCACGGGGCATTGAAAAAAGATGAAAAAGACAATGTTTTAAAAAAATTTTTAAACAAAGAATTGTCTATACTCGTTTCTACAACAGTTATTGAGGTCGGTATAGATTTTCCAAATGCTAATTTAATCATTATTGAAAATGCAAATAAATTTGGTCTTGCACAATTACATCAATTAAGAGGTCGTGTTGGAAGAGGTGAAAAACAAGGTAATTGTATTTTATTATTCAAAGATGGATTAAGTAAAAATGCAATAAAGAGAATTAAAATTTTAAAAGAGTCTGATGATGGTTTTTTGATAGCTGAAGAAGATTTAAAATTAAGAGGTTTCGGTGATCTAATAGGATATCAACAAAGTGGTGCAAAAAGTTTTAGATTTGCCGATCCTGTTATTCATGAAGAGTTATTTATATTAGCCGAGAAATATGTGCAAGAAAACCAAGATGAAATTAATGAAAAAAAATATTCTTTTCTTTTAAAATTATTCGATCGAGCTGAAATAATTAATATTAGTGAGATTTAACTTATATTTGTTGTTCCTGCGGAAACAATAAATTTTGAAGCTTGTTCAAAGGAAACTTTTAAATATATTAAATCTTTTTTTGGCAACATTAGTAAAAAACCACTTGTAGGGTTCGGTGTAGTTGGTACAAAAACATTTACTAATTCTTCGTTAACTTTTTCTTTAATAATGCCGTGATTTTCTTTAGTGGCGAAACCTACAACCCATATACCTTTTCGAGGATATTCCAACAGAACCACACTCTTTTCACCATTGTCAGACTTTGTAAAACTTTCAGTCATTTGACCTATTGCAGAATATATAGTTCTTAATATTGGAATTTTTTGTAAAAAATTATTTAATATCTCAAAAAATTTTTTTCCAATAAATGAAAGTGAAAGCCAGCCTATAAATGTTATAATAAATAATGCTATTAATATTTCTACACCAGGTACATCAAATGGAAGATAATTGTTTGGATTTATTCTTTTAGGAATAATTTTTCCAGAAATTTTTATTAAAAAAAGAGTTAAATATAAAGTTATTCCAATAGGTATTAACACAACTATACCCGCAATAAAGTTGTTTCGTAACCTTGAAAATAACGATTTTTTATTTTTATTTATCATTAATCAAGCATAACTAGAATATACAATAAACAATATTATTAAGATAAAAATTGCAATTAATAATTTATTATTTAAAATCATGGATCTATTATGTATAGCATAAACAGAAGAAAATTTCTTGGCTTATTTGGTTGCAGTTGTTGTTCTTTAGTGCTGCCCTCTTGTTCAACTGTCCCAATAACAGAAAGAAAACAATTAAGTCTAATTCCTGAGTCGCGTATTAACAATCAAGCGGCTGCCGCTTATGAAAAATTTAGAAGTAAATCCAAACTAATCAATAGTGGAAACCAAATAAAAGAAATTAGAGAAATTGGAAAAAAAATGGAAACAGCTGTAAGTACCTTTTTTAATAAAAATGAGAAAGAAGATCCAACAAAGGACTTTGGTTGGGATTATGTCCTTGTAGATAATGACAAAATGGTTAATGCTTGGTGTATGCCAGGAGGTAAAATTGCTGTTTATACAGGACTACTAAAAGTAACTAAAAATACTGACGCTTTATCAATTGTTATGGGACATGAAATAGCTCATGCTGTAGCTAAGCATTCGCTTGAGAGAATGAGTCAAGCGATGACAATAAACCTAGGCACTTCAATCGCTGATATTTTTTTAGGTGGAGCAATTAACAAAACCAGAAATACTGTTGGCCAAAATACTGGCATGGATATTTTTAAATTAGGCATAATGAATCCTTTTGGGAGAAAACAAGAAACCGAAGCTGACTATTTAGGTTTAATTTTTTCTTCTTTATCGGGTTATAATATCAAAGAGTCTGTACCTTTATGGGAAAGAATGGCAGCTAATAAAAAAGGGAAAGAAACACCAATTTTTTTAAGTACGCATCCTAGTAGTAAAAAAAGAATAGAGAATTTAAGTAATTGGATTAATGAAGTGATAATAAAGTATCCTCCAATTAAAGTTTAAAGTTTTTTGGTGAGCCCTGATGGACTCGAACCATCGACCCATTCCTTAAAAGGGAATTGCTCTACCAACTGAGCTAAGGGCCCACAAAATTGTTCTTTTATATTTTATTCAATTAAAATTCAAATAATTAATTAAACAAATTAATGTATTTTTTATAAAAATCAAGAAATGTGCCATTCTTAACATTTTTTCTAATTTCACTCATAAATTGTTGATAGAAATGAATGTTATGCAATGAAATTAACATTGAAGCCATCATTTCATTAGATTTAATTAGATGATTTAAATAGCTTTTTGAATATTTATTTAGTTGTCTTATGTCGCACTTGATATCAAGAGGAGTTTTGTCATTGGCGTATTTAGAATTTTTTAAATTAACTTTACCATTCCAAGTAAAAGCTAATCCTGTTCTTCCTGATCTCGTTGGCATAACGCAGTCAAACATATCTACACCCTCTTTAACAGCGCCTAAAATATCAGATGGTGTCCCTACTCCCATTAAATACCTAGGTTTATTTTTAGGCAAATATTTAATAGTCTCATTTAAAATTTTAAACATTTCAGATTGTTTTTCACCAACTGCTAAACCACCCATGGCATATCCATCAAAATCTATTTCTTTTAATTTCTCTATGCTTTCAATTCTTAAGTCTTTAAATAAGCCGCCTTGAGCTATACCAAATAATGCTTTTTTTTTATTATTTCCAAATTCTATTTTACTTCTTTTTGCCCAATGAGTTGAAACGTTAATAGCATCAGATAAAATTTTTTTATCAGATGTTAATTTTGGGCATTCATCTAAAACCATAATAATATCTGAATTAATTGATTTTTGAACTTGAATACTTTTTTCTGGACTTAAAATTATTTTTTTACCATCCAAATGAGATTTAAAAATAGCACCAATTTTTAAGTCAATTTTATTTAATTTTGATAAGGACATTATTTGATAGCCTCCAGAGTCGGTTAGGATAGGTTTGTCCCAGTTCATAAAATCATGGAGACCTTTAAAATTATTTAATATTTTAATCCCTGGTCTGAGTAATAAATGATAAGTATTTCCTAAAATTATTTGAGTATTAGTTTTCTTAATATCATCTGTAAAAATACCTTTAACTGTCCCTTGAGTTCCAACTGGCATAAAAGCTGGTGTATCAATGATACCTCTTGGTGTATTTATTTTTCCTAACCTGGCATTGTCATCATGAGTTATTAACTCAAATGAGAAATCGTTTTTGGGCATTGATTTGTTTTATTTTGATTTTAAGGAAATAATTTTGTCTGGATCAGGAACAGCGCCACTATTAGGGTCACCTTTTTTTATCATATCAATATATTCCATGCCTTTAACGACTTTTCCAAACGCAGAATATTGTCTATCTAAATGAGGTGCTGAGTCTAAACATATAAAAAATTGGCTGTTCGCGCTATCTGGGTCAGCAGATCTAGCAGCTGATATAATTCCTCTGTCATGTGAAATATCTGTAAATTCAGCTTTTAAATTTGGCAAATCAGATCCACCAGTTCCTGCGAGAGAAAGATTAAATTCAGGGCTGTTAGAATTACCAAATTTTACATCGCCTGTTTGAGCCATGAAACCATCGATCACTCTATGGAATACCACACCATCATATTTTCCACTGTTTGCTAATTCTTTAAATCTCTTTACGTGACCAGGTGCTTTGTTTGGATAAAGTTCAATTTCAACTTCACCGTAAGATAATTTTAAAATCATAATATTGCTTTTAGCGTATATATTAGTAGTTACTAAACTAAAAAAAAAAATAAATAAATAGATAAATTTTTTCATTAGAATTTATTTTTTAAGATTTTCACTACATATTTTGTAACAAATCTGTCTATATTTCCACCTAAACTTGCTATTTCTTTAACAAATTTTGACGATATGATCTGATTTTCAACATCAGACATCAAAAACATCGTTTCAATTTTAGAATTTAATTTTTTATTCATACCTGCAAGTTGAAATTCATATTCAAAATCTGAAACAGCTCTTAAACCTCTTATTATCGCGTTCGCATTATATTTTTTACATAAATCAATAGTTAAATTATTAAAAGATACCACTTTAATTTTCTTTTTATTGAATTTTAAATCTTTAAATAAAGAATTGTTTATTATGTCCAATCTTTCATTAATAGAAAAATAATAATTTTTATTTACATTATCTGTAGTAGCTACAATTACTCTGTCAAAAATATTTAAAGATTTTTTAATGACATCTATATGACCATGTGTAATTGGGTCAAATGTTCCAGGATAGATAGCGGTTTTCATAGGTTAGTGAATATTATCATCTATTTTAATTACAGATACAACTTTTTCAATTCCAGATAATTTTTTTATTCTAACTCCTTGAGTATTTCTACCAGCAACCCTAATTTCTTTTACTGCACATCTCATAATACTGCCTTTATCAGTAGATAAAATAATTTCATCTGCTTCACCTACAATTAAAGAGGATGAAATATTTCCGTTTCTTGGTGAATTAATTATTCCAATTATGCCCTTTCCACCTCTATTTGTAACTCTATAATCTAGGTAAGAAGTTCTTTTTCCATAGCCATTTTCAGATACAGACAATATAAATTTATTTACACCGTTTTTAATTTTTTTATCCTTATTAATAGTTTTAGGGTCTATTTTAGAATTTTCTATTATTGAAAGTGATATAACTTTATCTTTATCTGCTAATTGAATGCCTTTGATTCCTTTAGATGATCTGCCTTTAAATAATCTTAATTTTTTTGATTTAAATCTAATACATTTTCCTAGTTGAGTACTTAGCAAAATATCTTCATCCTCATTGCAAATTTTAACCCCAATAATTTTATCATCTTCATCTAATTTCATTGCAATTTTACCACTGTTATTAATGTTAGCAAAATCTTCTAAAGTATTTTTTCTAACATTACCTTTTGAAGTTGCAAAAATAACCATAAGTTTTTTCCACTCAGACTCATCTTCAGGTAAAGGCATGATAGAGCTTATTGCATGATGACTTTTAAGAGGTAGTATATTGAATATAGATTTACCTTTAGACGCAGCAGTACCTTCAGGTATTTTATGAGCTTTAATTTTATATGCTAATCCTTGAGTAGAAAAAAAAAGTACAGGCGTATGTGTATTTGCCGTAAATATTTGAACAACAAAATCCTCTTCTCTAGTTGAAATTCCAGACTTTCCTTTTCCACCTCTTTTTTGGGGTTTTAAAGCACTTAAGGGGCTTCGCTTAATATAACCTTGGTTAGTAATACTTATAACTACAGATTCTTTTTGGATTGTTTCTTCAATATTGTAATTTAAAACCGCATCAATAATTTTTGTTCTTCTAGGTTTACCAAATTTTTCCTTTATACTCTCAAGTTCATTTACAATGAGTTTATTAAGTACTTTTTTAGAATTAATTATTTTATTATATTCAATGATTAATTCAGCAAGTTTATTAATTTCACTCTCAATTTCTCCAATTCCATAAGCAGTAAGTTTTTGCAGTTTGAGTTCTAAAATTGCACTAACTTGTTCAATAGACAGTTGATAACTAGTAATATTTTTTTTCTTATCTATTAGTGTTATCAACTTAATACTTTTTTTAATTTTCCATTTTTTTGAAAGTAAATTCTTTTTTGCAGTTTCTGTATTTTTTGAATTTTTTATGATTTTAATAATTTCATCAATATTTTCTACAGCCGTTGCCAATCCTAATAATATATGAGCTCTCTCTTCAGCTTTTTTTAAATCAAATTTTACTCTTTTAATAACTGTATCTTCTCTAAATTTTAAAAATTCAGATATAAATTCTTTTAAATTTAAAATTTTTGGTTTACTATTAACTATTGCAAGTGTGTTAAAACCAAAAGAACTTTCAATGTTAGTTAATTTGTATAATTGTCTTCTTACAGTTTCAGGTTCAACCGCTTTTCTAAGTTCAATGACCACTCTTATACCTTCTCTGTTGGACTCATCTCTTAAATCTCTTATTCCTTCAATTTTTTTATCTCTTACTAATTGAGCTATTCTTTCTATCAAAATTGATTTGTTTACTTGATATGGTATTGACTTTATAATTAATTTTTCTCGACCACCTTTTTTTTCCTCTAAATCTATTTCTCCTCTAATTTTAAATGAACCTCTTCCTTTATTGTAACCTTGTTTAATAATATCTTTACCAATAATTAAACCACCTGTAGGAAAATCTGGACCAGGTACATGTTTCATTAATTGTGAAATGGTAATATCTTTATTATTTACGTAAGCAATAGTAGCATTTATAACTTCTCCAAGATTGTGAGGTGGTATACTTGTTGCCATACCAACTGCAATACCTCCTGCTCCGTTAACTAAAATATTTGGATACTGTGAAGGTAGAACTTCAGGTTCTTTTTCAGTTTCGTCGTAATTACTTCTATAATTAACAGTATTTTTTTCTAGATCTTCTGTTAGATGTAAAGCAATTTTACCGAGTTTAGTTTCCGTATATCTCATCGCTGCTGCTGGATCTCCATCAACTGAACCGAAGTTACCTTGTCCTGAAATTAAAGGTAAACTCATTGAAAAATCTTGAACTAATCTAACTAGCGCATCATAAACAGATTGATCGCCATGTGGATGGTATTTACCAATTACATCCCCGACTATTCTTGCAGATTTTCTAAAGGGTTTTGACCAGTCATAACCACCTTTGTACATGGCAAATATAATTCTTCTATGTACAGGTTTTAAACCATCTCTAACATCAGGGAGAGCTCTACTTACAATTACACTCATAGCATATGATAAATAAGACGAGCTCATCTCGTCTTGTACAAAGATAGGCTTATATGATTTGTTGTTCTCTACAGTGTTTTTTTCCATTCGACTTTAAAAAGGAATTTCATCATCTAAATCGGAGTTTTCTTGATTTAGATTATCGTTGGGTAAAGCACTCTTATTTTCAGAAACCAAATTTGAATTGTTGTCCGGGCTATTTCTGCTATCTAGCATAGTTAAACTAGAGTTATACCCCTGTAGAACAATTTCTGTTGAATACTTATCTTGTCCGGTAGATTCATCTTTCCACTTTCTGGTGCTTAATTGACCTTCTACATACACATTGGCGCCTTTTTTTACATATTGTTGTACAACATTAACAAGGCCTTCATTAAAAATTACTATTCTATGCCACTCTGTTTTTTCTTTTCGCTCTCCACTAGATTTATCTTTCCAGCTTTGGCTTGTTGCAATGCTCAATCTAGCGACACTTTTGCCATTAACCATTTGTTTGATTTCAGGGTCTGCGCCTAAACGACCTATTAATTGTACTTTATTTAAACTTCCTGCCATATTAATTTCTATTTTAAGATTAATTTTGTATTTAAAATGTAATTTGTTATATCACATTTGAATAATAAACATAAGATGATTGTTAATTAGTAGAAAAAATATGTTGAAAAAAATCGTTGTAAAAGGCGCTAAAGAACACAATTTAAAAAATGTTTCTCTAGAAATACCAAAAGAGAAATTAGTGGTCATAACGGGGCTATCAGGGTCAGGAAAATCGTCATTGGCATTTGATACAATTTATGCTGAGGGACAAAGAAGATACGTGGAAAGCCTTTCGTCTTATGCAAGACAATTTTTAGATAAAATGAAAAAACCTAAAGTAGATTTAATTGAAGGTTTGAGTCCAGCCATTTCAATTGAACAAAAAAATACATCTAAAAATCCTAGATCGACTGTTGCAACGGTAACAGAAATTTACGATTATATGCGTGTTTTATTTGCAAGAGTAGGTGTTCCCTACTCTCCATACACTGGTAAACCTATTGTATCGCAACCAATAAGTGAAATGGTTGATAAAATTAAAAAACTACCAAAAGATAGTACTATTTATTTACTTGCTCCAATTGTTAGAGGAAGAAAAGGAGAGTATAAAAAAGAAATTTTAAATTACAAAAAAAGAGGTTTTACAAAAATTAAAGTTGATGGAAAGTATTTGAATATTGATGAATTTCCCAACTTAAATAAAAAAATCAAACATGAAATTTCTATTATAGTAGACAGAGTAATAATTAATTCTAGTCTTGGAAATCGACTAGCTGATAGCGTAGAAACCGCTGTAAATCTTTCAAATGGACTTTTAATTGTAGAATATGAAAATGAAACTTTACCAAAAAAATTTAGAAAGAGAGAAACAATAACTTTTTCTTCAAAATTTTCATGTCCTGAAAGTGGTTTTACCATCGAAGAAATCGAACCTAGGCTTTTTTCATTTAACTCACCTTACGGGGCATGTGAAGAATGTGAAGGAATAGGTCATAATTTGAATGTAGATCCTAATCTAGTTGTTCCGGATCCTAAAAAAAATTTACAAGACGGCGCTATTGAACCTTGGGCTAAGTCTACTTCTCTATATTATGCTCAAACACTAGCATCAATAGCAAAGCACTATAAAATTTCATTATCTGACCCTTGGAGAAAGATATCTAAAAAAATTCAAGATGTAATTTTATATGGGTCTGACGAAGAAGAAATTAAATTTTCATATGATGATGGGTATGAAGCTTATTCAACAAAAAAAACTTTCGAAGGAGTAGTGAACAATCTAGAAAGACGTTACTTAGAAACTGATAGTGAGTGGAAAAGAGAAGAAATTTCTCAATACCAAAGCGAGTCTGATTGTGAAAAATGTAAAGGTTTTAGACTTAAAGAAGAAGCTTTATGTGTAAAGATTAATTCTTTAAATATTAGTGAAATAACAAAAAAATCAATTGATGATGCTCAAAAATGGTTTGATAACTTGGAAACAATATTCTCTGAACGAGAAAATAAAATTGCTCAACATATTTTGAAGGAAATTAATGAAAGATTAAACTTTCTTCTAAATGTTGGATTAAATTATCTCACCCTCTCCAGAGAATCAGGCACTCTATCTGGAGGTGAAGCGCAAAGAATAAGGTTGGCGTCGCAAATAGGATCAGGCCTAACTGGAGTTTTATATGTTTTAGATGAACCATCTATTGGTTTGCATCAAAGAGATAATAAAAAATTAATTAAAGCATTAAAAAAATTAAGGGACTTAGGTAATACTGTAATAGTAGTCGAACATGATATTGAGACTATGGAAAATTCAGATCATATAGTCGACATAGGACCAGAGGCAGGTTTGAATGGAGGGGAAATTATTGCAGAAGGAAATGTAAAAGAAATTATTAAAAATGAAAAAAGTATAACAGGAAATTATTTATCTGGAAAAAAATTTATACCTGTTCCGAGAAAACGTAGAATTGCAAAAAATGGAAAGTTTATAGAAATTAGTGGAGCAACAGGAAATAATTTAAAAAAAGTTAATTTAAAAATACCGGTAGGAACTTTTACATGTGTAACAGGTGTATCTGGTAGTGGTAAATCTACTTTGATTTTACATACTCTTTATAATGCATTTAACTTAATGTTAAACAAAAACAAAAGTCGAAAAGTTCCTAAAGCATTTACAGGATTTAAAGGAACTGAGTTAATTGACAAAATTATTGACATTGATCAATCTCCTATTGGTAGAACGCCAAGATCAAACCCAGCCACTTATACAGGAGCTTTTGGACCGATCAGAGAATGGTTTGCTGCTTTACCTGAGTCAAAAGCAAGAGGATATAAAGTTGGTCGTTACTCTTTTAATGTAAAAGGAGGACGGTGTGAAACTTGTGAAGGTGATGGGGTTATTACTTATGAAATGCATTTTCTTCCAGATGTATTTATCCCATGCGACACATGTAAAGGTGCAAGATATAATCGAGAAACATTAGAAATTAGATTTAAAAATAAAAATATTGCTGATGTTCTTGATATGACAGTCGATCAAGGGTGTGAATTTTTTGAAAATATTCAAACTATTAGATCGAAATTAATTA
>Ga0233444_10002720_pt1 | contig 18261 bp, 18 predicted proteins | sample SI_124_October20_6_FD_182792 | JGI IMG/M metagenome (GOLD analysis project Ga0233444, IMG submission 182792) | Seawater microbial communities from Saanich Inlet, British Columbia, Canada - SI_124_October2016_10_MG | ecosystem: Environmental > Aquatic > Marine > Inlet | place: Canada: British... | reverse complement strand
ATCATGTCAGTAAGGTATGCTTTTTGAAAAATAGCTGCTCTTTGAAATGGCTTGTTCCAATATAATTTTTTCACTCTATGGAAATTGTCTTTAAATATTTCAGCTCCACGATTGGTAAGCTTAATCATGCCAATAAACTCTCCATGAACTTCCTCTTTTTGAGTGCCAATTTTTCCTATTTTTAATACTTGATTATTAGAGTTAAAGATTACATTTTCAGCTTCTGATAAAGGGTGGTCTTTTCGTCCAACGTAATACCCTCTCCAATCTATGTCTACAACGACTGATATATCATGATCTGAATCCATTAATCTCTTTACTACATTTGAATCGAATAGAATATCTGAATAGGATATAATTATATTTCCGTTGATTATTTTTTCAGCATAAAAAATTGAATTTAAGATATTATTTTTTTCATAATCATCATTGGTTACGTAATTTAAATTTTTATAGTTAATTTTTTCTTTTTTATAACCTCGAATTACAGTTATATCATTGACACCGCATTCGTTATAAGCTTGCACTTGACGTTGTAAAAGTGTTTTTCCATTAAAATCTAACATACATTTGGGCAAATTTTCTGTATGTTTTTTTAATCGACTTCCTAGGCCAGCGGCAACTATTAAAGATTTTGTTCCTGATTTATTTATTTTTTTTTGAATCTGATTAATTTCTTCATTACTAATTTTGTTATCTTTGACTGCTCTTATTAATGAAGCTACATCAGGATTATCTTTAATAAATTCTTCAATATCTGAGGCTATTGCTTGCTTGGAATTACCAGCAAGATCGTACAAATAATTTAAATCGGCTTTAAGTATAGTTGATAATTTTTTAACTAATTCATTTTTTGGAGCTGCTCGTTTTCCTTTTTCCATATCATTTAAATAAGATGGAGCTACACCAATTTTTTTTGCAAGTTCTCTTTGTCCAATTTCTTGCTTAATTCTAAGCCCTCTAATATATGAGCCAAAAGTTTCTAAGTGGTTATTTTTTTTTATCATTAATTAAAAAGATAAATTAAAGTTATATCTTAGTTAAATAACTTAATCTTAAACCCTAAACAAGCTTATCTTTAAATTCAAATGAGGTCATCAGCTCATTCCATTCTCTTTTAGAGAGTCCAGAGCTTTCAAATGTAATTTTTTCTCCTTTAGCCATTTTATAGATAACTTTTTTTCCTTTAGCTGAAACATGGACCGCTCCTACTCTATAATCTAAGAAAGCAGAATGAGTTATTGGCACCCATTTTTTTACCGTATCCAACATAGCTTCTGCGTAAACTCTTATTTCATATTGAGCGTGACTATCAGCTCTTAAAAATAAAAAATTTAAAAGATTTAATAAATCTGTTTTCCAGTACCATTGTGTATACGAATTAAGTGTTAAATTCATTCTAGCTAATTCTCTGGCAAGTCCTGCTTTACCTTCATCTATCGTTGTTCCATCAAATCTTTCATTCAACATTTTTTCATAATTTCCATAAGTTCTGGTAGCATCATCCTTTAAAATTTTAAGAACTTCATCAGCTTGATCTCCTGTAATTAGCTCTCCTCTTCCTTGTCTATTAATTTTTGATTGAGCGGATAATTGTTCTTTTGCTGGAATATAAAATTCTTTATCCAAAATAGAATATCTCGCAGAATATTCGTTTACATTTGCAGTTCTGTGTCTAATCCATTGGCGCGCAATAAAAATAGGCAGCTTAACATGATATTTAATTTCACACATTTCAAATGGTGTTGAGTGCCAGTGTCTCATTAAATATTTAATTAATCCCTCATCTGTTGAAACTTTCTTTGTTCCTTTTCCGTATGAAACTCTAGCAGATTGAACAATAGAACTATCATCTCCCATATAATCAACCACTCTTACAAATCCATGGTCTAAAACAGGCATAGCTTCGTATAAAATTTTTTCTAGCTCAGGAGATGTGACTCTTTTTGTTTCGTTCTTCTGAGCTTGTTGTTCTTCGATTTCTTTTTTTTGTTCAAGTGTTAGTTTCATGATTTAAGAAAGAGACTGTTAATTGAAAATATATGAATAAATTTTAATTTCAACTATCATAAAATTCAATCGGTTGATAAAGCGTAAAGTATAATCGAAAGTATTTTCAACTTAAAGATGTAATGTATGATGCTTTGCTTGTACGATTTTATTTTTTTTGATTCTGATAAAATTTTTCAATAGTTTTAACAACATGGTCTACATGTCGTTTTGTAATAAATTCATGCACTGGCAAAGATAAAGAGGTGCTAGCTAGTTTTTCTGCGATCGGAAAATCACCTTTTTTATATTTAAGGAATTTAGCAGCTCTTTGAAGGTGTATAGGAATTGGATAGTGAACTTTTGCATCAATTTTATTTTTAATTAGGTACTGCTGTAACTCATCTCTTTTTTTGACATTTATATGATAAAGATGAAATACTTCTTTTAAGTGTTTATGTCTTTTTACAAGAGTGATATTTTTATTTTTAGAAAGAAGTTTATCCAACATAATTGAATTTTTAATTCTTTTGTTCGTAATATTATCTAGCTTATTTTTCATTTTGTAGTTAGCCACCACAGCTTGTATTGTGTCTAATCTAGAATTATAACCAAAAATTTCTACGTTATTTCTATTTTTTAATCCATGATTTCTTATTAAAAATAATTTTTCAGCTAATGATCTTTTGTTTGTAACTATAAAACCGCCATCTCCCCAAACATTTAAGTTTTTAAGTGGGTGCATACTATAAGTACATGTATCACCATAGTTAACTAGATGATTTTTTTTAAACCTTGCTCCTATTATATGTGCGCTATCTTGAATAATTTTAAGTTTATATTTTTTCGCAATGGACTGTATTTTATCCATCTCACATGGTCTACCTGCCCAATGAACTGGCATTATTGCTTTAGTTTTTTTGGTTATTGCTTTTATAATTTTAGTTTCATCAATATTGTAATCTTCTTTAACGTCAACAAATACTGGTTTTGCGCCGGCAGTCACAATAGATCCTACTGTAGCAACAAACGTATACGGAACAGTTATAACTTCGTCACCAGCACCGATATCCAGCGCCTTCAAACTCAATAATAAAGCATCTGTTCCGTTTCCAACGCTTATAGCATATTTTGCTCCCGTTCTTTTAGCAAAATTTTTTTCACACAAGTCTACTTCGTTGCCAAGCGTGTAATCACCTTTTTTAACTACTTTTTCAATTTCTTTAAAAACTTTCGAGTAATCAGCAAATTGTTCAACCAGATAACTGTGGTTAATCTTTAATTTTTCATTGTTTTTGTATTCTTGTGGTAAAAAATTTTTCATTATTTTCTCAATTGTTTGTCTTGATAAATTAAATCCTTTTTAGATATTTTTTTAAAATATTTACTATGATAAACTAATACCTTTTGTAATCCGCTTTTTAAAGAATAAATTGGTTTCCATGATAACTCTTTTCTAGTTTTTTTTGATCCAAGTTTGTAAATTAAGTCTTGACCTGCTCTACTTTTAATTTTTTTTATCAATTTTTTACTATTATAGGACTTTAGGTCGCACATATTTTTAATAACATCGTTAACACTGTTAAAAGCTTTACCTGAAAAATGATAGGTTTTGCCGACTACACCTTTTATAATAATTTTGTTAATTCCATTACAAAAATCATAGGAAAAAATAAAATTTCTTTTAGATTTACCATCGCCTTGCAAAGTAAATTTCATATTATTTTCAATACATCCTATTAATTTTGGAATTAGTCTATGTAAAGGTTGACCAGGTCCATAAAAGTTTGAAAATCTTGAAATAATTAAAGGAAATTGAAAGTTTTTTTGGTAATTTTTGAGTAAAAGTTCAAAGCTTAATTTTGAGGTAGCGTAAGGAGTTTTTGGACTAAATACACAGCAGTTTTCATTTATGTAATTTTTAGATGATCCAAAAATTTCTGGTGTAGATATATAAATATATTTTTTTAAAAAATTTGTTTGACTTAAATACTCTATCATTTTTATTTTTGATAAAACATTTATCAGAAAATAAGTTTTTGAATTTTTCCAGCTCTCATTAACCATACAGATTGACGCAAAATCAATAATTATTTCTGGTTTTATCTTTTTTATTAACTTAGTTAAATCATTAGGTTTTTTTAATAAATCAAGATTGTATTCTTTGAACTTTTTAATATTTTGATTAAATTTATATGGTAAGTAACTTTTATTTTTTTTATTCCTGTAAGTGCCAAAAACCCTATATTTGTTTTCACTTAATAAATAATCAACCATAGATGCTCCAGAAAAACTTGAACATCCCAATATAAGTATCTTTTTTTTCATCTTTATTAAAAGGGCCCTTTAAACTTAGCATCTGGAACATCATGAGCAGTATCTTTAGGAAAATTAAGTTTTATTTTTTTTCCAATTAGTTCACTTATTTTATTTATTATATCACTTTTTTTTATATAAAATTCTTTTGTATAAAATGTGCTAGTTGGAGTAGGTATGTCTGGCAATGTTAATAAAATAGGTATTTTATTTAATTTAATATTCTTATTTCTATATAATTGAGACAAAATTTCTGAACCTACTGAACAAATAGGATGAGAAATAGAATCCAGTACCAGAAGTTTTTTAGTTTTTTTAATAGATTTTTCAATAAGTGAAATATCTAAAGGCTTAATAGATTTAAGATCGATTAAATCAAAATAAATATTGTTACTATTTAAAAATTTTTTTAAAGCAAGCATTTCTATAGTAGATAAAGAATAAGTTACAGCTGTAAAATCTTTTCCTTTTGCAACTAATTCCGGTGAGGGTAGATTCTTTGTTTCTTTAATTTTTAATGTTTCCTGTTCAACGTTATGAAGCCACCTATGTTCAATAAAGATGACTGGGTTAGGATCACGTATTGATTTTTTTAATAAATTATAGGCATCTTTTGGGAATGCTGGCATAACTACCTTCAGACCTGGTATATGCGCAAACCAACTTTGTAAACTTTGGGAATGAGTTGGCCCTTGCCCCCATCCTTTACCAACAACAAGCCTAATTGTAATAGGAACATTTTTTTTTCCTCCAAACATAAAATGCCATTTTGCTGCGCTATTAACTAATTGATCCATTGCTAGTAAAAAAAAATCTAATCTTTGATGCATCATTACACATGGATAATTATTTAGAGACATACCAATTCCTATTCCAGTCATGGCATTCTCTGATGTCGGTGTTTCAAACACTCTTTCAGATCCAAATTTTTTTTCCAAACCTTTTGTTGTTCCGAAAAAATTTAAACTATCATTTATTCCCAAACCAAAACAAACAAGGTTTTTATTCCTTTTCATTTCTTCTGTTAAAGCTTTATTAATTGCTTGAGAGTAGCTAGTTTTCATTTTATTTATAAACAAATTTACTTATATTTTTAAATTTAGGTTTTTCTAATCCATTTAAAAACTTAAAATCTTTATCAATATAATTGCTAATTTTCTTGTCTAGATTTTCTATTTGTTTTTTTTTTAATATTCTTTTTTTAATTAAATAATTCCTAGAAAAAATTAATGGATCTTTTTTTTTCCATTTTTCAACATCTTTAAATTTTCTGTAGCCCAGTCTTGTATCATCATTCGGGCCGCAATGTTCTAGATATCTAAAAGTTTCTACTTCAACGAAGTGAGTCATTGGATTTTTTCTTATTTTTTTAAATAACAAATCAAATTTTTCAAATAGTTCAAATGGGTTATCCTGCTTGAATTTATGAGAAATAGCACCCATAGCAGATGCAAGTTTATAAATTTTTCTTTGTGCTGGTTGTCTATTGCTTATGTGAGTGTAAACAGAAAAAAAATTGTTTTCACAAATAAAAACTACTGGCAATTTCTTAAGAATACTAAAATTAATTGACTCAAAAAAAACACCTTCTTCAACTGCTGCATCTCCAATATAAATACAAACTAAATTTTTTTTTTTGGCTAATTTCAAAGAATATGCTAATCCAACACCGATAGGAATTGAATTAGATACTATGGCCGTACTTCCATAAAAATTATTTTTTAAATCTATTAAATGCATAGATCCACCAACACCTTTACTGCAACCTTCGTTAAATCCATGAATTTCTGCAAAAAGTTTTTTTGGATTTCCGCCTTTAGCTAAAAAATGTGCATGCGATCTATGATAGCTAATAGCGATATCATTATGATTTAAAGCAAGACCACTTGATGCAGCAACTGCCTCTTGACCAATGGAAAGATGTGTCGGACATCTCATTTTATTTTGCTTATAATTAATTGCAATTTTCTCTTCTACATCTCTAATTTTTTTTTGAGTTTCATATATTTTTTTAAAGTAATTTTTTTTTATCATTAAATTATTATTTAATATTTAGTTTTTTCATTTTTTTTAAATTAAAGTTATTTATACCAAATTTTGTAGACTTATAATTTTTGAAATAATTTGTAAGCTGTTGTATTGCATAATCAACATTATACTTTGGTTTAAAACCTGTTCTTAATAATCTTGAAGAGTCCTGTCTATAAGATCTAATATCTTTACTTTTATTTATTATTATCTTTGCACCTAAACTATCTTTAATCATATTTGCAATTTGCAAAATACTTAAATTTTCGAACCCAATATTGTAAATATTATGTTTGAATTTTTTTTTACTTAACGCGAAGTGATCAATTATTCTTACTATGTCTTCAATATGAATGTTTGGCCTAACCTGTTTACCGCCATCAACAAATATTTTACCTTTATAAAATCCATCAAATGTTAATTTGTTTACCGTTACATCGAGTCTTAATCTATCTGAAACACCACATACAGTTGCGGGTCTTAAACAGGTAATATCCATTTTATCCTGAAAGCTAAGAAAAACTCTTTCTGCAATCATTTTAGTTTTGTTATAAACTGAAATTGGGTTCAACTTTAAATCTTCTGTCACTTTTTTTTCTTTTTTTAATCCATATACACTCCCAGAACTAAAAAATATTAATTTTTTTACTTTATTATTTATCGCGTGGTCAGAAATAATTTTGGCTGCTAATACATTAATTTCCCACGACAAAGTTGGATTAAGTTCAACAGTCGGGTCATTAGCAACATTTGCTAGATGAATAATAGTGTCAATATTTCTAATATTTAATTTATCAAAATTTCTTACATCACCTTTTATAACTTTTAAATTTTTATGTTTCTTTAAAGAGTTTCCAAACCAGAAGCTGTCATAAACTAATACTCTATGCTTGAGTTTTAATAAGTGCTGAGTAACTCTTGAGCCTATGTATCCGCATCCACCGGTAATTAAAAAATTCATTTTATTCTTTATAGTTATTTAAAAATGTGGCCTAAATGTTTTTTCAATATATCAAAATTAAAGGTAGAAGTGTTACCCAGCTGATTAATTGAATAACTTGCGGCCAATGAACTTATCAAAAGGCCTATCTTATTATTTATTTTTGAACCTATAGTAATAGAAGATAAAGCAAAAAAGGTGTCTCCCGCACCAACAGTATCAATTGTATTTTCATTAAATGCAGGACATGAAATAATAGACCTATTTTTTATATTAAAAAGATCAGCTCCCCATCTTCCTTTGGTAACAATTATATTTTTTAGAGATATTTTTTTAGATAATCTTTTTGTTAAAATTTCCAAATCTGAAGTTCTATCTTTCATTTCATATCTCAATTCACTTTCATTTATAATATATGAATTCATTTTTTTATATTTAAAAACTGAATGATAGCCTCTATTAAATGAGTTAATTTGAGTATTTAAAAATAACTTATTACTGTACTGCATTATTAAATGGCGAATTTTTTCAGTGATAATACCATGTCCATAATCAGCAACTATTATTATGTCATATTTATTTAAGTTATATTTTAATAATTTATAAAATTTTGACTCTTCTTGTTTGGATATTAAATCGTCATTTAATTCATATACACCTAACATTTTTGTTTTTCTATAATCATCTAAGTATCTAGTTTTAACTATAGTAGGGGAATTTTTTTTAATTAAAAAGTTATGTATTATTTTTTTGTTAAGATTTTTTAGAATATATTTTTTTTCTGAATTTTTATCTCCTAAAAAACTAATCATTTTTGTTTCTTTTACAAAGCTCGAGCAGAGATTCGCTATATAACCAACTCCACCTAAAAATTTGATTTGTTTTTTTTGCTGAACTACCATCATTGGCTCTTTTCCAGACTTGCCTATTGCTTCGGTTGTAATATATCTATCTATGATAGTATCTCCAATAACCAATACTTTTTTGTTTTCAATATTACTCAAAAATTTTGATACATCGTTTTGCGTAAATTCATTTCGTAACGAATTTATAAATTTTTTACATTCTTGGCTTATGTTCTGTAATTCATTTTCATTTATATATTTGCTGGAACTGAAGCTGGGTTCTTTGATAATATTAAATTTTCCGCGACAATTTGTTAGGGCATCTATTTCTTTTTTCAAATTTTTATCTTTCTTAATATTCTTAAGACTGTAATCACTCCCTTTACAATAAAAATTTGGTTTTAAACTTTTAATTATTTTTTCAGAGGTGAAATCATTACTTACACATACATAGTCTATACAATTAATTTCTTTAAGAAATTTTATACGATTATTAATTGTGAAAGCTGGTCTACCCGGACCTTTATTTACAAATTTATCATCAGTTGTTGAAACAACTAAAATATCTCCCAGTTTTTTTGCTGATTGAAAATAATTTATATGGCCAACATGTAGTAAATCAAAAACACCATGGCAGAGAACAATTTTTTTTCTTTTAAATTTATCTTTCAATTTTTTTAATGATTTAATGTCTATAACTTTATTTCTCAATGACATAGTTTTATTTTTTTAGTATATTCTTTAAATGTTTTGGTTAATTATATTTTCATCTTTAGCATTAAATATTCTTTATTATTTCGTTAGTCAAAAGTTAAAAATAAGAATTTTTTCTAGGTATTTCACTGGGTTTATTGTCTATAGCTTATCAATTATAAGCATTATCATATTTCTCGACCTAGAATTCATTTTAAATAATTTTTTTTCATTTTTTACAATTTACCTACTTTTCTTTATTTCCTTTTTTTTAAGCTCATCTATGAAATATATAAAAAGCCCAACTTATTTAATCTTTAAAGCTCTTAAAAAAAAAAATACAAAAAATAGTATTATAAAAAATTTACAAAAACAAAAAATTTTAGAGATCAGAATTAAAGATTTAGAAAGTCAAAATATTCTTCAGATTAATAATAAAAAAATGAAGTTGAAGAAAAATTTAGGGGTTGTAATTAATTTATTTTTTTTTATAAAAAATTTTTTCAAAATTAAATCAGAGGGATGATGTTGGTCAATTATTTAATACTAATCAATTTATTTACATATTTACTTTCTTTAAAAATATTTTTTTCTATTTTTAAGATGAGTTATTCTTTTCCTTTTAGACATGCAGATCTTTATAGCTTCTTGTTTAATATTATTCTATTTTCAATTTTATCTTTAATTTATCATCCGAATTTTTTTATTATATTTTTATTTATTAATATAAATTTATTTTATATTTTTTTTCATTTAATTAATATGATTGTTACTTCGCCAAGAACAAAGCTAATCATAGATTTAAGAAGTAAAAAAAATGCTGAAGTTTCCATCAATCAATATTTTAAAAAATACAACTGCAAGGTTATAGTAAATAATCGCATTAAAAGGCTTAAAACTAGTGGCCAAATTATAGAGAAAAACAAATATTATTCTCTTAAAAAAGATAAAAAGAACTCGTTATTTATTATAGCTTTAGTCTTTTCTATTATTGAAAAGATTTGAGACTCTATAGCGAATGCTGCTAAAAAATATTTTTATAATTGAAATTATAACAAGTATAGAATTTTTTAATCTAAAAGCTTTTGAACCCTTTTTTCTATCTTTTAAAATTGTTGGTATAATTTTTATTTTTAATTCATATTTATAAAATAAATAAATAAATATTTCAATTTGATATGAGAAACTTGAATTTTTAAATTTAAGTTTTTTTAAAAGTTTGCTTCTGTAAAGTGTAATTCCATTAAAATATGGAAAATTAGTTCCATAAAGCAAATTTAGTAAAGGAGTATAAAATAAAGTAAATAAATTTCTAAAAAAACTTCTTTGCGTATTGTTAGTATAATAAGTTGTAACGATATCGTGTTCTCTATTAGTAAAATTTATTATCTTGCTTATTTCTTTACAAGGGTGAGAATTGTCTGCAGGTATCTGTATTAAGTATTTTCCTTTACTTTTTGATACACCAGCAAAAAAGTTATACCCAATTCCTCGATTTTTTTTATTTTTAACTATTATAATTTTTTTGTTTTTATTTTTTATTTTTTTTACAATTGAAAGACTTGTATCTTTGCTTCCATCGTCTATAAAAATGATCTCATAATTTTTTATTTTACAATTTTTTAAAGCTTTAAATATTTCTATAAAAGTCTTATTTACGTGCTTCTCTTCATTATAACACGGAATAATTACAGAAAGCATTTGCTTATAAGAAATTTACGTGAAGTGGTTCTGGTCCTTTAGATGGTAAAATTTTTGATTTACCTTTAATGTGATTATCTAATGCCTCACTTACATAGTGTTGTATCGGCATTGACCCCATCATTGTTTGTGCATCGAAATTTGGTGAGGCTAAATAATTCATTATTTTTTTATATCTTTCAGATTTAAAAATATCTTTAAATCTTTCATCAACAAAATTTCCAATATGAAGTTTTGAATATCTAGCATTAAAAAACATTCCTGAAGGTGCTACTAAACCACTCCCGCTAATTTGTAATAAAAATTGAGGTCCATAAAATCTGTTGTAAGAAGGTTTGCCTTTTCCTTTAATTTTTGACCACTTGACAATTACTTTTGTTTTATCATTACTCAAAGATTCTGCATTCTTCAACAACTCGTACATATCTTCATACTTGTTGTAATCCACGCCTAGTGTACCTAGTTCGTCATCTGAACAATGTTTAATAACACCGTAATCCACTCCAAGATCTACAGCGAGTTTTGCAAAGGGAATTATTTCATCTTTAAATTCAGGCATTAAAACCATTTGAATTCCTAATGTCACTTTAAGATTTAATTTTTTTTTAAGATCAACGGCATACTTAATATGCGACATAGCTCGATCGAAAACCTCTGTATGTTTTTCACTCTTGAACATTATTTTTGAGTATCCTTCGGGAGTTCCTGCCGCAACTGTAAACCTTACCCAAGTCAAAAAAGGTAGAACTTGATCAATTTTTTCTGGCTCCCACTCCCAACCATTTGTAGCATTTCCTACATCTATGCCAATATTTGCTGCATGCTGAATAAATGGAACATAAGCTTTTGAAAGCGTACTTTCACCATCTGAAATTAAAGACACTGCTTTAATACCTGTTTCAGCAAAATCATCTAAAAGATTAAGCGCTTCTTTTGTTTTAATGCTTGATCTTTCTTGAGGTTCTTGAACCATTGCATAGCAAAATGAACACATTGCACCACAAGCTCTAGTTAAAGCCATATCAACAGTTACTGGAGCTATTTGTTCACCATTTTCCCATGCTTGGACTCTATCGTGGTGGTAAGAAAGTTTGTGTGAGTCTAAAATTAAATTGCCCTCTTGTGTACTTACTGCGTTCTGATTATCTATTTTTGATACTGCACTCATTAATTAAATTTGATTCCCCTTAAATTTCTCAATTTACTTTTATCTCCAACTGGTTCACACCATACACTGATACCTTTATCCAAAGAAGATTTCAACTTTTCTTCAAGTTCCAATAACATTAAGCCTCTCTCATTTGCAGGTATTAGGCGTTCAATTTTTAAAACAATTTGACCGTTATCTGGTGCTTCAACTACTTCAAAACCATCATATAATTTATTTTTTTTAAGTTCTGTAGTAATTAATTTAATACGACCAATTTGATCAAGTTTATTCCATTTTTCGCTAGTAACAGGAGTAATTGTGTCTGAAAAACTTTTAAGCATAGCTTTATATAAATTATTTTCTATTATTTTGCATGTATAGATTAGGCATAAAAAATAGGGTAAATTTAATTAAATAGTAAGTAATAAGCGATATAATTGTAACATATAAAGTTTTTTTTGAAGAATGTATAAAATTAAATATTTTTTTTGCTGCTTTTTCAGAAGAAATTTGTAAAAACCTATAAATTATACCAGCAACTCCAGATGGTTTTTTTAAATTTCTAGAGATTTTACTTTGTACTGGTCCTAAAATGATTGCTTTAAACTGATTAGTATTATTAAAATTCAACAATTGAAAATTTTTCTTTAATAAAAGTTTGCTTGAAAAATAACCTAATGCTTTGGGATTTGGAATAATATTTGAGGTAGATGAAATACAAATAATTTTTTTATTTCTTATGCCCAAAAGTTCTATTGCTTCAACAAAATTCATTACTCCAAAAAAATTTACATCAAAACATTTTTTAAAAAGATCCATATTTAATTTTTTTTCATTATCATAAATATTGACTCCAGCATTAAGTATAAAGAAATCCGGCACTTTATTGGTTTGCTTTAATTTTTTGATAAAGTTAGATATAGATTTTTTATTTAAAATATTAATTTTATTTGGATAAAAATTTTTATTTTTTATAGATTTGTTTACTTTTTTATCAACACCAATAACTTTATAGTTTTTAGATAATAAAAGGTTTGTTAATGATTTCCCAATACCATTTGTGGTGCCGGTTATTAAAGCGTTCATTCTAATGTATTAATTAACAAATGCGGCGGAAATATATCCTTTTCTATAAGTTCCAGAAGAATTAAATTTTTCAACATTTTTTGAAATTTCCTTATTTAATTTTTTTAAATTATACCACGGAACATTCGGAAAAATATGGTGTTCATGATGATAGTGTACACAAAAGGATCCTATTAAAATTTTTTCTAAAAAAACTAAAAGAGATGATTTATAAGAACTTACATCCGTTAAAAATGATCTCGTGTAAAAAGTACCTGCTGAATTAGTTTCTGCTTTACATCCAAGTTGGTTGCTTTGACCGTGTTCTGCTAATCCTCTAATTCTCATCAAAAACATGTGAGGGCTTATCAAGGGAAAAAGCCAAAAAAGAAAATAATTTATTAGGTTAAAGCTAAACAAAGAAAGAATTAATAGCTGAGTTAAACTCAACTTGGTTAAAGTTATCAAAAATTCTTTTTTGGATTTTTTTTCGGTTGTGTTTATTTCTGTTTTATTTTTTCCATAACTAAAAAAAACTTCTAGTGCACTTATTCCAAATAAATCTTTAAAAAATAATTTATACAAACCAAGTTTTTTTGTATCAACAATTTTATATTTATCTAAATCAGTAGGACTGTCCTCTGGCGTAGCCGTGTTCACATGATGATTATTATGACCAGATCTAAAACCAGAAAAATTTACTCCTATAGGATATGCACATAGATAATTACCAAAAAAATCATTAAATTTGTGATTTTTGCTTACTAAAAAATGAGAAGCTTCGTGAACTAATTGTACGAATGCACCTTGCCGACCTGCTATTAAAAAAATACACGGAATATAAAACAAATAATTATAATACGTTAGTTTTACTGAAACAAAAATTAAAATTGCAGTGGTAATGTAAAGAGTAATAAGCCCGATTATAGTTTTTTTTTCATCAATCGTTTCCAGCTTTTTTAGCTCGGCTAAATCTAGACTTAATTTAAATCTATTGTACGTGTCATATTTATCAAAACATTTAGTATTTTTTTCAATCATAAAAGTTTAATTACACTAGTTGGAAAAGGTATTCAACGATCTATTGTACGTTGATACTTTTATTTAATAGATTTTAATGAAAAATATATAGATGCGACAAAATTAAACTAATTTATAATATTTTATATAAGTAAAGTTGATTATTATATTTACATTTCGAACAGGCTATTTTTAAACTTTCATTTTCTATTGGAAAGGAAGAAATAATAAAATCTGCTCCAATATTTTTTGCTTCTTTAAAATCTATTAATAAATTATTTTTATCGTTGTAAAATAAATAGACTCTATTACCCCAATTATCATAATAATCTTTAAGCTGGCTATTTTTTTCAAGCTCTTTTTCAATAATTTTTCTAAATTTATTTTTATAATTTAGTGTATAGATTGAATGGTATCCATCAATTACACTAATATCATTCATTGGTGCAATCATTGGATCAACACCTATTGATGCAACCCTAGAGGTGCCAACTATTTTTTTAATTTTTTTATATGTTTCGATTTGAAAATAATTATCAAATGATGATTTTGATTCAACGTTAAATTTTATTTTTTTAAAGTTGTAGTTGTTTTTATTAACTATTGTTCGAATTACTTTTTGAATTTTTTTATCTCTGTAATCTTTTTTTAATTCTATTAAATATTTTTCTTTTATATTAATTTCCAAAATTTCTTTTGTGAATTCTGTCAGAGGAAGATAAACTTGTAGTGATACTGAGGAAATTATTATCATTGAAATCAAAAATCTTTTATAGTTTAAGTTGTATGAAATATTTAAAACTAAAACTAGTAATAGGCTGTATAAAAAAGGCATGACATTAGAAACTCTAGAAAAATTATATCCCTTTAGAAAAATCAAAAAATGGTTAAAAATTACCTGGGAAACATCAGAAGTTAAAATAATTTTCAAAATATAAGTTAGAAATAATAAGATTACAAAAAATTTTATTCTACTGTCTTTAAAGTATATAGTTGAAGACACCAGAAATAATTTCAATAAAATCATCGGAAAATTAAATAACTTATAAAGATCGTTTATTACAAAACTGTTAATTAAGGATTTAATTTCTATTGTAAAAATATTTAATAAATTTTCCTTTAATAAAATAACTCTATGTGTGGGTTCTCCTAAAATTGACAAAATAGTTGGTGTTGATGAAATCAGCATCCCTAGCAACATTATGACTCCAACTAGGGTTAATCTTTTTATTTTTTTTTTTTTTTTAAAAAAATAACTAAAAAAAAATATTAAGATCAAAGAGGGAAAATCATAAATTAAAGAGCTATTTAAACCAATGAAAAATATAATAATTAGATGTTTTATATTGAGATTTTTTTTTATGATACCGAGATATAAAATGTACGGTAAAAATGAAAGAAAGATTGTCGGGCTATCCTCCGGAGCGACCACTAAATTGGTTGAAGTAAAATATAATATAGCTCCCCAAATAGCATGGCTTTTGTTTTTTAAAAAAGATTTTGAAAATAAATAAAAAGAAAAATAAGCTATTACGCTTTGCAATATCTCTATTAAAAAAAAATATTGTTTGTCATTAAATATTAAATGAAAAATATTGATTGGAAAAAAGATCTTATCGATATAATACCACTTAAATTCACCAGATAAAAATATTTTGTAAGCTTCAAAATCTCCATTGTATATATTTGAAGTTACGTGATTATAAACTGCTATATTTTCTAAATTATCATGAGGATAAATCACGACAGCATTAAATATCAGTAGTGAGAGCAAATAATATGATGAAAATATTAATAGTGCTGTTGTATGTAAATTAAAATTTTTATTCACTACTTTTTTTTAAGTGTTTATTTATTTTTTTTTATATCTAAGATCGGAATTAATAACAACTTGATAAATTTATTAATGAAAAAAAAACCTGCCGCATTTTTAGATAGAGATGGAGTAATTAACTATGATTACGGTTATGTATATAAATATGAAGATTTTAAATTAAGGCCTGGAGTAATTAAAGGTTTACAATTTTTAAAAAAGAAAAAATTTAAGATTTTTATTATTACAAATCAATCAGGTATAGCAAGAGGGCTTTTTACTGAAAGAGATTTAACAATTTTGCACAGTAAATTAAAGAAATTTTTTTTAAAAAATAAAATAAAATTAGATGAAATAAAATATAGCCCATATCATCCTAAGGGAATAATTAAAAAATTTGCTAAAAAACACAAAAGTAGAAAACCTGATAATTTAATGGTTAAAGAGATTTTAAAAAAATGGCCAATAGATATTAAAAAAAGTTTTATGATTGGTGATAAATTATCAGATCAAAAGTGTGCTAAAAAAAGTAGATTGTACTTTGAATATGCAAATCAAAATTTTTATTATCAAATAAAAAATATTTTAAAAAATATTTAATATTTATTTAACTTTATTAAGTTTGATTAAATCACAGATACCTAAAAGCCATATTTGATGAATATTTTCAATATGATTATAAATATTGCTATCCACCCATAAATTAATGTCCCCAAGTTTTGATAGTGGATTATTTTTTTTGTTACCAGTTAAAGTTATGATTTTTGAAACTTTTTTTCTTTTTGCCGCCTTACAGGCATTTACCATATTTTTTGATTTCCCGCTTGAGGATATAAGTATTAAAATATCTTTTTTATCTGCATAAAACTCTATAGTTTTTTCAATCCATTTTTCATAACCATAATCATTTGAAAAACAAGTTATTAAATCAGCTTCATTGAAATTCATAGCTTTAACTTTTACGTTTTTAGTTAAGTCAACGCTGACATGGCTTGCGATAGCTGCGCTACCTCCATTTCCAAATATTAAAACTCTAGATTTATTTTTTTTCACTTTTACTATCAAATCCTTAATTTTGATCATGTTATCAAAAACTTTTTCATCAGGAATTATTTTTGAATTAAGTATTTTAAAATATTTTTTAGCAATTGATTTATCTGGCATTAGATTATTTATACAAAACAATTGATTAATTTGTAAGTCTTTAAAATATTTTTTATTGTAACTATCTTAATTATCTTTATATTGAATTTGTCAGTTTACTGACTATGACGATAAACGAATTTCGTAATAAACATTGCGGACGTGGGGGCAGTACCCACCACCTCCACCATTTTAAATTTAAAGGGGGGTGAATTAGGATCGACGAATGTCTAAAGGCTGTTCTTTCGTACGAGATGGTTCCGACGTAACGGGCCAATTTACAAATGCTAACGAAAGTTACGCACTTGCTGCTTAATTAACTTAGTTAATTAAGTTACGGGGTCTGGGGCACCTGGCAACAGAACGCCCCTTTCCAAAAGTTTCCTGCGTCCCCAGTCTATTTTCAAAAGGAATTTACATTGAAGTGATTAATCAACAATTAACCGTTATACACGCATGTGCGTCTATAACATTTTAACTCTTATTTTGAATAGTTTCTCTAACTAAAATTTGAATTCTGTGAAAATCTGAATTAAGTATAGCGTTCTCTAATTCTGAGGAGATTTTAAATTTTTTCTTACAGTTACTATATTTTCCAAATTTTCGAAAATCTTTACCTTTTTTTTTGAATGTGTTGTCTTTTAAAAATAAATAAACTTTATTTGCTTTTTTATCATATCTATCGTGACAATTGAAAGCATCATGTCCAATAGATATAAATTTATTGTTTAAAAAAACAGCAGCAGTAAATTCTGAACTATCAGTTTTTTCTATATCAAATCCCTGCTCACAATTTTCCAAAATATTATTATAAAAAACAAGCAATCCATTTTCGCCTTCAACACACTTGTTTTGAGGTGAGGTGGAAATTTAGATCTTGGAAAATAAAAATAAAGGTACCTGGCAAGAGAACTCCCCTTACAAATTTGTGATTTTTTTTGATTAATAATGTTAATTAAAATTACGCAACCTAACTTAGCGGAATTTCTCTTAGAATTTAAAATTTTTTACCATTGATAAAACTAATATTTCTCAATAATATTAAGTCTTAAATCAGACACGTAGATTTCTGTAATGCTTGAATTAAAATATTATATTTTAAGAATTTTAAATTTTTTTTATAATAGTACAACGGTGAGACAAGCTTTGTACAATTTTAAACTTAATTTAATTAAAAAAAAATTTCGCCAAGAGCATAAAATTAAAACTTTAAAAAAATATAAAGATTATTTTTACTTTTTTCACCCAATGTTTACAGATCATGATGTGAAAGAATTTTACTCTAATACTTACTTTAAATTGAGAAAATTAAGTCCAGTCAATATTTCTACTAGGGAGATATCCCAAATATCACATATAAAAAAAAATTATGATTTTAAAAATAAGAAGGTATTAAATTATGGAAGTGGAAAAGGTGGTTTTTCATATTTATGTAAATTATTGGGCGCTAAAGTTTCAGAAATAGATTTAAAGACTAAAAATGAAAATAGCTTAGATGAAGGAATTACGCATCATAATAATATCAATGAGCTGAAAGGTGAAAAATTTGACTTAATTT
>Ga0233444_10002719_pt1 | contig 18263 bp, 19 predicted proteins | sample SI_124_October20_6_FD_182792 | JGI IMG/M metagenome (GOLD analysis project Ga0233444, IMG submission 182792) | Seawater microbial communities from Saanich Inlet, British Columbia, Canada - SI_124_October2016_10_MG | ecosystem: Environmental > Aquatic > Marine > Inlet | place: Canada: British... | reverse complement strand
AAGCTGCTCAAATAACAGCATTAAACTTAAATAGTTTGGGCTTGTATAGCCTCACTGGTATTGAGCATTTCACAGGACTAGAGACTCTAGAATGCAAAGGCAATAATTTAGTTTCTGTTCCAGAATTGTCAGAAAACCTAAAATATTTAGACTTAAGGTCAAATAATTTAAATCAAATTGCTCCTCTTCCAGACGGTTTGCTTGAGGTTGATCTTCGTTACAATTCATTACCTTATGTTCCCTTTTTTCCGAACAGCATTACGAACTTAAAGATATGTTACAATGACTTAAATGTATTGCCTAATTTACCTGATAGTTTAGAGGTTTTATTTTGTGCCTACAACTACTTAATTGAACTGCCCCCTTTGCCCTCAAAAATTCAGCAAATACTTTGTTACAACAATCAAATAAACGTTTTAGAATATCTACCCGAAAGTATCGAAACACTCAGAATTCAGAACAATAATTTGAGTGTTTTCCCCGACGTACCCGAAGGCCTACAATCGCTCAACTTTTCAAATAATCCCATCGTATGTGTAAAGAATTATCCTGTTCAATTTGAGGACGATTTTAGTACTTATAGTAACTGTTTTGATGGGTGTACAGACAGTACAGCTCTAAACTACAACCAAGAGGCTAACAATCCAGACAATTCATGTACCTATTTACCTGTTGTTAACTTTCCTGATGATTTAACAGAAATCAATACCGGAATAAATGCAACGTACCTAATTGAAGAAGTAAGCGTAAGCAACACAAGCATAGATTCGGGTTATGTATTAGGTGCATTCTACTACAACGACCAAGGATCTTTAAGTTGTGGTGGAGCAAAAGAATGGAACGGCGGACCAGAATCTATTGCGGTTTATTTGGACGATGAAACAACCGGTGAAAAGGACGGTTTTGAAGAGGGCGATGAAATCATTTGGTTGGCCTATCAAAACGACTCATCTGCCAATTCTAGCGAAATCTTCCTTTGTTCGATTCATTTTATTTCTGGAACGAACCTCTTTGCTGTAAACAGTATTAATTTAATTGCCACCATTTTTATTTCGGATGTCACAGCCGCTTTTGGTTGTATGGATCCAATGGCACTAAACTTTGAGCTTGAAGCTAGCTTAAACGATTTTTCTTGCCAATACCAACACCAAATTGACTTGGCAGAGTTAAACGATTCCATTGCCCAGCTCTTAAACCTAGTAAACGCATTAAACGAGGACTTATCCTTACTACTTGAAGAGGCCTTTACGGATACACTCGTTACTAAAATCATAGAAGATTGGAATGTAACCATAGGCCTACAAGAAGGTTGGAATATGTTTGGCTACGGTTGTCCTGAAGAAAAAGAGGCTACGGAAGTTTTTGCGGTTTACCAAAATGAAATTGAAATTGCAAAAGACAATTTTGGAAATGCATATTTAACTGAATACAACTTTAACGGCATTGGTTTTTTAACACCAGGTATGGGCTACCAAATCAAAGTGAATGCTACAATTCCAAACTTTAATTTGTGCGATTGGTATTTATACAATCCAGAGTAATAACTAAGATTTTTATCAAAAAAAGTAGATCGTCAGTTTTGTTTTTTGTTAAGCTAAGTAAATTTTATAGCCTCTTTGTAAACAATAATTCGTTTAAGGGTAACTAGCAAACGTTTTATACATATAAACTGTTCATGACTAAATATTAAAACCTCATGTATCAAACTACATGAGGCTCATCAAAACAATAGTTATCTTTTTCTCTTTATTTTCAGTTTTTAAAAGACTTTTTTACAAAAAACTTAAAAAAAGGAACCTTTAAGATATAGGAATGGAACCAAACTATTTTAAAACAAACTGTAATGAATTGTAAGTACAATTTTATTAAATTTAGAACATGATTCGAGCAATTACATGGATGTTATTTTTTTTTGTTTTTGAGATAAACGCTCAAATAAAAGACTCTATTGAAGTTGACGGCACTTTAATACCTGTAGAACTTTTAGAAGAAATTACCCTGAAACCCTTGCTCTTAAATTCAGCAGAAAAAATTAAATTTTACCGACTTAAAAGAAAAGTAACTAAAGTGTATCCATATGCATGTGCTGCAAAAAAACAACTTATTGAATTGGAAGACGACTTAAAATATACAGAGAATAAGAGGCAAAGAAGAAAAATTGGAAAACTTCACGACAAATGGATTCAAAAAAACTTTACCGATAAAATTAAAAAACTAACGCGCTCGGAAGGTCGTATACTCATAAAACTGATTCATAGAGAAACGGGAAACAGTGCATACGATTTGGTTCGTAATTACAGAAACGGATTAACCGCTTTTTTGTGGCAAAAATTAGCTACCTATTTTGATGGCGATTTAAAAGCAACCTATCAGCCAAAAACGATTGAGGAAGACCAATGGATAGAACACATACTTTGGGAAAGGGAGATGAAGCTAAACTAAGCCAGACTCGATGAAATTGGGACGTAAAGAGGTTTCTACGATATCAAATTCGAACCAATCTTGCAAAGGCAGTTCAAAACCTACACCATTTAAGTAATTGTTTAAAGCTAAATTTAACCCTTCTTTGTAGGCTATATGATTGGTACCAAACACGTCTTTGTGAGTTAAATCATTTTGAGCAAATCCTTTAAATTCGGGTCCAGTAATTTCAATATCAAAAGCATCTGGATCTTGTCCAATAGGACTGTGTATAGTAGTGGTAAACTGATGCCAAAAAGCCGACTGAATGCAATTGTTCTCAAACAACTGCCTTACCACTTCTAATGAATCTACAGTTTCTTGAGCCGTTTCCGTAGGAAAACCATACATTAAATAGGCATGGACCATAATATTTTGGTCGGAAAACGCTTTTGTTACACGAGCAACTTGTGCAATATCAACCCCTTTTTTCATTTTATCTAACAAACGATCAGAAGCTACTTCGAGACCTCCTGTAACCGCAATACATCCCGATTTTGCCAAAATACTACACAACTCATTTGTAAAGGTTTTCTCAAAACGAATATTCGTCCACCAGGTAATGTAAACTTTCCGTTCAATCAATTTCTCTGCCAACAAGCGTAACATTTTAGGAGGCGCAGCTTCATCTACAAAATGAAACCCTGTAGTACCTGTTTCGGCAATCATTGCTTCTATTTTAGCCACCAAATCATCTGCAGTTGTGTTCTGGTAATTGCCTATATAATCAAGGGAAACATCACAAAAAGAGCATTGTTTCCAATAACAACCATGAGAAATAGTAAGCTTATTCCATCTCCCATCACTCCACAAACGATGCATCGGATTCATTACATCTAAAAAAGACAAGTACTTTGTTAGTTTTAGACCTTTGTAAGTAGGCGTTGGTAAGTTTTTGTGATGAAAAATTGTGTTGGGTGTTTTGTTTTTGTACACCACTTTTTGATCCTCAAGAACATAGGTTCTTTCTAAATCAGACAACCCAATAGCACCGGCTACGTATTCGTTTATTTTTAATAGTGTAGATTCTCCGTCGTCTAAGCAAATAAAATCTACGTATTTAAATATTCTTGGATCAGTTAGGGATCTAAGTTCTGTGTTGCAATAGCCACCTCCAAAAGCAACTTTAATTTTTTTAAACCGCTTTTTTATAAATTGAGCGCAACGAAGCGCTGCAAATAAATTGCCTGGAAAAGGTATGGTAAAACAAACTAATCCGGGTTCCTCCTCATCTAAATAACCCATTAATAAAAGGAGCAATAGGTCTTCTATTGATGTGGTTTGGTAATTTAAATACTCTTCAATTTGATCAAAACTACTTGCCGAAGATGAAATTTGCTCGGCATAACGAGTAAAAGAAAAAAACTCGTCAACATTTGCTTTGATAAAATCGCCTAATTCTTCTATAAAAAGGGTAGCCATATGCTTCGCCTTATCCAATACCCCTAAATTTCCAAAAGCGTAGTCTAAATCTTCAGCTAATTTCTTTTTACACCGATGCGCTTTTGGTAAAAAACCATTGTGTAAAAGTTGATAGGCAGCGGTAACATCTTGGTTTTGCAAATAACTAATTACAAAGTCTACCTTGTCTATATAATCCTGTTTTTGGTCTATAACTAAAGGAAACAGAAAACTATTATTTTCTTCAGCTTCGTTAAAAATTTGCTGTATAAAATCCTTGGTAAAAACTTTTAAAAACAAATCAATGCTCAAATCACACTGACTTGTTGGTATGCCTTTAGCATCAAAAAAACCTTTTAAGTATGCAGTAGCAGGATATGGTGTGTTTAATTGTGTAAAAGGGGGCGTTACTAAAAGTGTTTTTACTGACATTTACTAAACTTACTGTAAGGTGAATATTAGAGCTAATACTGACTTTTATTTTAGGCCTCAAGAATACTTTTGATGTTCGGCTTAAAATAATTTTCACCTTTCAAAATCTTCCCATCCTCACGGAAAATTGGGTTCCCTGCTGCATCAAGTTTAGACATGTTGGATTTTTGAATTTCCTCGAATACTTCTTCGATTTTATGCTGAAGTCCGTGTTTAAGAATAGTACCACACAAAATATACAACTGATCGCCTAAAGCATCGGCAATTTCAACCAAATCGTTGTTTTCGCAGGCTTCCAAATACTCATCATTTTCTTCTTTCATTAAATTGTAACGAAGTGTAAAAGTAGATTTTCCAACAGCTGAAACAGGTGTTAGTTCATTTCCAATTTGAAATACATCGTGAAATTTTGCCACGTGATTAATTTGCTTTTTCATTTACTTAAGGTCTTAAAATGACAAATATTTACTTATTTTTGGTTTCGTAAAGAAACAAAATACCTGTATTATGAAAAAACTTATTTTATCATCCGCATTAATTTTAGGAAACCTAACTTTTATTTGTGCTCAAAGTGTTTTAAATATTGATCTAGAAAAAAGTTCAATAGAGTGGGTTGGCGAAAAGGTAACTGGAACTCATACCGGAAATGTTCTGCTTCAAAAAGCTCATTTTGTTATGGGTAAAGAACACATTGAAGGCGGTGAATTTACTATGGACATGAACAGTATTACCTGTACTGACATTGAAAACCCAGAATATGCAGGCAAATTAGTTGGCCACTTAAAAGACGAAGACTTTTTCGGTGTTGACAAACACCCCACATCTAGTTTTTCGTTTACCAAGGTGATTTTTGACGGTACATCTTACTTAATTACGGGTATAATGACGATTAAAGAAATGAGTCAAGAAATAACTTTTCCTGCGCAATTCCACACCGAAAAAGACAAGCTAACTGCTGATGCGGTGGTTAAAATTGACCGTACCAAACACGATATAAAATACGGATCTGGTCAGTTTTTTGACGGTTTAGGCGACCGTATGATTTTAGATGACTTTACATTAACCATTCACTTGGTTTCAGAATAATGGAAAATGTTACTCAAGGACATTGGATATTTGCAGCAATTTTTGCTTTTGTATTTGTTACAGCTATTAGTTACGCCTATTTAAAAGATGCTAAAATTCATAAAATCCACTACAAAGGTTTTTACCTGTTTTTTGCTGCACTTGTTCTCATTATCTTCTTACTCTTTGTTTTTAAAGATTTCTTAAAATGAAAACAACTTTCAAGGTTCTTGTACTGCTTACCATTGTACTTATTGTTCCTAATTTATTTTTGAACAAAAGCATCGATATAGAAAGAACTGTTGAAATAGAAAGCCCTATAAATATGGTTTTCATGAAGGTTGCCAATGTTTCCGAATGGAAAAATTGGCAACCTTTTTTTTTTGAAAGAATTAAGCACGCAGTTTGACACTATTGAGTCGATTTATGGAACTGGTGCAAATTTAGAATGGAACACTGAGAAGAATAACTCGGGTGTACTTAAATTAAATGAAGTTGTACTTAACAAAAAAATAACATAATTAAAATAATTGAAATCATGAAACACAAACCAGCAGACATTATTCAAGATTTACAAAATTTTGGAGAATATGGAGGAGTTAACCCATCCATTGCAGATTCATCTACGTTTACTTACCTAAAAGCTTCAACGATGCAAGCCGTTTTTGAAGGCGAACAAGATGGCTGTCACTTGTATACACGTCATACAAATCCGAGTACAAGTTATCTAGCAAATGCACTTGCAGGTATGGAAAATTCGGAGGCTGCTTACGTTGCATCCTCTGGTATGGGAGCCATAACCTCGTGTACTTTACAAATATGTAAAACGGGAGACGAAATTATTGCAAGTAGAACTATATATGGTGGTACCTATGCCTTTTTTAAAAACTTTTTACCTCGTTTAGGAATTAAGGTCCATTTTGTAGACATTACTAAAACAGAACAAATAAAGGAGCTGGTTAATCAGAATACCAAAATGGTCTATTGTGAAACAATGAGCAATCCTTTGTTAGAAATTGCAGATTTACCAGCAATTTCTCAATTAACAAAACACACGGATATTCAGTTAGTGGTAGACAATACCTTTACGCCACTTGTAATAACTCCAATAGAATTAGGTGCAGATATCGTAATTCATTCGTTAACTAAGTATATAAATGGAGCATCTGATGCTGTTGGCGGAGTTGTCTGTGCGAATGCTGAGTTTATAGCAGCTATGCTGGATGTTAATGATGGAGCAGGAATGCTTTTAGGTCCGGTTATGGATAGTGTAAGAGCTGCAAGTATTTTAAAAAATATGCGAACGCTAGCCCTAAGAATAAAACAACACAGCAGCAATGCCTTATACCTATCGAAAAAGTTTACTCAGGACGGTATAAAAACATTCTATCCAGGAATTCCATCACACAGTCAGCACGAACTGATGAAACGAATGATTAATGACGAATTTGGCTACAGTGGTATGCTGGTTTTAGATGTTAAAACAAAAGAAAATGCCTTTGCACTTATGGAAGCAATGCAAAACGACAATGTTGGTTATTTAGCCGTGAGTTTAGGTTTTTACAAAACCTTATTTTCGGCACCAGGAACAAGTACTTCATCAGAAATACCAGAACAAGAGCAAGATAAAATGGGCCTATCTCCTGGGATGGTAAGAATCTCTATTGGGATAGATAATGATATAGAAAGAACCTATACCAAAATTAAGAAATGTATGAAGGAACTGAATATTTTGTAATACGAATCTATATAAAAGATAGAACTGATTCAGTAATCAGTTCAAATTCTTTCTATTAAAAAAACGCAGCGTAATGCTGCGTTTTTATTTTTGCAAATACTAATTATTGATTTTTATCTTTAACCGCTACGTGAACAATTTTTTTAGTTTCAAAAAATTCCTCTTCGAAATAAGTACTTAAAGAAACGATTGTCTTTCTGGCTCCCCAAGATGCAAGCTCAGCCGTTAAATCTCCACCCTTTAAGGCAATAATTCCATTGTCAAATTTGTGATTGCACGATTTGGAATATTTTTTCCGCGTCCATTTAACCAAATCTACCATAGGTGCAACTGCTCTTGTGATAACAAAATCAAAGCTACCTTTCACTTCTTCTGCACGCATATGATAGGCTTCAATATTTTGCAAGCCGATTGCCTTTGAGATTTCATTTACAACCTTAATTTTTTTTCCAATTGAATCAATCAAGGTAAAAGAAACTTGAGGAAATAATATGGCTAATGGTATACCTGGAAAACCACCACCACAGCCTAAGTCCATAAGTCTTGAATCTTTGGTAAAAGAAATGAACTTAGCAATGGAGAGAGAATGTAAAATATGTCGCTCGTACAAACGGTCTAAATCTTTACGTGAGATCACATTAATTTGAGCATTCCACTCCTCGTAAAGAGGTTTTAGTTGGGTAAATTGTTCCTTTTGTAAAGGACTGAGGTTAGGGAAATATTTTTCGATAATAGCAATATCAGAACTCATTTTCTTGTGGTTTCAAAATTTTCAATAAAAGGTCTCTTGCTCTAAAGAGCTTAGCTTTAACAGAACCTAAAGGAATGTTTAATTTTTGAGCAATTTCAGCGTAAGAGAGTTCTTCAAGGTATCTTAAAACGATGAGCTCTCTATAATGCGGCTTTAATTTTTCTACCAAACTAAAGAGCTGTTTGTTTTTTTGTTGCTGAATAAAATTCAATTCAGGATTTGTATCTAAATCTTCAATCTCGTGAGGATTTCCTTGTTCGTTTTTATCTTCTGCATCAATAGAAATAGTTTTTTGTTCCTTTTTTCTAAAAAAATCTATTAATGTATTAGTAGCTATTGTTTGTATCCATGTACTAAAGGCAAAAGAACTATTGTAAGATTTAATTTTATCAAAGGCTTTGGAAAAAGTTGCAATAGATAAATCCTCTACATCTTCTTTGCTCGATAACTTCAAAGAGAAAAAACCTTCAATTATCGGCCAATAAAAAGTCATTAAATCAGAAAAGGCTTTTTGATCTCCAAGAATAGCCTTGTTAACAAGGGCAACATCGCGTTGTTTATTTTTTAAAGTATTACTCACTACCGTAGAGGAGTTAATTTATAAATTCGATCCATGCAAAAATAGTATTAATAGATAAACCACTCTATAAATTTAAGGAATAGATGTTCAAACTAGACAATTCATTTATATTTGCTCAAAATTAGTGTAGATGAAATTTACTTTAAAAAAGACAGATGCTCTATCTCAGGCTCGAGCTGGAGTCATAGAAACCGATCACGGAAAAATAGAAACACCTATATTTATGCCTGTTGGTACTGCTGGTACCGTAAAAGGCGTACATCAGCATGAAATAGAAAATGACATAAAGGCTCATATTATTCTAGGAAATACCTATCATCTTTATTTGCGTCCCAAAATGGAAGTACTTGAAGCTGCAGGTGGATTACATAAGTTTATGAATTGGAATAAGCCTATACTTACTGACAGTGGCGGTTTTCAAGTATACTCCCTTTCGAGTAGACGAAAAATAACTGAGGAAGGCGTACGTTTTAAATCGCATATTGACGGGTCTTATCACTTTTTTAGTCCCGAATATGCAATGGATGTCCAACGTACTATTGGCGCAGACATTATTATGGCTTTTGACGAGTGTACTCCTTATCCATGTGATTATCACTATGCAAAACGATCGATGAAGATGACGCATAGATGGTTAAAAAGATGTTGTGATCATTTTGACAGTACACCCGATAAATATGGTTTTAAACAAACTTTATTTCCTATAGTACAAGGTTCTACTTATGTGGACCTGCGAAAACAATCTGCCGAAGCCATTGCTTCTTTCGAAAGAGAAGGAAACGCTATTGGAGGATTATCAGTTGGAGAGCCAGCAGATGAAATGTACGCAATGACAGAGATAGTAACTGCAATTTTACCCAAAGACAAACCACGTTACTTGATGGGGGTAGGTACACCCTCAAATATTCTGGAAAATATTGCATTAGGAATAGATATGTTTGACTGTGTTATGCCTTCTCGTAATGCCCGTAATGGGATGCTATTTACCAGTGAAGGAACTATAAATATAAAAAATCAAAAGTGGAAAACGGACTTCTCACCAATAGATCCTAATGGGGCTTCTTATGTTGACAGTGCCTATTCAAAAGCCTACTTACGTCATTTGTTCGCTGCTAATGAACTTTTAGGAAAACAAATTGCAACGCTACATAATTTGGGCTTTTATTTGTGGCTAGTAAAGGAAGCTAGAAGACGAATTTTAGACGGTTCCTTTTACGATTGGAAAGAAATAATGGTTAAAAAATTAAGTCTTCGTTTGTAATTGAAAAAAATAGACAAATACATATTCTATCAGTTCTTAGGAACATTTGCATTTACGCTGATCATAATTTTATTAATATCAGTAGTTTTTGATGTATCTGAAAAAATTGATGACTTTTACCGAAGAGAAGCACCTCTTGATGCTATTATAAGAGACTATTACTTGAATTTTGTTATTCATTACGGGTTGCTTTTTAGTGCTCTGTTCACCTTTATTGCTATTATAATTAGTACTTCTAAATTAGCGAACAATACAGAAGTTATAGCAATTTTAAATTGTGGTTTAAGTTTAAAGAGATTACTTTACCCCTATTTTTTGGGCGCTTTAGTTATAGCAATAACCTCCTTTTTCTTAAACAATTGGGTGCTTCCCACAACAAATCAAAATCGATTAGACTTTGAGCAAGAGTATATTAGACTTAAAAAAAATGAACGCTACAAAAACATACACCGACAAATAAGCAAGGACCACTACATTTATTTAGAAAGTTACAATACCGGAAAACAAAAGGGATTTCGGTTCTCATCCGAAGAATTCACGAACGATCAATTGATCTCAAAATACAAGGCTGATTTTATTACCTGGGATACACTAGAACAAAAATGGCTTGCAGAGAGTTACAATTTCCGTTTGCTGGAAGAACAAGGTGAAAAAGTAGAACGTGGCTCGAGTCAATTAAAAGATTTTGGATTTAAACCAGAAGAACTGGTTTACCAAAAAAACATAAGCAATTTAATGACCTTACCCGAATTGCATCAATTTATAGTGAAAGAGAAGAAACGTGGCGCAGAAAATTTACATTTCTACTACCTAGATTTATACCAACGCTATGCAACACCGTTCACCACATTTATCCTAACTTTAATAGGTTTCAGTTTGGCTATTCATAAAAAAAGAGGAGGTATAGGTTTAAATTTAGTCTATGGATTTATATTAACTACACTTTTTATACTATTTCAAAAAGTATCGATTACGTTTACAACAAATAGTGATTTTAGTCCCTTATTTTCTATTTGGTTGCCCAATATTGTGTTTGGGATTTTCGCCTATTATTTATTTAGAAAAGCAAATCGTTAAAGTTTGCATTGCCAAACAAAGTAATCTTTAGGGAAATGAGTGTTAGGAATCGGATTGTTAAATAAACCAAAAACTGTAGCCCCACTCCCACTCATTGCAGCATATTGAGCTCCTAATTCGTATAACGTACTCTTAATATCCGAAATTTGAGGGTAACTAGGGAAAATAGAGTCTTCAAAATCGTTGTGTAATCTTTTTTTCCAAAAACGAATATCGTCTTGAACAATCTCAAGACAAGAATTTTGTAATCTAGGCTTACACTTAGAGAAAGCTTCTGCAGTAGCTATATGAATACCTGGGTTAACTACAATCAAGTTATACCCTTTTAAACTTATATTAATTTCATTTAAAAGCTCACCTCTACCCTCAGCATAAACGGGTAAATCGTGAATAAAGAGAGGACAATCACTTCCCAATTTTAAAGCAAAAGTCTTTAATTCGTTTGAATCTAATTTAAGATTAAAAAGTGTGTTTAATAACTTAAGCGTATAAACAGCATTCGACGAGCCACCACCTAAACCAGCTCCAATAGGAATAATCTTATGTAATAAAATCTTAACACCAGGTAAAGAATAAGCGCTATTCAACAAATAATAGGCTTTTTCACACAGATTTTCACCAGATGGAATAGGAATCCCGGAACTGAAAAATGTACAGGTACCTGGCGCTATAGAATCGTCTTTAAGAACTTCTAATACATCCGTTAAGGGAAATTGATAGAAAATAGTTTGCAAATCATGAAAACCATCACTTCTTTTAGCAGTAATCTGTAAACCTAAATTGAGCTTAGCGGGTGGAAATAGTATCATTGAATAAAATCTTCGTACAAATTTAATAATTGTGCTTATTTATTAAGCTTGAAAAGTGAAATATTGTAATTTGCACACCTAATTTATTTTTATGGAACGATTAGATTTTGAGAAACCAATAGTTGAACTGGAAGAACAGTTAAACAAAGCTATACAACTTGGTATAGATACAGATGCCGATGTTAAGAAGACGGTTAATGATCTAGAAAAACAGTTAAAAACGCTTCGAAAGACGATTTATGCAGACTTAACGGCATGGCAGCGAGTACAAATATCCCGACATCCAAACAGGCCTTATACGCTCGATTATATAGAAGCACTTACCAAAGGTGATTTTATGGAACTTCATGGAGATAGAACTGTGAAAGACGATAAAGCTATGATAGGTGGTTGGGGTTCTATAGATGGACAGCCAGTAATGCTGATTGGACAACAAAAAGGGATAAATACAAAACTTCGACAATTCAGAAATTTTGGTATGGCAAATCCTGAAGGGTATCGTAAAGCATTACGCCTCATGAAAATGGCCGAAAAATTTGGACGACCAGTAGTTACAATAATTGACACCCCTGGTGCATACCCAGGACTTGAAGCTGAAGAACGAGGACAAGGTGAAGCTATAGCTCGAAACCTATTGGAAATGAGCCAACTTAAAGTACCCATAATCTGTGTTATTATCGGAGAAGGAGCTTCTGGTGGTGCTTTGGGAATAGGTGTTGGAGATAAAGTATTTATGTTAGAAAATACTTGGTATTCGGTAATTTCTCCTGAATCTTGTTCATCCATTTTATGGAGGTCTTGGGACTACAAACAACAAGCAGCCGAGGCTTTAAAACTTACTTCTGAAGACATGCTCTCTAACAAACTTATTGATGCAATAATTAAAGAACCATTGGGTGGCGCTCATTACGATCGAGAAGAAGTATATGAAAATGTTCGAAAAGTAATAAACAAGGAATTGAAGGCTCTTGTAAAATTAGACCCTGAAAAAAGAATTGATACTAGAATTGAAAAGTTCTGCTCGATGGGAGTCGTTCATGAATAACATTTTTAACGATCATATAAAAGCCACTTTTTACCTAATAAAAAGTGGCTTTTCTATTTTGTACTACTAAATTATTTTTTCTTAAAAGTCCATGTAATTGAAAATGAAGAAACACAAATACCGGCTTCATCGAACCCTTTGGACTGCATAACGCAAACAACGCCATTTCCCGATTTTACGGCTTCATCTATGCTTGCCTTTACCTTTAAACCATCGTTACAAACAAAGTGAATATTACCCAGTGCTTTCTTACTATAGTTACTTGAAAGTTCAAGCACCAACATAGAAATCTTTTCGGGCCGCGCATCCAAATAACCAAGTGCTAATAAGCCGGTAGACATCTCTGCAGCCATAGCTTGACAGGCAAAATACATAGACTTAAAAGGATTTTGATTTATAAAAGAATGTTTAATTTTTACGCGAGCACTTTCGCTGTCAACGTGAGCAACTTTCAATCCTGAAAGCCACGCAATAGGTAATTTCGTCATTAAAAATAAACGGTATAAAAACGAACTATTGACTTTCTTTAAATAAGAATCTTGCATTGCTTATATTTTAAATGAAGATAGGGAATCTAAAAGAATCGATTTTGTATTTTTGCAACAAAATTAATCCCATGATCAAAAGTTATTTATCACTTGTTAAATTTAGTCATACTATATTTGCCTTACCTTTTGCTCTTATTGGTTTTTGCTTAGCTGTAAGTCAAAACTTACATGCTTTTGGCTGGGGTAAATTAACCTACGTTTTACTATGTATGGTTTTTGCCAGATCCGCAGCCATGGCTTTTAATAGGTATATAGATAGAGACGTTGATTTGGCGAATCCTCGAACTGCTCGTATAAGAGAAATTCCTAATGGAACCATAAAAGCAAAAGCTGCATTGCTATTTGTACTTGTAAATTCTGTTTTGTTTAGCCTGTGTAGTTATTTGCTCAATCCTTTGTGCTTTTATCTCTCAAGCATAGCTCTGTTTGTAATATTAGGCTACAGCTACACCAAAAGGTTTACTGCATTGTGTCATCTTATTTTAGGTTTAGGATTGTCTTTATCACCAATAGGTGCTTATTTAGCTGTCACGGCTCAATTTGCTGTTTTGCCCATTTTATTTTCGCTAATTGTGCTGTTTTGGGTGTGTGGTTTCGACATCATATATGCGCTACAAGACGAATCTTTTGACAAAAAATACAAATTACACTCCATACCTGTATTACTCGGCACAAAAAAAGCACTACAATTAGCTCGACTTTTACATCTAATTACAGCAGGTATCATTATCTACATTGCCCGCTTTTACTTCCCAAATTCTATTCTATTTACTTGTGCAGGTTTTATATTTATAAGCCTACTAATAAATCAACACCGATTGGTTAAAGCGCATGATTTGTCAAAAATAAACCTGGCTTTCTTTACAAATAATGGAATTGCGTCTGTTATTTTTGGCACATTAACCATACTAGAGCTCCTCTTTTAAATAAATAAAACAAAATAGGTAAACTAAAAACTAGAATGTGCTACTATGCTTTGCATAGTACTATATAAAACCATACGTTTGCAACTTAAACTAAATGAGGCATGAAAATAGAAAACACAAAAGCTCAAATGCGAAAGGGAGTTTTGGAATTCTGTATTTTATCCATTTTAAAAAAAAATGAGGCGTATCCATCGGATATTATAGCCCAATTAAAAAGGTCAAAAATGATTGTAGTTGAAGGTACTATATACCCCCTACTAACGCGCTTAAAGAATGGAGGAATACTAGATTATCGTTGGGAAGAATCTAAATCTGGACCACCAAGAAAATACTACAAACTTAGCGCCAAGGGTGCCTCTTTTTTACTGGAATTAGAAGAGACCTGGAGCGAACTTACAAAAGCAGTAAAATTGAATACAAAAAATACGGCTAACAAATGAAAAAGACCTTAAATATAAACTTAGGAGGAATCATTTTTCATATTGATGAAGATGCTTTCGATAAATTGAAACACTATTTATCAAACGTTAAAACCTACTATAAAAATGAAGAGGGTTGTGAAGAGATCGTCTCTGACATAGAAGCACGAATAGCTGAAATAATTCAAGAAAGAAAAATAAGAATAATTGGTCTTGCTGCTGTATATGCTGTGATTAAAATCATGGGAGAACCAGAAAAACACGAGCAGGAAGAGGCCGCAAGCCAATCAAATAACGAAACAAAAAGCCCTAAAACAAAAAAACGGATCTACCGAAACAAAGAGCATGCAATTGTAGGAGGTGTTTGTAGTGGTATCTCAAGTTATTTTAGTGTGGATCCTATCGTAATTCGACTACTAGCCGTAGTTAGTTTACTTACTGGTGGTGGGTTGTTATTCTATTTAATATTATGGTCTATCATACCAGCTGCAACAACAACAGCACAAAAATTACAGATGAATGGAGAAACTGTAAATGCCAGTAATATTAAAAAAACAATTCAAAAAGAGTTTGAGAATTTAAAAGAATCCGTTGATAATTTGAACAAAGAAAACCACTATATAAAACTAAAAAATGGGTTCCAAAAGCTCATTTCTTTAGGGTTAAACCTAATTGAATATTTCTTTAAATTTATAGGTAAATTCATTGGCATCATTTTTTTAATAATCGGTATAAGTATGTGCTTTTTCATTTCAACCAGTTTATTTGGTTCAGGCTCAAGCCTAATTAATATAAACGGATACGATGTTAGCGGTCTTAACTTACAGCAGTTTTTCCCGATGATTTTTAATGGAAGTCAACTAAGTAGTTTAACTATAATTGGCTTGATTTTGTTCTTAGGTATACCAGTAGTCCAACTAATTTGGATCGCTATTAGAATCTTGTTTAGTATGCCAAAAAGAACAGGTACTACAAAAATTGTTTTAATTGGTTTCTGGCTTTTAGGAATAGTATCTTTAGTTCATGTGGCTTCCAAAACTATCTCAAATTTTACTCACAATTCTCATGTAAGTTCTAAACAAGTTTTAGAGGTTAAAAATGATACGGTAAATCTTGAAATGCTCGACAATTTATTTTTCGACACAGAACAATTCACAACCCATTATTTTTTCGATGAGGAACTTGAGGCTATGCTTAGTACTGATGTCTCAATAGGAATAGAAAAATCGGAAACAGACCTTTATGAACTAGAGGTAATCAAAAGAGCAAATGGCGCATCTAAAAAACAAGCAAAAGTTATTGCCAATAAAATAGAGTATGATTTTGTTCTTTCAGAAAATACAGTAAAATTTAGCCAATATTTAGCTCTAAAAGCGGAACAAGGTTTCAGGTTTCAAGAAATAGAACTAGTATTGTACATTCCGGAAGGCAAAACAATTTATTTAGACAATAGCCTAAAAAACGTTGTTTATACACTAGAAAATATAGCTGCCTTTTACGATCGTAAAATGGTAAATCATTACTGGGAAATGACCAACGGTAAATTAAAATGTAAAGATTGTACGTAAAATGAGAAAATTATACAGAAATACAAGAGAAGGAAAATTATTTGGCGTGTGTGCAGGACTTGCCGATCATTTTGATGTAGACCCAGTTTTATTCCGAATGTTATTTGTTTTTGGAACACTATTCGCTGGAATTGGTTTTTTACCTTACCTAATACTTGCGTTAATTATACCCAACGATACTAAATTTTTATAATGAAATTGTCTTTACTTACATGCACCCTATTATTTTTTGGAATTGGCTACGGTCAAAATTATTTTCAACAAGAAGTAAACTACAAAATTGAGGTAACTTTAGATGATGCTACCCACGAAATAAATGCTTTTGAGCAAATTGAGTACCACAACAACTCAAATTCTGTTTTAGACACCCTCTATTTTCACTTATGGCCCAATGCCTATAAAAACGCCTCAACAGCTCTTGCAAAACAACTACTTAAAGATGGGCAAACAAATTTACAATATGCCAAAGAAAAAGATCGTGGATTTATAGACCAACTCAATTTTAAAGTAAATGAGGTAAAGGTTGCTTGGGAATACTGGAAAGGCCAAGAGGACATCGCCATTTTAATTCTTAACCAACCACTAAACCCTGGCTCTAGCATTCGCATTAGTACGCCGTTTCACGTTAAAATACCTTTAGGTGAGTATTCACGATTAGGGCACTTAGGCGAATCGTACCAAATGACACAATGGTATCCAAAACCTGCTGTATTTGATGCAAATGGATGGAATCCTATCAATTACTTATCTCAGGGAGAATTTTATTCTGAATTTGGTTCCTACGATGTAAGTATAACCTTACCCAAAAACTATGTTGTAGGTGCCACAGGTGATTTACAAAATGAAAATGAAATTGCTTGGCTTGACAGTTTGGCTGTTATAGGATTACAAAAATACAACACAGAAGCAGACACTACAATACCAAAGGAAGAACCAAGGATTGAAGTAAAATTTAACTTTGAGAGAACGAACGAAAACATTGATTTTCCTGAGAGTGCTAAAGCATTAAAAACAATACGATTTAAACAAAGTAAAGTACATGATTTTGCTTGGTTTGCCGACAAACGATTTAACGTACTAAGTGGTGAAGTTGTCTTGCCAAATACCGGTAAAAAGGTTAAAACTTGGGCCATGTTTACCGATAGATACGAAGACTATTGGAAAAATGCCATTGAGTACCTAAACGATGGCTTGTTTTACTATTCAAAATGGAATGGCGATTACCCATACGAACAATGCACAGCTGTAGATGGTGCTTTAACTGCAGGAGGTGGAATGGAATACCCAAATGTAACGGTAATTGGAAATGTAAATTCTGCACGATCTTTAGAGACAGTAATTGTGCATGAAGTTGGACACAATTGGTTTTTTGGAATTTTAGGTTCTAATGAGAGAAATTACCCATGGATGGACGAGGGGATAAACTCTTTTAATGAATACAGGTACATCAAAACTAAATACCCCTCAAAAAGTATGATCCCTGAGGCTATTATGAAAACAAGTGTGGGTAAAATTTTAGGCGTAGAAAATTACAAGCACCGAGAAGAAAACTATTTGTTGTACTTAATTAATGCTCGTGAAGGGAGAGATCAAGCTTGTGGGCTTCACTCCTGCTCTCATACACCAATTAATTATGGTTTAATGGTGTACACAAAAACAGCTCTGGCTTTTGAGTACTTACAATCTTATATCGGAGAAGAAGAATTTGACAGCGCCATGCAAAACTATTACGAACAATGGAAATTTAAACATCCACAACCGAAAGACATTCAAAACTCCCTCGAAAAATCGACAAACAAAAACTTAGACTGGTTTTTTAAGGAATTAATTAATACCAATAAAAAAATAGATTATTCCATAGCTAAAGTAAATACATTTGATAAGTATGCTGAAATAAAGCTCAAAAACAAAGGCGGTCTTGCAGGACCAATTTCTATTAGTGCCTTTAAGGATACTAGTATCTTTAAAACCAAATGGATCGATGGATTTACGAAGGTCAAAACAATTAAAATGGACGGTTCTGGCTTAACTAAATTTGTCTTAGACTATGGACATAACATACCAGAAATTAACAGACAAAATAATTTTTACAACACAGCATCAATCTTACCTAAGATTGAACCGGTAGACCTTGATTTTATCTGGAGTTTGGAAAAACCTTGGAAAACTCAAGTATTTTTAAG
>Ga0233444_10002716_pt1 | contig 18281 bp, 19 predicted proteins | sample SI_124_October20_6_FD_182792 | JGI IMG/M metagenome (GOLD analysis project Ga0233444, IMG submission 182792) | Seawater microbial communities from Saanich Inlet, British Columbia, Canada - SI_124_October2016_10_MG | ecosystem: Environmental > Aquatic > Marine > Inlet | place: Canada: British... | reverse complement strand
CGTTCTCTAATTTTATACCAAGATCTTCTGAGATTACTTGTCCGCCAGTTAATATAGCAATATCTTCTAACATTGATTTTCTTCTGTCACCAAAACCTGGAGCTTTAACAGCAACAACTTTTAGACCGCCTCTTAATTTGTTTACTACTAAAGTTGCTAAAGCTTCACCTTCCACATCTTCAGAAATAATCATTAACGGTCTATTTGCTTGCACCACAGATTCTAAAAGAGGAACCATAGGCTGCAGATTAGTTAATTTTTTCTCAACTAAAAGAACCAATGGATTATCAAGTTCAGTTGTCATTTTTTCGGTATTAGTTACAAAGTAAGGAGACAAGTAGCCTCTGTCAAATTGCATACCCTCAACAACATCAAGCTCAGTTTCAACGCCTTTTGCTTCCTCAACTGTAATTACACCTTCATTACCAACTTTTTGCATCGCCTTTGAAATCATATCACCAATTGATTTTTCACCATTTGCTGAGATCGTTCCAACTTGTGCAACTTCTTCATTGGCTTTGACTTTTTTTGAAGATGATTTTAGTTTTTCAATAACTTGTTCAACAGCCTTATCAATCCCTCTTTTAATGTCCATAGGATTCATGCCCGCCGTCACATATTTTAAACCTTCAGTTACAATAGCTTGAGCTAAAATAGTTGCAGTAGTAGTTCCATCACCAGCGTTATCGTTAGTTTTGCTTGCAACTTCTTTTACCATTTGAGCGCCCATATTCTCAAATTTATCTTCTAGTTCTATTTCTTTAGCGACAGAAACACCGTCTTTAGTAATTTTTGGTGATCCATAAGATTTATCCATAACAACATTACGACCTTTTGGTCCTAATGTTACTTTTACTGCATTAGCAAGTGTATTAACACCTTTGAGCATTCTTGATCTTGCGTCAGTGTCAAATTTAATTATTTTTGCCATTTCTATTCTCCTTTAAATGTTATTTTTTGCTTTTCGAAATTCCCATTATGTCTGATTCTTTCATAATGCTATATTCTTTATTATCAATTTTTACTTCTGTTCCTGACCATTTTCCAAAAAGAACGATATCACCAACTTTAACGTCCATGGGCGAAAGTTTTCCATCTTCATTTTTAGCACCAGGCCCTACAGCAACAACTTCACCTTCTTGTGGTTTTTCTTTAGCTGTGTCTGGAATAATTATTCCGCCTGCAGTTTTTTCTTCACTATCTAATACTTTGATAAGCACGCGATCGTGCAAAGGTCTAAATTTCATATATATTTTCTCCTATAAATTTTGATGTATGGCTGATATGGTGTGTTTTAGTAAAATTTCAAGAGGTTAAAATCACTAAAAAAAGGGCGAAAATACTATAATTTAGAGATCATCATAGAATTAAATATAAGAAAGATTAAAGAAAATTGAGAGAATTAAATCATTTATCCGAAGTATTTGATGCATACGATACGTTTGTAATAGATTTATGGGGCGTAATGCATAATGGCATAAAGCTTAACGCAAGAGCTATCGAAGCTGTAAATCAATTAAAAAAGAGCTCTAAAAAGATAGTATTTTTATCTAACGCGCCAAGGCCTAGTGCAAAAGTTATTGATTTTTTATTGAAGATGAAAATGGACAAACAATATCTTTCTAATGTAATGACTTCGGGCGAAGCAGCAATGCATGCCATAAATAATAATATATTTGGAAAAAAATTTTTTCATTTAGGGCCACCTAGAGATGTTGCTATTTTTGAGAAAGTAAAAAAAAATAAATCAACTATTGAAACATGTGATTTTATATTATGCACAGGCTTATTAGATGAGCAAGAAACAGATTTAGATTGGTATAAAAAATTTTTAAAAAATTATGTTGCAAAAAAACTAATATGCACAAACCCAGACTTGACTGTGCATAGAGGAGATAAAGAAGAGTACTGTGCAGGATACATTGCTAAAATTTTTGAAGAATTAGGCGGAGAAGCTATTTATTATGGTAAGCCTTACAAGGAAATATACCAGATGTGTTTTGAAAAAAACGAAAAAGTTTTAGCAATAGGAGATAATTTGAGAACAGATATTAAAGGGGCAAATAATTTGAATAAAGATTGTTTGTTTATCTCAGATGGCGTTCATCGAAGTGAATTTAATAATAAATCAGAACTAGAAAAACTTATTGATAAATACAAAGTTAAGGTTAATTATTTTCAAAATGAGCTTAAATGGTAATATGAAAATTTATAAAAATGCGAATTTAAATAAAAAACATTATGGAGGCGTGATAGCTATTGGAAATTTTGACGGACTACATTTAGGACATCAAAAAGTAATACAAGAGGCGAAAAAAAAAGCTAAAAAGAATAATTTACCATTTGGGATTATAACATTCGAACCTGTTCCCGTAATGTTTTTCAACTCTAAAATAAAAAATCATAGAATTAATTCATTGGTTCAAAAAAAAGACCAGCTTAAAAAACTTAAAATAGATTTTTTAATTATTTTAAATTTTAATAAAAATTTTTGCTCACTATCTGCTGAAAAGTTTATTAATAAAGTAATTTATAAAAAAACCAAAGTAAAATTCTTGTATGTAAGTAAAAATTTTAAATTTGGCTTTAAAAGAAAAGGTTCAATTCAAACGCTTAAAAAATATGAAAAACTATATAATTACAAAAGCATTATAACAACACCTTATAAAAAAAATAAAAAAATTATTTCATCTACTATAATAAGAAAAAAAATTACTTTAGGGAAAATTCAAGAAATAAATAAACTTTTAAATCGTGAATGGAGTATAAAAGGTAAGGTGATTAAAGGACAAAGACGCGGCAGAAAAATTGGTTTTCCAACATGTAATTTAAAGTTAAACGATTACATTGTTCCTCGTCTAGGCGTTTATTCTGTTAAAGTGGAGGGGCCAAAATTTAAAAAAAAAGGTATAGCCAATATTGGTTATAGACCAACATTTAATGGACAAAATTTATTATTAGAAACAAATATCTTTGGAATTAATAAAAATTTATATAATAAGGAGATAATAATAAGTTTTAGAAAATTTATAAGACCAGAGAAAAAATTTAAAAATCTTGAACATTTAAAAAAACAAATAAAAATTGATATAAAAAAAACTAAATAAAAATGTCCAAAGATACATTGCAACTTCCTAAAACCGCCTTTTCAATGAAGGCCAGCTTACCTGTTAAAGAACCACAAATTTTAAACAGGTGGGAAAAGAATAAGGTTTTTGAGAAATTAAGAAAAAAATCAAAAGGAAAAGAGAAGTTTATTTTGCATGATGGTCCGCCTTATGCAAATGGTCACATCCATATGGGGACTGCGTTAAATAAGATTTTAAAAGATATTATTATTCGTTTTCAACAAATGAATGGTAAAGATGCAGTGTATGTACCAGGCTGGGATTGTCATGGACTTCCTATCGAGTGGAAAATTGAAGAACAATATAAAAAAAAGAAAAAAAATAAAGATGAAGTTCCAATAAAAGACTTTAGGCAAGAATGTAGAGAGTTTGCAAAAAGTTGGATTAATGTGCACATAAAAGAGTTTAAGAGATTAGGAGTTGTTGGTGATTTTGAAAATTATTATTCTACAATGAGCCATGATGCAGAAGCCCAGATCGTAAGAGAATTAGGAAAATTTCTTTTAGATAAAAGTTTATATCAAGGATTTAAACCAGTATTATGGTCCACTGTCGAAAAAACTGCTTTAGCTGATGCAGAAGTGGAATACATGAACCATACTTCTAATACTATTTATGTAGCCTTTAAAGTAAAAGAAACGAAACAAGAATTTTTAAAAGAAGCAAGTGTAATAATATGGACAACAACACCTTGGACAATTCCAGCTAATAAAGCATTAGCATTTAATAATAATATTGAATATTCAGTTCTTGAGATTAGTGAGCTGGATCATTTTAAAGAAAAAAAAATTATTGTTGCAAGTAATTTAATTGAAACAATTGTAAAGGCTTGTGAAATAGAAAACTTTAAAGTTTTAAAAACTTTTAAAGGAAAAGATTTTGCAGGAACCATTTGTTCTCATCCATTTATTAAAATGAATTTTAATTATGATGTTCCAATGTTAGATGCACAATTTGTTAACTTGGAACAAGGCACAGGAATTGTTCATTGCGCCCCAAGTCACGGCCCAGATGATTTTAACTTATGCTTGAAGAATAATATTCCTTCTCTTTATACAGTAGATAATGCAGGTTTATATACTAAAGAGATACCATATTTTACAAATATTCATATTTTTAAAGCTGATCCTATTGTTATAGAAAAGTTAAAAGAGCAAAATAAATTATTAAAAAATGACAAATTAAATCATAGCTACCCTCATTCTTGGAGGTCAAAAGCACCATTAATTTATAGAGCAACGCCTCAATGGTTTATTTCAATGCAGAAAAATGATTTAAGAAAAAAAGCTATAAAAGCAATTAATGATACTGTTTTTTATCCTGAAAAAGGAAAGGAAAGGTTATTGTCAATGGTTGAAGGAAGGCCTGATTGGTGTGTTTCTAGACAAAGAGTTTGGGGGGTTCCGCTACCTATTTTTATAAATAAAAAAACAAAAGAACCACTAAGAGACCAAAAAGTTATAGATAGAATAGCTTCAATTTATGAAAAACAAGGATCTGATTGCTGGTTTACAGACGATTTAAAAATATTTTTAGGAGACGACCATGACCCAGGCGATTATGAAAAACTAAATGACATTGTAGAAGTTTGGTTTGATAGCGGATCTACACATGCATTCGTTCTGGAAAAAAGAAAAGATTTAAAATGGCCAGCAGACATGTATTTAGAAGGCTCAGATCAACACAGAGGGTGGTTTCATTCTTCACTATTAGAGTCTTGCGGAACAAGAGGAGAGGCGCCTTTTAAAAGTATTTTATCTCATGGATTTGTGGTTGATGGCAAAGGATTAAAAATGTCTAAATCGATGGGAAACGTAGTTTCTCCTGAAGAAATTCTAAAAAATTATGGGGCTGATATTTTAAGAGTTTGGGTCGCTTCATCAGATTACGCTGAGGATTTAAGAATTGATAAAAGTATATTAACTCAGCATGCTGAGTCTTATCGAAAGATAAGAAACACATTTAGATTTATACTAGGTAATCTAAAAGACAATTATGAAAAGCAAGATTTTGATAAATTAAATTTTGAAAAATTAGATGAATTAGAGAAAAACATTCTTCACAAACTTTTTGTCATGAACAAGTCTGTAAAAGATAATCTTAAAAATTACAATTTTCATAGACTATATAAAGAACTATTGAATTTTTGCACTTTAGACTTATCCTCATTTTATTTTGACATAAGAAAAGACGTACTTTATTGCGACACTTTAAATTCAAAAAAAAGAAGAGATTGTGTAATTGTTTTGAATATAATTTTAGAAAGTTTGCTTAAATGGTTTGCGCCAATTTTAGTTTTTACTACTGACGAAATTTTTAGCTTAATTAATAAAAATAAAGAGAGTATCCATGAACATTCTTTTGTAGAGATCCCAAAAAAATGGGAAAATAATGAACTTAATGAAAAATGGATAAAATTGTTTAAAATTAAACAGGAAGCAAATATAGCAATAGAAGAAAAAAGGACCAATAAAGAAATCGGCTCAAGTTTAGAGTCAGAAATTAAAATAACCGCAAACAGTAAAATTTTTGATTTGTTAGAGGGTCTTGATTTAGCTGAATATTTTATTACATCAAAAGCAGAAAAAATAAAATTAGATGAACAAAAGGAGTTAAAAATAGAAGTTAAAAAAGCAAACGGAAATAAATGTCCAAGATGTTGGAAAATATTAGAAAAAAAATGCTTTAGGTGTGAAAAAGCAGTTTTAGAAATAAATAAATGAACTTAATAAAAAAGTTTAACGAAAAAAAAAATATGTTTCTTAAAAAGGAAAATATATTATATCTTTTTTCTATTATACTAATTTTTAGCTTAGATAGATTTACAAAAAATAAAATCATGAGTAATTCAGAACAAAGTATTTATTTTTTAAATAAATTTGTTAATCTTGATTTAATCTGGAATACTGGAATTGGATTTGGATTACTAAGTTTTGACTCACTTGTTATTTATAACTCAATTACAATTTTAATTGGGCTAATAATTTTATATTTATCTTATATTGCAATTGCCTCAGAAACTATGGATAAGCTTATTTTTTCAATTATTATTGGAGGGGCATTTGGAAATTTTTATGATAGATTATTATATAATGCTGTTCCAGATTTTATTGATGTACATTACAATAATTTTCATTGGTTCACATTCAATGTTGCAGATATATTTATAACATTAGGAATAATATTTTTTGTTACGAGAGGTTTTTTTGAAAAAAATTAATATTTTTATATTGCTAGTTTCTTTTTTTATAGTTTCATGTGGTAACGCAGGAAAAATCTTAAGAAATGAAAAAATTACAACAACTGATGAGTTTTTGGTTAAAAAAAAGAAGCCGTTAATCCTACCTCCAGACGCAGATAAAATACCGAAGCCCGATTCTTTATCCAAGTCGAGCACAGTTGAAGAAGGTGTGTTTAAAGAAATTTTAAAAAAACCCATAGAAAATAATGCAAATACAAATAAATCCTCTTCTACCGAACAGTCAATTTTAAAAAGATTACCCAAGTGAATAAAAAAAACTTAGTTTTAAAAAATAGTATTCAAAAAAAATATATAGACAGTAGGTTGTTAAAAAAACTATCTAAGGACTTTAATAATATAATCGAGGAAGTTAACAAGGAAACAAGTGGTTTAAACAAAACTTTGAATATACTTAACAAAAATTTTAAATTAAATTTTAAAATTAAAGATTTAAAAAAGTTCAAACAATTCAAAATAATTGCTTTTATTGGTATGGGGGGATCTATATTGGGAGCTGAAGCTATAAATAATTTTCTAGAAAAAAAAATCAAAAAAAAAATCTATTTTTTTGATAATTTAGACGTAAAAAAAATTTCAAAATTCAAAAAAAAAGAAAATCAAAATAAAGTTTTATTTTTAATAATTTCTAAATCAGGAAGTACAGTTGAAACTTTATCAAATTTTTTTACTTTAAATAAAATAAAAAAAAATGCAAAAAATATTATTTTAATATCAGAAAAAAAAAACAATTTATTATTTTCTTTATCAAAAAAATTTAATTTATTTTACGCTGAACATAGAAGTTATGTTGGAGGTAGATACTCAGTGCTTTCAGAAGTTGGCATCATTCCATCATACTTAATGGGAATAAATATATTTAAATTACGATCGAACATTAGAGATTTTTTTAATAAAAAAGAAAAATTATTTTTAAAAGACAGTGCAATAAAACTTAGCAGCTTGTTAAGCTTAAAAAAAATTAATAATCTCATATTTCTAAATTATGCACCAGAACTTGAAAAATTTCTTTATTGGTGCCAACAATTGATTGCAGAGAGTCTTGGTAAAAATGGCAAAGGTTTTCTTCCAGTGATATCAAATGTCCCAAAAGATCATCATAGTTTATTACAACTTTATTTAGATGGACCCAAAGACAAATTGTTTCATATTTTTAGCATTGAAGAAAAATCGAAAGAGATAATAAATACAAAGGGCATCATGAATAATAAAAATTTTTTAGATAAAAAAAACCTTAGTGTTGTAAAAATTGCACAAAAAAACTCGTTGATCAAAGCCTTTAAAAAAAATCAAATTCCATTTAGAGAATTTAAAATTAAGAATATTAGTGAAGAGGTTCTCGGTACATTATTTTCCTACTTTATTCTTGAAACAATTGTTATTGGAAAACTAATTAAAGTTAACCCTTTTGATCAGCCTGCTGTAGAGCAAGTGAAAGTTTATACAAAAAAATTACTTAGTTAAAAACTCCAAATATTATTTTAGATCGCCCATACTGCTTTGTTATAAATGTATTCACTAAACCATCTAAATTGTCAGTGGCATTTTTCTCTCTATGGATAATAACAATATGTTTTTTTTTGTATAATTTATTTTTCTTTATTGATTGAAGAATTTTAATAAAATCTTTATCTGCAAAAGGAGGATCTAAAAAAAAAATATCATACTTTTCTTTATTTATTTTATCTATAAAGTTCTCTATTTTATCATTAATTATCATTGCTTGATCGATTACTGATAGTGCAACTAAATTTTTCTTTAAAATATTGAAGGTATTTTTACTTTGTTCAATAAATGTAACTTTATTTGCTTCTCTAGAAATACATTCTAATCCAAATGAACCAATACCAGAATATAAGTCAAGAATATTAGCTTTTTTAATACTTACCTCAATTTGATTTGAATGGTTCAAAACATTAAAAATATTTTCTTTAACAGAGTCTTTTAGGGGTCGTGTAGTTGAGTCTTTTATATAATTAATTGATTTACTTTTCAATTTTCCACTAATTATTCGCATCTTTTCTTATAACTTTCCATCCAATATCTTTACGATAAAAACCTGTTCTCCAATTTAGTTTTTTTATTATTTTTATAATCTTATTTCTAATTGTTAAGAAGTTTTTACCAGTAGAAGTTACATTCAAAACCCTTCCGCCATTAGATAATAACTTTCCATTAACTAATTTTGTTCCAGCGTGGTAAATAAAATCACCTTTTGACATTTTAAGCTGATCTAAATTTTTTATATTTTTATTTTTTTTATAATTGCCAGGATAACCTTTTGAACACAAAACGATTGCCATACTTTTATCTTTTTTCCATTTAATTTTTGTTTTATTTAGTTTGTTGGCTATGGTGTTGTTAATTATTTTAATTAAATCAGTTTTTAATCTTGGCAATATTACTTGGCATTCAGGGTCACCCATCCTAACATTATATTCAATTAAATATGGTTCATTATTTTTAATCATTAAACCGACATATAAAAATCCTTTATAAGGGTTTTTCTTTTTTCTTAAAGCCAGCAAAGTAGGATCAACGATTTTTTTAATTATCTTTTTTTCAATCGATTTGTTTATAATTGGAGCCGGAGAATAAGCACCCATACCACCTGTGTTAGGTCCTTTATCATTCTCCCTAACACGTTTATGATCTTGAGCTGTACCAAAAAATTTATAACTGTTCTTGTCGACAACAAGAAAGTAGCTCGCTTCTTCCCCATATAAAAACTCCTCCAAAACTAGTTTTCTAGATGATTCAAATTTTCCTTTAAATATTTTGTTTGAAATATTCAAAACATGTTTTTTAGTTTTGCAAATAGTGACACCTTTTCCTGCAGCTAAGCCATCAGCTTTAACTACTATGGGTGATTTACAACTATTGAGAAAATCAAGAACATGTTTTTTTTCGGTACAAATTTTAAATTTGGCGGTTGGAATTTTATTTTGTGAACATATCTTTTTCATGAATGCCTTAGAACCTTCTAATTTAGCTGCATACTTATTAGGACCAAAAACTTTAATTTTATTTTTGTTTAAAAAATCAACTAAACCTTTTACCAATGGCTCCTCTGGGCCGACTACAACCAAGTCAATCTTGTAAAATTTGACTAGATTTAAGATTTTTTTAAAATCTAGGATATTGATAGCAACATTTTTTGCAAATTTAGCAGTGCCTGCATTTCCAGGAAAACATATTATCTTTTTAACACTTTTGGACTCATAGATCTTCCGACACAAAGAGTGCTCCCTACCACCACTGCCAATTAATCCAATATTCATCTTAATTTATATATTGTATAATTTATTGATGGGTAAAAAAAAAGCTAAACTTATTTTTAAACACAACTATTTTGAAATTGTTAAAGAAGGAGATTATGTTTTGTGTGCAATTTCAGGTAAAGAAATATTATTGCAAAATTTAAATTATTGGAATGTTGATTTGCAAGAAGCTTATTTTTCTCCAAAGGAAGTAAACGAAAGATTTAAAAAGTTAAAAAAATAATTATTATTTCCATCTGTTATGTGTCCAGATCCATTGATTTGGATTTCTTATAATCATTTTTTCAAGAACTGTATTTAATTCTTGAGTAAGTTCTCTCTTATTATTAAAATTTTTTGGGTTAATCTCTTTTTGAAACTCAATTTTAAATTTATCATCTACCATTCTTTCTATAAAAACAGGAATTATTTCTAAATTATATTTAATTGCAAGTTGAGCCGGCAAAGTAGTTGTAAACGCTGGTACATTAAAAAAATTAATTTTCTCCCCCTCACTAATTCTTTGATCTATCATTAAAGCAATACTATGATTAGTTTTTATATATTCAATCGCCTCTCTTACTCCATTTATTCCTTTTTTTATTTGATTTTTACAAACATATTTTTTTCTTAGATACTCCATAAACGGATTTAAAAAGAAATTATTAAGTGGTCTATAAATTGTGGCTAAATTAATATTGTTTTTTGTTATTTCCATAGACATCAACTCAAAGTTTGCAAAATGACCAGATATAAAAATAACAGGTTTATTTTTTTGTATTAAATTAAATAAATTAGTTTTGTCATCAATTAACATATGAGATTTATTTTTTCTATAATAGTTCAAAAAAATATACTCTATAAAAGTCATTCCATAATTTTTCCACATATTAGTAATAATTTTTCTTTTCTCTAAGTCGGGCATTCTTTGAGAAAAAATCTTAAGATTTTTTTCAACAATTTTTTTAGATTTAAAAAAAGGGCCCATAAAAGAAAACAAAAAAGAAAAGATTTTTCTACTAAGTTTAATTCCAAGTATTCGACCAATTAAAAAAAACAAATAAATTAGAATAGCCTGTAAAAAGTAATTAATTTTTTTTATCATATAAATTTTGAATAGTTTTTATAAATTTTTCTTTATCAGTTATTTCTAATGAGACTTTAAGGTATTCCATGTTATCAATATCAGATTCTTTTATTTTAAAATAATCTTTTTCAGTCATTATGATTTGATAATTATTATCTCTAGCCTCATTCTTAATTTTTTGAATTTCAGTTTTGTTAAATTCATAATGATCTGGAAAAACTAATTTTTTATTTATGTTAAGACCATTTTCCTCAATTAGCTGAAAAAAATTATCTGGATTTCCAATTCCAGCTATTGCTAGTAATTTTTTATTTTTAAATTGATCTATATTTTCAGGCTTATAACTAGAATAAAAAATTTCTAAATTTTTATTTATATTTAAAATTTTTTTTTCAAAAGCTTCATTTTTTTTTCCATTAATTAATATTATCTGTGCCGAAACTATAGAGTTTAAACTCTCTCTAAGAGGTCCGGAGGGAAGAACTAATCCATTTCCAACAAGTTGATTTTGATTAAAACACAATATGCTTAAATCTTTTTGTATTTTATAATCTTGATATCCATCATCTAATATTACACTGTCATATTTTTCTCTTTCAGCTTTTCTTATCCCGTCAATTCTGTTTTCACTTAGAATCAAGTTTGAAACTTTTTTTTTAATTAAATTATGTTCGTCTTTATGACTTCGATAAAATTTTCTCAAAATAACTGGATTTTTTCCTAATCTTACAAGTTCTTTTACTAGAAAAATAGAAGTTGGCGTCTTACCGGTTCCACCAATATAAATATTTCCAACACAAATTATTGGAATATTAAACTTTATCGCCTTGGTAATTTTCTTTTTAATATAAATAAATATTAGGACTATTAAAGATAATGGAAATAGTAAAATTGATGTAAAATTGTTCTTAGTATCCCAAAATTTTGGTTTATTTAATCTCATTAAGTAAAATATTATTAATATTTTTCATTGTATCAGCTAAAGTTTTTTGGCCCAAACTATTAATTGAATTTGAAATTTTCCCATCATCTTTATGAGGAGATTCTAAATCTTTGATTAAATTATTACTTAGTTCTATATAACTTTTTATTTCCTTTGAGATGTTATTTTTTTCCAAAATATCATAAATTTCTTTAAAATTATATACATACGGTCCATGATAAATCTTACAACCTAATTTTGCTGCATCAATTGGATTTTGCCCACCATCATTTTCTAATTTACTTATTGTGGACTTTCCAATAAAAACGCTTTTTACGTATTTGAAATAATTTTGTAAAACGCCAAAAGAATTAATTATTAATATTTCTTTATCTTCCAAAAATATTTCATCTTTACTTAATATTTGAGTATTTAAATTAAAAGTTTTACATAAATTTTTAATACTTTGAACTCTATCAATATGTCTCGGTGCAATAATTGTTTTTATATTCTTGTACTTTTCTTTTAATTTTATATGTGCTTTAAGACACAGGATCTCTTCCCCCTCATGTGTACTGGCAGCAAGCCAGAATCTATCTTTAATTAAAATTTTCTCATTAAAATTTTTGATATCATTTTTATCTATATTATTTATAAGTTTTATATTTCCATTAAAATAGATATTTTTAGCATTCAATTTTTCAAGAAATTTCTTCGTTTCTAAATTTGAAGCTAAGCATAAATTAAATAAGCTAAAAATATTTTTTGCAGTATTTGGAAAAAGCATCCATTTTTTGAAAGTTTTTGAAGTTATTCTTGCGTTAATTAATATTAATGGAATTTTTTTTTTATTAGCTTTTAAAATTAGATTTGGCCAAATTTCAGAGTCCACTAAAAATATTATATTTGGCTTCCATAAAAATATAAATTTATTGATAAGAAAATTTACATCAAAAGGAAAAAACCTATGTTGAACATTATTAAAACTTTTTAATTCCTCCTTTGCTAAATTACTTGAACTTAAAGTTATTGTGCTTATTAAGAATTCATAATTATCATTATTTTTATTCAATTCTCTTATAATAGGTAAAATACTTTTAAATTCGCCAATACTAGCAGCATGAAACCAAATTAATTTTGAGTTTTCTTTTCTATTTATATTAAAATGTGAAGGAAAAATTTTTTCTTTATATCTTATTTGGTCTTCTTTTTTTTTTAATTTTCTAATAAAAATATAAACAAACAGTAAGGGATAAATTAAAGTAGTTAAGACTCTATATATAAGAATCATTTTTATTTCAATTGTTTTTGGTAGAGTGACTTATATTCATTACAATTTTTGATTAAAAATTCATGATTTCCAGAATTAATAATTTCTCCATTCTTCATGACAAAAATCTTATTAGCGTTATGGATAGTAGAAAGTCTATGGGCAATAACTAAAGTTGTTTTATTTTTCGTTAAATTAATAATAGCATTTTGCACAATTTCTTCCGAGTCAGCATCTAGTGAAGAAGTTGCCTCATCAAGTAAAATGATTGGCGACTCTTTTAGAATCGCTCTTGCTATTGAAATTCTTTGTTTCTGACCACCTGAAAGACGCACACCATTTTCTCCAATAGTCGTTTCAAACTTATTTGGCATTTTTTCAATAAATTCGCTTGCTGCAGCAAAATCACAAGCTTTCTCAATTTCCTTTTGAGTTGCATTTTCTCTAGCGTAAGCAATATTATTTTTTATAGTATCATCAAAAAGAATTATATCCTGACTAACAAGTGAGAGGTTCTTTCTTAGAGAACTTAAACGTACCTTGGAAGTGTCTTGACCATCAATTCTTATTTGACCATCCCGTGGATCGTAAAATCTTGGTAAAAGATTTAAGATAGTACTTTTACCGGCACCACTGTGCCCAACAAATGCAGCCATAGTTCCACCATCTATTGAAAAGCTAATATCTTTTATTGTAAGTTTGTCTGCTGTCATGTATTGAAAACAAACTTTATTGAAAGTAATATTGCTATCTTTAACTGTCAATCTTGGTAAGTTTTTATCTTCTTTAATTTGTATTTCTTTATCAATTATTTTGCTTATTCTTTTAAATGCAGTCACTCCTTGATAAACAGACAAATTAAGTGTCGCTAAAGATCTGATTGGTTGATAAGCCATCATCATAGCTGCTAAAAAAGAAAAAAAATTATTTACTTCTAACTCACCAGCGGCAATTAATTTTCCAGAAAAAGCGATAAAACCAGCTATCATTATTCCTGTAAGAGCTTCCATTAAGGGAGCCGCTCTAATTAAAACAGAAGCTGTTTTAACATTTTTGTCAATTACGTCATTAATAACTCTGTTAGCTTCTGATTTAACACGATCTTCCTTTTGATAAATTCTAATCATTCTTGATCCTTTGAACATTTCAGATATAAAAGTTACTAAGACACCAGAAGCTTCACCAGCTTGACCTACTGCTTTTCCAATTCTTTTACCTAATGATTTTGCTAATCCACCTGCTAGAGGCATCATTAACATTGCAAAGAGCGCTAACTTCCAATTTTGATAAAACATTACTCCAACCAAGGCTATAACTGAAAAGCCATCTTTCATTAAACTTAAGACACTTGTACTTACAAGGTTCTGTATCTGTCCAGCGTCGTACATAACATTGGAAATGTACTTTCCAGAATGTCTATTATCTAAAGTGTGTATGTCAGTTTTTATAATATTGTCGGTTATTTGTTTATTTACTTCACCATTAATAGCAGCACCAACTTTTATTATGGTCAACCTTGCTATATATAATGATAAACCTTTTCCGCTAAAAGCTAAAACTATTAAAATAGGTATAACCCATGAAAGAGTTGTATTTTTTTCAATAAAAATTTTTTTTACAGCGGGGTCTAACAGCCAAGCTATGGACGCCGTACATACGGCCACAATAATAGACAATATTAAAGCAAAAAATATTTTTCTTAAATGTTTTTTTACATAGTCTCTAAACAGTCTAATTAGTATTGGTTTTATTTCTTTAAATTTCATATTAAAAAATATTTGAGTAAATTCCTAAAAATAAAAAAAGACCAGAATAATTATTTAGCTTAAAAACCTCTAGACAAGATGCTGGTTCATTTTTGTTAAATTTGAAAATTTGAAACATCAAGCTTAAAATAAATAACAAAATAAAAAAATACGATAAATTAATTTTAATTTTTTCGATGAAAAGATAAATTAAAATAATTGTCGTTAAAAAATAAGCAATACTTACAAATAATTTAATATTTTTTTTAAACTTTATTGAAGTGGACTTTAGTCCAATTATTTCATCATCCGACATATCTTGAGCTCCATAAATCGTGTCATAGCCCAATGTCCAAAATATGGCTGATAAATAAAGAGTGATGATTTCCATAGAAATATTGTTATTTATTGCCGCCCAAGCCATAACAATTCCCCAATTAAATGTAATTCCTAAAAATAATTGAGGCCAGTAAGTAATTCTTTTCATAAATGGGTATGAAAAAGCCAATAGCATAGAACCCATTCCTAATAAAATTGTTAAAAAATTAAATTGAATTAAAATTAAAAAAGCTAAAAGGCAAAGAATTAAAACATAAAAAAGAGAATGTTTTACGGATATCTTGCCAGCTGCAATGGGTCTTTTTTTTGTTCTTTTTACTTTTTTATCAAAATCTTTATCAACTATGTCATTAACTATACATCCCGCACTTCTCATTAGAATAGAGCCAAAAAAAAATAAAATTAAATAATAAATAAATATATTTGTGTCCTGATTAACTGAATGTGCATACGCAAGCCCCCATGAACAAGGCCAGAATAAAAGCATGAAACCAATTGGCTTGTTTAATCTTGTTAATTCTATGAAAATCTTAAAATGTTGCATGAAATATTACTTGTAAATACCAAACACTAACTACATAATCAATTTGATTCGATATGGACATAGATTACACCGTTGCAGCACTAATGTTTCCAGCTATACCGCTGATGATGACAATGTATAGCAATAGATTTCACACTTTAAGCGGATTGATTAGAAAGCTGCATGATCAAATAATTTTCGACAAACGCACTCCCCCTGAGTGGGAAAAGCAGCTTCACGTCATTAATAACAGAACCAATCTTTTAAAGTATACAATGGGTTTTGCGGCTTTCGGTTTCCTTTTTAACATGACAACAGTTCTGATGCTTTATTTGGAACATCTACAATTAGCGAGATTAATTTTTGCTGCCTGCTGTATTTGTATGATTGTTTCGACTTTTTTATTTTTACAAGAGATAAGACTTTCAAATCAGGCGTTAAAGTTTCATTTGAGTGATATGGACTCGATGAAAAAAGATCTGTAATTTTATTTATTTTCTAATTGGTTTTTTTTAAATAAAGATATTCCATTTTTCTTTTTATGACTATAAGATTCTTTGAATGTTTTTAATTGCCACCCTTGCATCCTAGATATAATTAATTTTAAATTTTCTTCTTTCCATTGATTTTCTATATCATCATTTTTCCATAACTTTTTTTCTTCATTAGTTCTAGCGCAACCATAACAGTATCCAGTAACAGGATCAGTTCTGCAAATACTTATACACGGGGAAATAACTTTATTATCCATTAAGGAATTAAAATTGCAGGACCAGTTAGTTTTCTTGCTTCCAAATCTTCATGAGCCTGTTTTGCATCAGCCAATTTATATTTTTTAAAAATTTTAATTTTAATCATTCCAAATTTAATTTTTTCAAAAACTGCATCAGCCCCTGCTTGCAGTTCTTTTCTATTAGTGAAATACTGAGCGATTGAAGGTCTAGTTAAATAAAGTCCTTTTGGTTGAATATCTTTTGGAACGTTAACTGGATCAAGAGGACCTGATGCATTTCCAAAACTTGCCATTAAACCTCTTGTTTTCAAACATGCTATTGAACCTTTGAAGGTATTTTTTCCCACTCCGTCAAAAACGGCAGAAACACCTTCGTTGTTTGTGATCTTCATGACTTCTTTTGCAAAGTCATCTTTAGAATAATTAATGACATGAGTGTAACCATTAGCTTTTGCAATTTCAATTTTTTCATCTGAACCAACTGTTCCAATCACTTTTGCTCCAATACTATTTGCCCATTGAGCAAATATTTGACCAACACCACCTGCTGCAGCATGAAATAAAATAGTTTCACCAGCTTGAAGTTTATAGGTTTTACAAATCAAGTAATGAGTAGTTAAACCTTTGGTCATAAGTGTTGCTGCCAATTCATAAGAAATCCCATCTGGAATTTTAACGACATTTTTTGCAGGTATAATTCGTTGTTGAGAATAAGAGCCAATAGGCGTTGATGCGTAAGCAATGTTATCACCTTTACTAAATTCAGTTACATCAGATCCAACTTCATCAATTTTTCCAGCAGCTTCTAATCCAATTCCACTAGGAAGTGGAAGAGGGTACAGGCCTGATCTATGGTAGGTATCAATATAGTTTAATCCGATTGCATGATTAGTTACTTTAATTTCATCTGGCCCTGGAGATCCTACAGTAATATCTTGAAGCTCTAATACTTCAGGTCCACCATTTTTTTTTATGATTATTGATTTTGGCATTTTTACAGAAACGTACTTGAACTTTTAATATTTAGCAAATGTTCCGTTATTATAATCTTGAACAGCCTCTAAAATTTCCGCTTTGGTATTCATTACAAATGGACCACCTCTAGCTATTGGTTCACCTATTGGTTTACCAGCGATGAATAAAAATTCAGTATTTTTATTTGCTTTTACTATTAGCTTATTTCCTCTTTCTAATAATATTAAATTTGAATTACCTGTTTTAGCGTGATCTTGTTCACCAATTTTTAATTCACCTTTTAACAAATAAATAAAACTGTTGTGACCTTCAGGCACTTCACAACTAAATTCTTTTCCTTCATTTAAAACAATATGAAAGTATATCGGTTTAACGTTATGATTTTTTTCCGGTCCCTCGGCTTTTTCGTATTTACCAGCAATAACCTTCACTACTTTTTCACTATCTTTGTGAGTACCTAATTCATTACCTTTAATATAAATATATTCAGGTTTGTTCTTCTTTAACTTGGCCGGCATATTAACCCAAAGTTGAAATCCTAATAATTTACCATCTGACATAGCTGGCATTTCAGAGTGAATTATTCCTCTCCCTGTCTTCATCCATTGTACATCACCTGATGACATTATTCCCTTAGCACCAGTACTATCTTCATGTTCGAACTCACCCTTAAGCATGTAAGTCACAGTTTCTATTCCTCTATGAGGGTGGGGCGGAAAACCGGCGATGTAATCATCTTTATTTTCAGATCCAAATTCATCTAACATTAAGAAAGGATCAATGTAATTTGCTTCAGGTGTTCCTATACTTCTCTTTAACTTAACACCAGCACCATCAGATGTTTCTATCGCCTGTATAACTTTTTTAACTTCAATATTTTTCATTACTTAATATTATGAGATCCATCACACATAGGTTGATCTTTGGTTGCTTTACAAGTGCAGAAAAAAACTTTTTTAGATTGATCTGCCTTCCAAGTTAGTGGTCCAAATTCCGATCCTTTATGTGAACCATCACAGAAAGGTTGTTTTGAACTTTTT
>Ga0233444_10002707_pt1 | contig 18312 bp, 8 predicted proteins | sample SI_124_October20_6_FD_182792 | JGI IMG/M metagenome (GOLD analysis project Ga0233444, IMG submission 182792) | Seawater microbial communities from Saanich Inlet, British Columbia, Canada - SI_124_October2016_10_MG | ecosystem: Environmental > Aquatic > Marine > Inlet | place: Canada: British... | reverse complement strand
GTCGCTCAACGACGCTTGGTTCTCAAACTCAACAAGGGTAACCTCAAGCAAAAAGGAATGACTCCTCTTGAAGTGAAAGACAAACTTGAGCGTGCTACACGACTCTTTATTCAAACTGACAAGCCAACGAATCCGTCAACCTTGACCTTGATTCCTGGTGTTCACAGCGAAGATGACCTTGCTGACCTCGCAGAGAATCCTCCGTCCTATACGATGTTGTTGCAACTTGAGGAGAAAATCCGAGACATGCGACTTAAAGGAATTCCCGGTATTGAACGAGCCAACGTACAATTGGATGACAAGACTGGTGAGTACTACCTCTCTACGATTGGAAGCAATCTAACCCGTGTGAGTGAACTTGAGAACATTGACCGGTCTCGTACATACACTAACAATATCATTGAAATCTACGAATACCTTGGTATTGAAGCTGCTCGACAAGCAATTGTTGATGAACTTCAACTAACCCTTGACGGTGCTCGATTGGAAGTTGACGTCCGTCACTTGTTGATGGTCGCTGACGTGATGACATCCGAAGGTGAAGTCCGAGCAATCGGTCGTCACGGTGTATCGGGTACCAAACACAGTATCCTTGCTCGTGCTGCTTTCGAAGTCACTGTGAACCACCTGTTGAAGGCTGGTATCATCGGAGAGAAAGATTACCTCACCGGTGTTGCAGAAAACATCATCGTCGGGCAACCGATTTCACTGGGTACCGGAAGCGTAGCATTGTACTACATCCCTGAGGAGTAATTTTCCCAACCATGAGAAACACATGTGGAGAATGGAGGAATAAAAATGGATCTAAGCCGACAATTGAAAAATGCAATCGCAACAGGAAATCTGTTGTTTGGACAACGCCAAGCTAACGATGCTTGCGCTAAAGGAGAGGCAAAGTTGGTGCTCGTTGCTGCTAACTGCCCGGAAGAATATACAGACACTTTGCGTGCAACTCACCCTGAAGTGACCATGTACCGCTCAGCAATGGTGAACCGTGAACTCGGCATCGCCTGTGGTAAACCGTTCTCTGTGTCCACCATCACCGTCCTCGACGCTGGTGACAGTGATTTGCTTGCTCTTGACTCCAACATGGAGTGAACTTGTACCGTCAAGGAATCAAAGGCTTGATGGCCTTTGAGCCCTGCCCATAAGGTATGGAGAGCACTCGCAGCCATAGCCTACCCCTGTTCCTCGTAGTATTGTTCGTAGTGAGTTTACTCAGTCCTCTCGCAGCACATCAACAAACGACTCCTGTTGAATTGGATTCCGTTCAGACCATCAGTGAAACCTCGGCCCGTGCAACATCCCCTGAAATTTTCCTTTCAGCAGGAGGGTCCGCAACTGGTGATGAATTTGATACGATGATTGCGCCTGGCCTCGATGGATACTATGTGGGAGGAGATTTTAACCGCTCAATGACGTTTGGCAACCACCAACTTCAACCGACCTCACCCTTTTCAAATGGAAACGAATTCTACATTGCGGGAATTGACTCCACAGGTTCGTGGACCTTCTTGGCAGGAGCCGACCACAGCATGGGAGGGGTTTCATTCCTAACTGATATCACTACGGTCAACGGCATGGCAGTAATTACAGGATATATGTTCGGTCAGGTTAACTTCGGCCAGACCATCTTGAACACGCAAGTATTGGATGGTTTCGTCGCTGTCGCAGACCCTACGGGCAATTGGATGTGGGCTACCGCATTCCAAACGCTTCCAAATACAACCACGGACGCAAGTATTCCTCAGGCAATTTCTGTAGATAATGTTGGTGACATCGTGGTGGCAGGGTATTTTTCTGGTGAAACTGATTTCGGTGGAACTGCAATTAACGTATCAAACCCTGAAGTGTTCATCGCAAAACTTGACGGAGCAAATGGTGCACTCAAATGGGTCACAAGCGGAGGAGGCATCGGACAACAAGTTGTTACCGATGTTGTAACCGACCTTAACGGAGACTATCACATATCTTGTCTTACACAAAATAACGTACTTTTCGGCACAACGAGTTATTCTCCTGTCGGAACACAGGATTCCTTCATTGTCAAAATGAGCAGTGCAGGCACTGTTACTGGAATAAGCGGCTATGGAATTCCATCCCAAGTCGTATCGGTAGAGTACATGAGCATAGATTCAACCGGCGCCTTGTATTTGGGTGGGATTTTTGAGGGAACCCTTGCACAAAGTGGTTGGTCTATCACTGCGAATAAGGGTGGCTCTGATGTATTTTTCATCAAGAAGGGAAGCGGCCCTTCTAACAGCAATTGGGCTGTAATTGGTGGAACAAACGGAAACGATGTGCTGGAAGGAATGGAGATGACGTCAAAAGACGAACTCATCTTTACAGGCTATGCTCAAGGAACCTTCACTGCAGGAAATAAGGCGATCACACCAGACGGGAATTTTGACGCTCTCGTTGGTGGCGTTTCCAAAACAGGTTCTTGGACATGGTTAGATGTCACGGATAGTCCGGATTTCGAGACTGGTAGAGGTATCGCCATCAACGGTACTGATGTCGTTGCAGTTGTTGGGGCCTTTGCGGGTCAAAGTTCATCTCCAAGTATCACCAAAGGTGGAACGACCGTAACGAGTACTGGTGGTTGGGACGTCTATGTTTGGGCATTTGATTCATCAATGAAACAAGATTCGGACAGTGATGGAGTTCCTGATTTCGAGGACAATTGTCCCACGGTCGCAAACCCTGGCCAAGGCAACACTGACTTTGACGAGAAAGGAGACGAATGTGACCCTGATGATGACAACGATGGACTGACTGATAACTCACCCGATCTTTGTGCGCGTGGTGGCCAGTACAATTGGACCTCAACTCAAGATTTCAATGACCCTGCTAACTCAACCGATTGGGATAGAGATGGATGCAGAGACGGTATAGAAGACGATGATATCGACAATGATGGTGTTAACGATGATGTTGACCTATGCCCTCGCACGTCATACAATCCACCCCGGCCTACTTGGGTCTCTGAGACCTCAACGGACATTGATGGTGACGGATGTAGAGATGTTGACGAAGACAACGACGACGATGGAGATGGTTTTAGCGATGGTAGCGATGATTGTTCAAGCATAGCAGGAACATCAACGCTTGGAGAAGTTGGATGCCTTGACACCGATGGTGACGGATGGGCTGATTCGCGAGATGACTGTCCTAATCAATTTGGAAACTCTTCTGCGAATGGAAAGATTGCCTGTCTTGATACCGATGGAGATGGGTGGGCAGATGTTGACGATGCCTTCGTCAATGAGCCAACACAATGGGCAGATAGCGACTTGGATACTTATGGAGACTCAGCCGCTGGAATTAATCCAGATGCTTGTCCAAATTCTGCAGGAACATCAACAATGGACCGAATAGGTTGTATCGATTCGGACGGCGATGGATATTCCAACGCAGATGCGTTGTGGAGTGTTGAAGATGGAGCAGATGCATTTGTTAATGACAACACACAATGGTCCGATTTTGATGCTGACGGATTTGGTGACAATTACGCAAATCAAAGCTGGGATGACAGAAATCCAGATTGGCCAGGTACCTACGTTGCAAACGCTTACAATCAGGATGCATGTCCAACACGAGAAGGAACCTCATGGATGGACGATACTGCAGGATGCCCTGACGCAGATGGAGATGGATGGTACAACCTCCAGGACGCATTCCCAATTGACAATACTCAATGGAGTGATGAAGATGGGGACGGATACGGTGATAACCAATCTGGAACAACACCGGATGCGTGTATTCAACGACCTGGTGGTTCATTCACAGACCGTTTTGGATGCGGCGACTACGATGAAGATGGAGTCTCGGACCCCGACCCTTCGGCTAATTACTTCGTTTCTGATGGTGCTGACGCATTTTTCGATGAACCCACTCAATGGGCTGATAGTGATATTGACGGATACGGTGACAATCCTCTCGGCTTCCAACCCGACGCTTGCCCCGAACTTCGCGATTCATCCACTGTAGATCGCTTTGGATGTACAGACAGCGACGGGGACGGTATTTCTGACCCCGACGCAGTGTGGACCACAGAAAATGGAGCAGATGCTTGTCCGTTAGTATATGGGAATTCAAGTGCTGACCGAATCGGATGCCTCGACCAAGATGGTGACAATTATTCCGACCCGACCGCTGATTGGGGTCTCGCTGAAGGAGCCGATGCTTATCCTAAAGATCCAACTCGGTGGATCAAGGAAGCAGATGAGGACACTCAAGGCGCTAGTTCCATGACGACCTATCTCGTCGGCGGTGTTGGTTTCCTCATACTGGCAGGAATTGGCGTATTGCTATTCGTTCGCAGTAAGGGTGAAGATGAAACAAAGGTGTGGGCAAATGCTACTGCTGGGCAAGTTGCTATGCCAAACTTCCAGGCTCAGCCTGCTGCACAAGTTGCTATGCCAAATTTCCAGGCTCAACCTGCTGCACAAGTTGCTATGCCAAACTTCCAGGCTCAGCCCGTTGCTCAAGTCCCACCTCAACCGATGGCAATGCCCGACCCGGCTCGTGATTACTACAACGGGTTACTTGCCCAAGGATACCCACATGCTGAAGCGCTTTCTTACACACAACAATACTTCCAAGAGTTTCGTGGATGAAACAGACCGGAACACTGGTGTATGACATGAGTCAAGAATCCGGAACAAACTCTTGGATGGCTCAAGCAACCGAGAATCCTATCCTAAGGGGCTTTCTTATTTTTGCAGCATTCCGAGCAGTCTACGGAATGGGGATATTGGTTGTGACCTACTTTCTTGCGACAAGCGAAGAGACACCATGGTGGACTTCAATCATCTTCCTCGGATTCTCAATGGTGTTTTCGAGGGTACTCTTCCGGGCATTGAAGCGACGGTGGCCAAATGTGTTCCATAAGGAACCAAGAACGAACCTAGAAGGCAACGAGTGAATCAAACGACACCTTGAGCAATCATTGCCTCGGCTACCTTCAGGAAACCTGCAACGTTTGCGCCAAAGACGTAATCTCCTTCTCGGCCGTATTCCTTGGCCGTTTCTGAAGCATTCTTGTGGATGTTGATCATGATGTTCTCAAGACGTTCATCCACTTCTTCGCGGCTCCAACCCAAACGGAGGGAGTTTTGTGACATTTCGAGTCCAGAGGTTGCAACACCGCCGGCGTTACTTGCCTTACCGGGTGCGAAAAGGATTCCAGAATTATGGAAGACTTCTACAGCTTCGGGGGTGCATGGCATGTTTGCACCTTCGCCAACTGCGATGACCTTGTTTGCTACAAGCATCTTTGCTTCTTCTCCGTTGATTTCGTTTTGAGTTGCACATGGTAGAGCAACGTCAACATCAATTCCCCAAAGGCCGTTAAGCGAAGGTTCAGGTCCACTTTCAGTGAACGTGGCTGAAGGGAACTGCTTTGCGTATTCAGAGATACGCCCACGACGGTTGTTCTTCAAATCCATAATCCAAGCCAACTTCTCTCGGTCAATACCATCAGCGTCGTGAATGAATCCAGAGGAGTCAGACATTGTGACTGGCTTTCCACCCAAGTCGAGGACTTTTTCACATGCAAATTGAGCGACATTTCCCGAGCCTGAGATTGACACGGATGCGCCTTCAAAGGATTTGCCTTTTGTAGCGAGCATTTCTCGGGCAAAGTAAACTAAACCGTATCCCGTAGCTTCTGGACGGATGAGTGAACCACCATAGGAAATACCTTTTCCAGTCAAAACTCCACCTTGGAATTCGTTTTGTAAGCGCTTGTACATTCCAAACATGTAACCGATTTCACGACCACCAACGCCAATATCACCGGCAGGGACATCGCAATCTTGGCCGATATGGCGCCATAGTTCCATCATGAAGGACTGACAAAACCGCATCACTTCCCCGTCAGACTTCCCCTTAGGGTTGAAGTCAGCGCCACCTTTTCCGCCACCCATTGGGAGTCCGGTAAGGGAGTTCTTGAAAATCTGCTCAAAGGCAAGGAACTTCAGGATTGAGGCATTGACACTTGGATGGAAACGCAATCCGCCTTTGTAGGGGCCAATTGCACCGTTGAATTGTATTCGAAAACCTCGGTTAACTTGTGTTTCTCCAGCATCATCGACCCAAGGAACTCTGAAGTGGATCAAGCGTTCTGGCTCTACAACTCGCTCAACAACGGATACATACTCTGGATGGGCCTCAAGTACGGGCTCAAGGGATTCAAGAACTTCTTTCACCGCTTGGTGGAACTCAGGTTGGTCGGGGTCACGGGCTACAACTTTTGCGTAAATGGCATCACTAGGGCTCATCTTTATTCCTTCTAACACATTGTGTTGAGCCGCCCTAGCATAGACCCTTTCTAATGGTTGTCCCTAGACCACCTCAACAAACCCCAAACTGAGAGCATATTGGACTCAACGGTAAGGGCAAACAGTGATGAAGCGTTCAAGTCGTTCAATACGCCTTCGTCCTTGGGCATCAATCTCACTCATGGCACGAATCGCTTCCTCAATGAGTGCGTGCTGGTCCTCCTGAACCCCAATCGTTTGGCGCAATTGGTCAAGCATGGCCCATTCATCTTCAGAAATGACATCGTCGTCCAAGGCTGCAATAAGAGCAGATTGGTAGGTTGTAACGTCGCCCATATGGTGACCTCCAAAGGAATCATCATCTTCGAATGGCGATGGGACTTCGCCTAATACAACAGAACGGCATTCTGCAGTATCAGCAGGAGCGACTCCCAAGCTTCGTGAAAGAACATGGAGGATTTGTGCTTCATCATCGGTAACGATTGCGTCGTCGTAAGCAACCTTTAGAATTTCCAGATACAGGTAGAGACCACGGCTTGGGACAAGAGGCATGTTGTGTGTTTAGACCTCTTCTCTTTCAAACTTCGGTCGCTTTTCAATGAGCCCAATGAGGCACTGAATTCATTTGTAATACAAGTTATGACAATTCGTCATTATTCAATTACGTTTATATGTATGGTCCGAGTGTCTACAGATAACGGAGGAACCAAGATGAGCCAACCAACCACGGCAGTATCACTCAGAATCACTGAGGAAGATCTTGCTTTGCTTGATGCCCAGGTAGGCCTCAAGGGTTCCCGAAACCGTTCGGATGTTGTCCGAATGGCCATCCAAGAATACCTTCACAACCGTCCGCTTTTGCAGGACATGGATTCCGTGCGAATCCCACTGGGACGGCATGACCAACAGCAACTTGGAAAACTCTACGAATTGCTAGGAGTCACTCCTGAAATCGCAGCCCAAGAAGGGATTAAACTCTACATCGCCAAAGCAACAGCTTCTTTGGCGCCGATCAATAACACACTCGATGCAGTTCTGGAGGCGTCCAGAGCAGCAACGATACGACGCAGTGAATACCAAGAATAAATGGTGAGAGAGCGGAGGGGATGGGATGATTTGGCAAAACTCAGGATACAACCTAAGTGGAGCCACCCTTATGGCCAAGCAAGTTCGGTCAAACTTGCATGGTTTTGCCTCACTGTGTCAGCGTGCCCGTCATGCACGTCTTGGCCCTGGTTACCCCAACCAAAACCCCACAACCCCCCCCTTGGATGACGGCCAGGGGGACTCTGATTCCACTCCAGCTTGCTGAGTTGGTGGTTCCCGTGCCCAGCCCCCACATATCTGGGCACATCGATTTGAAACCAGCGTAAGCCATCTTCCGCAATCCCAATCCTTTAGGAGGGTCGTCGGCGCATGAGCGATATGAACGACAAGAATGTGGTGATTCAACCACCGCAATTCCCGTTCCTTGCCCACTCTCAACCACGACCTGGGCAACTTGAAATGATTCAAGACTCAATCAAAGCTCTCGAACTGGGTGGCTACCATCTTGCCGCGGCTCCAACTGGAATTGGTAAAACCGCAGCATCCCTGGCTGCTGCTCTTCAAGTGGCGAGCCAACAACCTCAGCGGAAAACAATTTTCTTCCTTACATCCCGCCAAACCCAGCATCGTATCGTTGTTGACACCGTTCGTAAAATCAACCAACAACGAGAAGGCATGGCTCCGATTAGACTCGTAGACATGGTCGGTCAAGCCGGCATGTGCGTTCAAGAATTTGCCAAAGAATCATCCGTTGTGTTTTCCCTCATGTGTAGCCAAGCACGCAAATCAAGGTCCTGCCGACCATGGATCACAAGTGCGCCTGGGCTCAAGGAACGAATTCTTGAATCACCACTTCACGTTGATGAACTCGTATCGCTTACTCGAACCCACACCGTCAACGGAGAAGTTACCCAAGCATGCCCTTGGAAAGTTGCCCGTGAAGCCGTGAATGGTGCTGATGTATTTGTCGGAGATTACAATCACCTCTTTGATGAAGGCGTTCGTGACTCTAGCCTGAAGGCCATGGACCTGTCCCTGGAAGACATCATTATCGTTGTTGATGAAGCACATAACTTGCCCGACCGCATCCGGCTTACGCTTGAAAAGCGACTTACTCAGACGATGATTCGGAACACGTTTGCTGAATTGGAAGAGTATGTTGGTACGCTTCAGCGATCCATGAACATGCCCGGAGGAGAGATGTTGGCAGCAACCCACGACTTAGCATACTGGGCTTTTGAGGTCATTCGCACGTCAAGAAAGAGTTTTGCGGACTTTTTCAGCCGTCTTCGTTCATCACTTACAGGAGATAAAGAAGAATGTGAAGTTCAAGTTGACACGCTTCTCCAGGTATTCCATCGTGCCTGTGATGAAGTTGACGGGATTGTTGGACAAAAGAATTTGAACTCACCTCCTGTTCAACAAAGCAAGCATGGGGTAGACCCAGCCGTCCGAATCCATCAACTACGAGACATTCTTTCAGCAGTTGATGTGGACATGGATGCAGGAGACGATGGGAATCCAATGGAGCCGAATGCTCATCGAGTTGCTCAGATTCTTGATTGTCTCATTCGCTTTGGCTCCACAACTGCAATGACAATGGTGTACGATACTAAAGGAAAAGATGGCCGAATCACAACCCATCTGCTCGACCCAGGACTTGTCTCAAAACCCGTAATCACCGGCTCTGCCGGGGCCGTATTGATGTCAGGTACACTGTATCCGCCCACAATGTATGCCAACATCTTGGCACTACCAACAGCCAAAACAACTGCTGTGGCATACCCATCACCTTTCGCCGCCATGCGTCGCCCTGTACTCGTCGCCTCTGACGTGACGACAAAATACACTGAACGAACGCCACAAAATACGGATTTGATGCGACAACACATTCAATCACTTATTGATACGACACCTGGAAACGTAGCCGTATTTGCCCCGTCATATGCACTGCTCAATTCCATTGTTGCTGAGGCCCATTTCTCGGGGGTTCGAATGATGGTTGAAGACCGGAATTGGACCAAGCAAGATTTGGACCAAGTGGTAGAAACTCTCCTTGAAGAGAAGAAATCCGGCCGGCGTATTCTGTTGGCAGGAGTGTTCAATGCGCGCCTTTCCGAAGGTGTTGACTATCACAGTGGCGCATTGGATGCTGTTGCTTGTATTGGCATTCCAAATTCACCACCTTCTGTTCTTTCTTCAGCGCTAAAGGCCCATGCTGAAGAGCGTTTTGGAAGGAATCTTGCATGGAGGTATACCGTATCCCAGCCAGCCATCAATTCAATCCTGCAAGCGATGGGGCGCCCAATTCGTTCTATTGGAGATAGAGCCCTCATCGTGCTTCTGGACCGAAGAGTTACAGAACGAACCTACGCCTCATGCTTCCCTGAAGATCTCAGAATGAACGAATCGAGTAGCCCGGAATCAACCGGACATTTTGCACGTAGATTTTTCTCAAAAATACATCCGGATTCCACCTTGGAATGAAAGAAGGTCCTACCGAAGGTTCATGTGGGCTCGTCGTATCCAAACCTCATGGACGAATGGTCACCTCTCGCAATTGAGCAATCACCAAGTACGACGAATCATCACTCGGATGGGCCAAGTTTGGACGGCTTCTCACCGGATGCATCCATGCTCCAAGCCCAATTTGAAACGGAGTCAACTCATCTGAGTGAGGTTCGCCAACTTCACACTGAAGTATTGGTGACTGCAGGTATGCTTCCTGAAACATCACTCGCTGAAGCAGAACCAGAACGTGCACTTTCTTGGGTGGTTGAATCCATTAATGGAAGAATGAACCCTGACGGCCTTACCATTCCAATGCTAGGGACCACCTACGATGATCTCCACCTACGATTCAAGACCATCAATGACCAAACTGTGGTTCAACTGCAGGTAGATGATGGAGACCTTCCCCCGTTGGTCAAGGAAATTCCACTTCCCAAGGAAGCTTCATCAAACCTTACTGCTGAATTCAGCAACGGTCGCCTTCATCTTCGCTGGTAACCATCAGCGCTGAGGGAACTTCTGAATCTGTTCGATTTCAGTTCCCATTCGTGTCAATGATTGGACTGCAACTTCTTGATGCTGACTTCCCATTTCTTCACGACTGTAACGAGCCATTTCGAACGTATTGTCCAGTGCAGTAAGGGCATCATCAGAGACTCCATGCAAAGCCTGACGGATGGCAAATTCAAACTCACGAACGGTTTCGAAATCTCTTCGCAAGAATCCACGTTGTTGGAGGATTCCACAGAGGTCTTGGTAACAGGTAAAGATGGATTCACGAACCGCATCACCTGCTGCAAGTAATTCAGCGGTGTATGCAAAGACCTCGGCAGCGTCCTTCAACAGATCATCAGAAGCAACCTTGCGTCGGTAGAGAACTACGCCTCCAGCGATGAGGGCTCCGAGTAGTAGAACCAAGACATAAGCCCACGGAGATACTGGGGATTCTTCCACAGCGTAGGAATATTTCAACTCAAATCCTTCACTGCGTTGAGCCTCAAAGTCTTGTGTGCTTTGGCTGGAAATACGTGGGTCATTGATGACGATATCCAAGGTGACTTCGCCCCAGAAGGAATAGTCGCCGTATGGTGGGTCGGCAGGGAAGTCAAAGATGACTTCGCCCGAGTTATCCGTCTGACGCTGTTGGGATGCAATTTGACTGTTGTTTTCATCGTAAAGATAGACTACAACATTGATGCCAGGGATTCCATTCTTGGTATCCATTGCAGTGATGAGAACTTCGATGTCAATTTCTTCTTGAACGCCCTCTACAATTTCTCCAACGGTAGGAACAATGTTTGCATTGACTTGTACGAAGACAGCCTTGCTTACCGTTCCTGGATTAAGATAGTTTGAATCGTTACGAGCAGAGTCAACTGCAAAGTATTGCGATCCAACGTCGAGCCAATAAGGTGCGGTTGCTGTCATGGAGAAGTTTCCGTTTGCCCATGTGACGAGCGCCGTTGGGAAACATTGAGCACCTTCTCGACCACTTGCACATTCTGAGCCGTTACCGATGGTCAAGAGGAGGTCTTCGAAGACTTCTCCTTCACCGCCAACTTCCTGGATTGAACCCGTGTAGACAATTGGCGCAAACACATCATCAGACCTTGTCACAATCGATGACGAGGTGGGGTCAAGGGTAATGATAACATCAGACCAAACCAAAAGGTTGCTATTGGCTGAAGCAGCAAGATGTGCTTGTGTGCCTTCGAAACTAACAGTCAGTGAGTGCGTTCCACGCGAGAGGTCCATTGTAGCAGGAATAGATGCTGACCAAATTCCATCAGCCCCGGTCACGGTTGAGAACAACGGAACTCCGTCCATTGAGATGTCAACCATCATTCCAACCAAGCCGTCACGATCCACAGTGTCATAGTCATACAGACGACCGGTGACTTCCCACGAATCTCCACGAGTTGCATCAATGCCGTCATCAAACAGGAGAGTGACCCACGACCGGTGAGAAAGGAAGAAGGTCACGTTTCCGGAACCTGAACGGTAGTATCCTTGTGAGGCAACATCGGCTTCGAGGGTGTGGTTACCAAACGAAAAGATGTCTGGAACCAACCAGTCAAAGGTAAACGCACCGTTTTCATCCGTGGTGAGTGAGGTGATGACAATACCTTCTACAATCAACTGAACTTCATGATCAGCGATTCCAAGGAGCTGGTTATCAACAACAGTTCCGCTCACCGTTACCGTTTCGTTAACGGCAACTGGAGAGGACATATCGACAGTAACAAGAACCGGACTGAAGATTTCCCAAACACCTGTGGCACTGCTTGGAAGGTAAGCCACTGTTCCTGTGAAACGAATTTCAACAGAGAGGGGGCCAAGTTGGGCCTCCGCTGGAACAGGGTGAACTGCGACGAAGTAACCGTTTTCGTCGGTCGTGGTGTTCGTCAACCATTGTCCATCCAGCCAAATTCCAATCGTCAAATTCGGCAGGCTGTTGTCGACAAGGTCAACGAGTTGACCTTCAAGGGTCATGGTTGATTCACGGTCTGCTTGGCCGGTTGGGGTCAAGAAGATGATCTCAGTAGGGACGCTAACATTGAACCCAACTGTTCCTGAACTGGGCATGTAATATTCTGGATTGATGATGTCACCGTAACCAACAGGGTCTACCCAATCACGACCGCCACGGAATTCAACTCCAATCACGTGAGGCCCTGCCGAAATATCATCGGGCAGCGTGTAGCCAAGGGTGTAGGAACCGTCGGTAGCATTGGTCTCAATGCTCGCCACTGGGACACCGTCAATCGTGAGGTGAACAACCGCAGTAGCGGGCGCACCTGCATCCATGAGAGGCATTCCTAAGTCATCAAGGAGCGTTCCATTGACCGTCAATGAATCACCAGCAGTAAGGACAGTTGGAGCATCGACGATTGTGAGGTTGGTTGCTGCTAACACCACAAAGAGAGTTGTGCCGTTTGAACCAAGGATTCCAGTCGTACCTGAGATTCCGACATAGGATGCACGGATGTCTGCTGGTCCAGCTGATGAGTCATAGGGTACGAGAAGTGTCCCGAATGCAGTGCCGTTAGGCGCTGTAACGAATACTCCGCTCACATTGGTTCCTGGTAGAGTCACTGTTACGGATTGATTGTCTATTGCATCGCCTTGATTGTCACGCAAAAGAAGTTGGAAGGATACATTGGTTCCACGATCTGTACGGTCGTTCAACGAAGGCTGACCGATTCCGTCAAGGCTTGGTATGATGAAATCAAGCGTTGAGAATCCTCTTGAATCAAAGGTTGTGTTGTTGTCTGAACCCACGTAATAATTGACATTCGGTAGGTAGGTTGCTTCCATCACATGCGTTCCTGCAGCAAAGGTTTCCGTAAGGCGTAGGGTTGCGTTCCAGTATCCACCAACACCAATGGCTCCTCCAGTCACGGTAAATCCTGTTGGAACTCCGTCAATTGAAAAGAGGACGTTCGCATTTGGAAGAGTGATATTATCCCGTTGAGTTAGTCCTGAGCCGTTATCGGATGTGACCCGGCCAGAGATATTGAATTCATCTCCGGCAACCGGATTGTCCGAAATGGCATCAACGACCATGAAGGTCAACGAACGAACGGTAATGGTAGTGAGGTTTGCCGAGGTTGAAAGGAGGTCAGATGAACCGTTGTAGACCATTTGAACGACGATGAGTCCCAAGGGGTGGTCGTAAGGTATCGTATACGAGAAGTTCGCAAAGCCTTCTCCGTCAGTTGTAGTAGATGTCAACCAAGTTTCATGGAATTCAAGACCAACGTCATAGCCTGCCAGAGGGGCAAAGAGGTCCGAAGCCTCAACAAGTTTTGCTGACATGTTGATTGTATTTCCACGGTTAATCACCACCGGGTTAAGCGGAACCAAATTCTCTAAACGGGATACGCCCATGACCTGAATCGGTGTTTGAGCTGTTGCGGTCAGATAGAACGGTGAAGATTCGTTGACTACGGAGATGACGAGTGTATGAGGGCCGCGTTGAGTTCCGTTGTTGGCTGTGTCGGTTGGAACGCTCATGTTGAAACTGCCGTTCGTGGTAGTGGAAAACCCGTTGAGAAGGAGTTCATCTGGATACTCAAGCCAGAAAACATTGAGTCGGACTGGTGAGATCAACGGTCGTGAACTGTTTTCTGCATCAAGCACCTGTCCAACCACATTGAACGGTGTACCCGCAGTGATGGTGGTTGGAACATTGTTGAATTGGATATCACTCGTAACTTGAATGGTGATGTTGAGCAGCGTGGAGTTACCAAGATATCGAGTATTACCAGCGGTCAATGATGAACTGATATCATCCTGAACGATGACCAATAAATCGTAGTATCCCGGAGCAATACCTGATGGTGTGAAGCTGAAGGTTGCGTTACCATCAGCATCAGAGGAAACGGTTCCCAAGGAGGTGTTTGTAACGCCGTAGTCCCAAATGTAATCCACTGAAGCCCCAGTGATGTTTGAACCGTCCGCGAGATCGGTAATCTTAGTAACGAAATCAACGGTATTGTTCATTTCAACGATGTAGTTTTGCCGTTCAGCCGTGACAACGACTTCTGATTCGATTCCTCCAAGAGTTGAGACCAGTGTTGGTGGACTCGGTGGTAGGCTGGTATCGAGATAAGAATAGTAAGCACCTCCAATTGGTGCCTGAGATTCAAAGTCAAACTCTACCACAAAGTCGTAAACTCCCGAAGCGATGGTGGTTGGCATGGTGAATGGGATGTTGAAGGCTCCTGTGGAATTGTTCAGCGAAGATGTAGCGATGTCAACAGGTCCGTCTTCGAGGTTAATAGTGACGCGAATCTGGGTTCCATTGTTGAGAACTGGGGTATTGTAGAACGCATCAAAGATGTCACCGAACAAGAAGGTGGAGTTACCAATATGAGTCCAATCCTGCCCGATTGAAAGGTTGTATCCTATTTCAGCCTGCACCCGTATGCTTCCGTTACCGATGGATGGCTGGTAATAATCTGATCCGTTGAACGATATGTCAATCGGATAGTCCCCTGCACGGAGGTCGGCGGCAAGTGGCCAAGAGAACTCAACTATGTCGCCACCTGGGTCGGTGGTGGTATTGTACCACGTTCCATTGAATGAGAAATCATAGTCCCCCAAAAGAACGAGATCTTGTACAAACCCTCGGTGGTCTCTAATAGAGATCTCAACAGTACCGTCAAAGCCTCGCATCTGAGCAGATTCAGCAACTTGGAATCCAAGGAAACCTCGCAAGAAGTAGGGCACACTGGTGCTTACATCGGCATCATCCGTTGCGGGAAGGGTTGCTGGGAAGAAGCGAAGACGCACTTCTAGTTCACCTGAACCAACCATTGTTGAAGAGGGGAGGAAATGTTGGACAGAGAAGGTACCCGTAACGCTTACGTTGAAGACTTGGAACCAAACATCACCACTGTTGTTGCCTCGAATAGCAAGTTGCAGATTTCCAGTCAACGGCACAGGTGATGCACCTACTGCAACCGCAGAGCCGTTCACCCAAATGTCATCTTCGAGAAGGAGGATGCTGTTGTTGGCTAATGGACCCTCAATAACAGCGGTTAGATTTGGTGCATCCGTCACATTGAGAACGATGGAGGTTGTTGTAGGATTGAGGTGGAATGCCTCAAGCGGGATACCTGTGACGGAGGTATCCTGCCAGCCTGAATATCCAAGCGTAGCAGAGAGATTTCCTTTGGTTTCAAATTCGCTTAAATTCAAGGTGAAGGTGAACGCTCCGGCACTATCAACAAGTCCGGTCAGATTCTGAGCACCGTCAACAGAAGAGGTATATGTCATCCAAACAGTTTGATTTGGAAGTTGGAAGAAGACATCGAGTGGTTGGTTCTCAAACTCAAGCAACCCCTCGATGACCGTAGTTGCGCCTGCTCCAGCAACCGGAGCGTTGATGACTGCAGGAGCCGTATGGAACAGGGTTGAATTCTCTGTCACGTTAACATAACCATCGTATATTGCCCCTCCATTTGGAACATAACCAAACTGCCGGTATTCTACGACGATATTGTGCATACCCGGTGCCGAAGGAGCATCTGGGGCACCTGAGAAATTGAAACTTCCATTTGCATCGGTTCGGAACTCCCCGATTAGGCGATCCATTGAACCGCCTGGACCTGGAACAAGGTTTGCCTCGGATACTGGGACAAGATAGGCAAAGACAGGGACCTCCGAAGCGGGAGTTCCGTTCTCTGCATAGCGGAGTTGCCCTGTTACATTGATGTCTTGAGTACTGTCACGAGTCCAAGTCAAGGTGGAAATGGTTTGGTTCACAACTTCCATTTCTTCTGCTGGTGGGCAGGGGTCAAAGGGAACCCAGCCTAGGTCTGTGTTTCCGTTTGCACTGTTTTGTTGAAGTCGGACTTCGGACCAAGTAGTGGCGTCGGTGGCATAGACTGCATAGCCTTCTCCCGTCCACGTACCTCCAGCATAACCAGTCACTTGGCGTGCTGGTAGACCGGCAAGGCGAGCCATGGTCACGAATAAAGTGTTGAATTCACGGCAAGAGCCTTCTTTTCTTGTTTCAAGAATATTCAGGGTCGTGTCGAGAATGGAGGGAGTTCCTGAACCGTTGTAATTACGCTTGAATTCAGTTGTAGCATTCCCGTTGGTAAGGAACTCTTCAAGCGATGCTGCAACGCTGTAGGCATCCGTCGCTCCTGAATCTGTAACGACGCCATTTGTAACGTTGAAGACATAGGAGTGGACATCGTTTGAATTGGTAAAGATTTCATCGGTTATGAGTTCGTACGGGAAGCCTTGGCCAGGTACTGTTGTTGATGCTAGAGTCGCCCAATCGAAGTAATACTCTGGTTGCTGGAACCAAAGTTCGTTGATGGGGCCTTGGTCGACGGTGAGGGTGTGCGTGTCGTTATTTCTTGAGAACGTCGCAATCGATTCAAACACATACGATATGTTGGAATAGAACGATGGCACTGGAATTTGACCTACACTTATGGGATTGTTGTAATTGATGGTCCATTCAACAGTGTCGTTTGCGAACGATAGAGGAGCAAGATGTGTCAGGTTACTGTAGGGGATTGATACTGCTTCCTTAGGATGCACACTGTCTAATTGCGCATACGTAGAACCCGTGTAAAAATCGTTTGTTACAGCTCGCCAACGGTGGATGCTGTCCACGTCAACAACACCGGTGGTGTTGTTAGCCCAGAAGATAACATCGTTGTTGAGGATGTCATCGGTAGGGTCGAAGGGGTCAAACGGTGACCCTGCGCAATTTGCAACCCAATAAAGGTCAGGACATTCAATTCCATCAAGCAACCCACCGCCGTCCGTATCAGGATTGGTCCAGTCGGTTCCTGTTTGATTTTCAATCGCATCAGGGACGCCGTCACCGTCAAAGTCATCCGGTTGGATGTCGTCACTTGGGTCATTTTCAGGATTGGTTCCGTCGAAGTATTCTGTGCGGTCATTAACGCCACCTTGGTCCGTGTCAAACGAAGCGAAGTCCGTCACCCACACGTCCTGAGAACCGTTGGTTATTCCAATAAATTGCAAGTCGCAACCTGTACTGTTCTCAAAATAATTGTTGAGCCCATCCCCGTCTGCGTCTAACAAATTCGCACAAGGTTCGTTTGGATCTGTATTGTCCGAGATTTCTCCGAAGTCGTCAACTCCATCTGCATCAGAATCTGCAATATTTGGGTTTGAGAACCATCCGAAGGTACCCAACAACTCCTGCCAGTCGGCAAGACCGTCTCCGTCACTATCTGTGAAATCATCATCGCAATATTGCTGTGTGGAGCCGATGGTTCCAGATGCCACGGCATCTGTATGGCAGAACGATCCGTTCCGGTTAGCAACTTGACTGGGCGTAGCGGTTGGGCCGTTTGATGCACCCTGGATTACCGCATTCACCACCGTTGCATAAGCAAAAGATTCCCAAGTCCCAGATACATTGTACCAGCCTACGCCACCTCCTGGATTGAAGCCACTACCGTCCCCAATTGTGAGTTGGTTTGTAGAAGAGTCGTAACTCACAAATGTGGTTTCAAAGTTCACAAGAGAATCGCAAGGATCAGTGCCATGGCTGATGTTTCGCTCATCACCGTCACTGATGCCACCAAAGTCTGTATCAGCGACGTTCCAAAGCGTGCAAGAGAGGTTTTCTTCCCAGTTTTGTATACCATCGTTGTCTGCATCACCAGCATCTTCACGGCGAGTGGGGTCGGTTTCACCCTCGTCCACTAATCCGTTGAAATTGATATCTTCTTCACCGTCGTCAAAAGCATCGTCATCGGTATTGTTGTCACGGGGGTTGCTGGCTTGGGCAGGGTTACCGTATGCACCGTTAACTTCTACACCATCGCTAATGCCGTCACCATCAGTATCTGATGCCGTAGGGTCTGTGAGAAGTGTAAGTGCTTCATATGAATCATTGAGGCCGTCACCATCAGTATCGGCAATCTGTGGGTTGGTTGAGGTGATTCCGTCCACCTCTGCCGTGTAG
>Ga0233444_10002706_pt1 | contig 18313 bp, 12 predicted proteins | sample SI_124_October20_6_FD_182792 | JGI IMG/M metagenome (GOLD analysis project Ga0233444, IMG submission 182792) | Seawater microbial communities from Saanich Inlet, British Columbia, Canada - SI_124_October2016_10_MG | ecosystem: Environmental > Aquatic > Marine > Inlet | place: Canada: British... | reverse complement strand
TCCCCACCGCCACCCAAGCCGCCGCCCGGCGCGCCTCCCCACCCACCGAAGCACCCGCCGCATGCCCCCGTCGGTGAGCCGGAACAGCCCATCAACGCGACGCTCGTCGCGATCCTCGTTCCCTCGATCATGCTGGGCGGCATCCTGCTGCTGATGCTGGCGCTGGGCTGCTGCTGCGGCGCGGCCGCGGGCGCGCCCCCCGTCGTCGACTGCCGAGAGCCGCCCGACCGGACCAAGGACCCGGCCGCCTACGCGCGCTGGCAGCGCGAGTGCGAGCGCAAGCGCATCGCGACGGGTGCGCACGGCGAGGGTGTGCAGTTATTGCGCATTCTCTCGTGAAGCAGCGGCGCTGGTGGTGTGAAGATTGTGGCACTTGATTAGATGCGCGGTTGCGCACTTGCGCTATTTTAACACATGTTCTTATCTCCGCCCTTCACACACGCCCGCACCCGTTGGCGGCGATGGGCGAACGGGCGCGAAAGGCCTACTGGAGCGAGCCCGAGCTGGACATCCTGAGGTACCTGATGGTCATCTACGGGCACCGCGAGCTCAACTACGAGCGCGCTGCGCGCCTCTTTGAGAACCGCACACCCGCCGACGTCAAGAAGCGGTGCACCTGCATCCGCGACTTGGATCGGCGCAAGGAGCGTCGCGCGCTCGAGGCGCAAGGGGGAAGGGACGAGCCCCCAAGCCCCACGAGCGTGCTGGCGGGGGGGTTTCCACCCGAGGGCCGGTTGCACCCGGAGGTGGTATGGGTGCCCGCCACGATGGAGGACATAGGATGGCCAAACCTCTAGATCATTTTCTTACGCAACACCTAATAAACGGCACGTTTGGCGAGATGGCGCTTCTGAGCGCCAAGGCCGTCAGCACGCCGTCAAACAGCAAAAGTAACACGAACACTACGAGGAAGATCGTCGCCGTGATCGCTGCGCCCGTGGCGTCATAGTTGGCCTCGCAGGTGGACAGGATCTCCATCCACCCATGCCTGCCCACCCTTATCCGATCAGTCGCTGCTTATCTCCACGGCTTTTTGCACGCATGCCACCGCCAGCAGCACCGCGAGCGCGTGGGCCAGCGTGCGCAGCGGCGCCTGCCACGCGGAGCGCGCGGCGATGTTCCTGGCGAGCTCCTGCTGCTCCCTCTCGTCGGGAAGCACCACCTGCGTCTCGGTGCGGCCGCTCACGAGATTCTCGACCTGGCTCACGCTCGCCAAGGGCCACGCGCAGCGCAGCGCCTGCAGCATGCCCTGCGCATCGGCCTTGGGGGCCAGCAGGCGCACGCGCATGGCGCCGTCCGCCTCCGTGCGCCGCACGGAGGCGATCTCCGCGCCCTCGTCAAATTGCCGCGCGCGGCCCAGGATGCGCTCGCACAGCGCCTGCGCCATCGCGCGTTCCCCGCCCCTCCTGGGTGTGGCGAGTTCGTGCACACAAGTTGCAAACGCGCGCTTCGGGTGGCGAAGCTGTGTGCGAAAGTGGCCAAATCCACTGCGCACCCGAGTCTGGTGTGAACTACTAGGGACCCTACACTTGTCAAAATAATGGTAGAATAATGATCTCGATCACGAGATCGGTTTGCTCCGACAACTAGTTGAGCACCCGAGGCAAGGCCAAGGTGCTCAACTAAATTCCAATAAATTGGGTCCTTAATAATTCGTAGAATTGGATTCTTAAGAATGGCCCTCAATCGTCGGCAAGCAGCCGCGCCAGCCCTGCCGACATGCTGGCCACGATCTCACCACCACCGGCGGCGCTGCCGTCACCGCTGTCGCCGCCTGCGGGAACGCGCTGCTGCTCAACCCCGAGCGCAGCCTGCTCCGGACCGCTGACCTGGCACTCGGCCCGGATGCTCATGTCGTCGTTCAGGATGTCGAATGCGTCGGAGTCGATCTCCGCCGAAGGCAGGTCGCTCTTGCGCGTCGGCGCATCGTGCCCGCGCAGGCAGTCGCGCACGATGTGGAAGGGCCGGTGGTAGCCGGCGGCTACGGCGAGCGCGTTGCGCATCGGCTCGTTTGCTCGTCCCGAGCGCGTCGACGTGTCGCCCTCGAGCGGCTCGTCCAGGATGGGGCGGTACTCCTGATTCTCGATGCTTCCGAGCGTCGTGCCGAGCGTCAGCTTGCGCCCCTCCACGCTCTCGTTGCGGATCTGGCTCAGCAAGAGCTCCGCATTGCCGTAGAGGCGACACAACTTGCGCGTCCCCCGCGTGGCCAGCAACTCCAACCGCCAGCTGGCGGGCAGCTTCAAGCCGTTCATGTCGACAAAGCCACGGCCGATCAGTTGGTACAGCTGCGACAGGTCGCGGCCGTTGGTTTGGTTGGGCGCGATGCTCATGAACCGCGGCACAAAGTGGTGAACGGCTCCGTCCATTCGCATGGTCACTTGCTCCGACCCGCCCTCAAACATCCCGAACCCCACCACGGCCACCCTCTGTATGCCGCACCGCGTCATGGTCGCCTCGACAGCCGCCTGCACGCTTGCCGACCCGCTCATGCACAGGCGCAGCGCGATCCCGTTGAGGTTGGTCAGCGGCGGCGGCTCGTTGCCAGCGCCGATTGCCATGTCGCTGCGGTCGCAGTCCGCCGTCAGCTGGTCGTCCGTGTCCAGCGCCGCGCCCTCCGGCATGGGCGCGTACTCGTCCTGCGGGGCCCACGCTGGCACCTCGCCCGCCTCCGGAAAGTCCCGGTACGCGACATCCTCGTCCCGCTCGTTCTCCTCCCTCACCCCCGCCCGCGCATCCGCCAGCGCCTCCGCCCCCTCGTCCTCCTCTTCAAACAGGTCGGACGCGGAGACGTCCTCGTCTTGCGGACCGCACCCCTCGCGGGAGTAGCACTGGCGCATGTCAAACCGGTACAGTCGCGTCCGGATCGCGGGGTACTGGCCGTTGCCGTACCCGTCGCGCAGAAAGTTGTACGCGCTCAGGCCCACGCCCGCCTGGCTCGCGGCCTCAAACGCCCTCCTGTAGGTGTCAATGTCGGCCGCGTCCAGGGTGGGGATGAGCGCCGAGGGCAGCAGCCGCCCCTCGGAGAACTCTGGGTGGGTGAAGCCGTAGTTTCTGAAGCGGTTTTCGGCGAGACGCGGGTCAAACGTGACGGCGACCACCGGCGCGCCCTCCACGTCGCTCCGGATGTCGTCGCGCTTCGCCACCACGTCGACGAACCGATCGATATCCTTTCTGGAGACGCGCGCCAGCACGGTGATGCCGTACCGCTCCGCGAGCTGGTTGGGGGAAACGTCGCGCCGGATGCGCCGGTTCACGCAGTCCTTGTGCATGCGCAGCCACGCCACCTTGCACAGGAGCACCGCCCAATCCAGGTCGCCATTCTTCTGCTTGGACTGGGAATTCTCGATCGGCGCGCTCAGCAGCATGGGGTGCAGCTTGTGCGACTCGCCGTCGCGCGACTGGTGCGACAGGAAGCCGTGGTCGAGCCAGTCCTCGGCTTGGTGCAGGATCCGCGCCGCGTCGTCGGTGAGACAGCCGATGGGCGCGTCGACGACCCGCGGCGGCGCGCCCGATTCCCACGCCTGCGCCTGCTCGTTCCAGTACTTGGTGCTGTGCTTGTTGAAGTGCTTCAAGTAGGTTAGGTAGGCGTCCGTTGGCTTGTAGGGGGACATGCCGATGCCGTCGTCCGTAAAGTTGCTGAGCGCATCGCTGATCCACTCCTGGTTTTTGGCCGTGGCCCTCACCAGCGCGTCGTCGATGAGCACGCCCGTCTCCGAGAGCAGCCGCGCGTCGCTGAGCTTGGTGTGCAGCCACGTGCCGTAGTAGCTGGCCGTCCGGTAGGCCGGGTTGCCGTAGTACTCGCGGTACCACGGCTCCATGGGCCCGTGCAGCGGGAAGTGGGTCTTGGGGGGCACCAAACAATCGGGCCCGATCGGAAAGCTCCACGGCTGCAGCACGACGCACTGCTCGCGCTCGCGCCGCGTGATCTTGTCGCTGCCGTAGCAGGCCTTCAGCAGGTCGACGATCGAGTCGCCGCTTCCCATCAACTGCTTAACGGTCAGGGCGGGTAGGAGCGTCGCCGACACGCACATGTTCATGCCGTAAAAGAGCGGGTAGGTGTTCTTCGCGTGCATCCACATCTGCGCCTCGCTCTGGTCGCGCGTCAACGCGTGCGCCTGGTCGCGGATGTGCAGCACCCAGCTGGTCACGTTGTTGGCCAGCTGGTGCAGCCGCTTGCAAACGTCCTCCACGCTTCCGGGATCGTCGTGCGGGTAGACGCGCACGGCGTCGCCGAGGTTTTGTGCGCTCCACCCGAGCGCGCCGATCATCGCGTTGACCTCGGCCATGGCAACGTTCCTGTCCGGCCAGGCGGCGTACACGACGTCGCCCCCGAGCTTGGCCGCAAAGGACGCCACAAGCAACGACATGGCCGTCTTGCCCATGCGAGGAGGCGCCGCGCACAGGATGGGTGCCATCGGCGGGTTCGTGTAGTACGAGTCGGTGCGGTAGACGTCGCCCTGCTTGCCGTCGATCACGCACTGTACGTCGGACCCCGCGGCGCCCGCAGACCTCTCGGGCTTGGCGTACTGGTAGTGCACGTGGTTGGCCACGTGCGCCTGCCGGATCATGCGCCGCGCGATGCCGAGCTCCGTGTCGCTCTGGTCCAGGTGCTCGTGCGCGTGCGTCGGGTTGAGCAGCCCGGAGCGGTACTGGTCGTGCAACGACCCCAACCCGGCCGTCTTGTAGATGCTCTTGGCCCACCGGATGCACCGGCGGTACTTGAGGAGGTGCGCCACGGTCTGCACGAGCGCCTCCATCTCGAAGCAGGTCGTCACCGGCGCGTCCGGTGAGCAGCCGATCGAGCGCAGGGCGCGCAAGTGGACCACCACGACGCGCCACACGAACAGGTCGTTCGCCTTGCCCTCGCGCTCGTGCACCTCCCGCTTCTTGAGCGCGTCCAGGGACAGGTCCTCGCCCTGTTGCGCGGCGTCCGCGACGAGCCGCGCTCGCACGGCATCCACGTACGCCGCGTACCACGGGTGGTCGTCGCCAACCCACTGCGCAGTCTTGTCGCGCGCGCGCTCCGTCCAGTCGGGCACCGGCGGCACTTGCTGCTGGGCCGCGTCCTCGTAGAACTCGTCGATGGTGGCGAGCCGCAACTCCTCCAGCTCCTGCACGCCCCACTTGGAGGAAAAGTAGGTGCTCTGCCTCTTGACCCTCTCCGCATCCTGCACAAACCGCCGCCACAGCTTGCGCCACTGCGGCTCGCTGGTGGCGATGGCGACCGGGTGCACCAAAAAACGGAAGTCGTACATGCCCTCGCCAGCGGGGGGCGGGCCCGTTGGGCTGGGCTCCTCGTACGGGCCCTCCCGTTGCGCATCGTACCAGTTGGGCAGGGGCGGCGCGTGTCTCGCCGCGTTGTCGTGAATGTTCCGTTTGATGGCCGCACTGGCGTTTGACACCTGCCACTCGGTCTTGACGCAGCGGAGCCCGCGGAGGCCCTGCGCAGGAATGGAGGTGCTGCGCACCGCGTCGAGGTGCTCTTGCACCTCGGCCGCGGCCGCGGCCTGGATCTCGTCCAGCTCGGAGACCGAGTGTATCCCGCGCTCGATCTCCTCGACCAGGTTGCGAGCCTCTCTGGTCACGTCGGGCGGCGCGTCGCTTATTCCCAGCGACGCTTGCTCCGCATTGACCGCCTGCATCAGAAACTCCCGCTGCGCGCCCTGCAGCTGCAGCGCCGAACCGTTCGCTTGGTAGAGCTCGTTGCGGTACCAGATCTCGAGCAGGTGCTTCAGTCGGGAAACGTCTGCCATGCCTGCTGCGCGGTGCACGCGCGCACTTTTGTTAGTACCAACGCTTGACCACCGCGTCCGTCACCAAACCGCGCCTTACCCTAAAGTGCGCACGCCCTCACATATCTTAGCTGCTCTGCAAGAGCGATTGCGTCGCTTGCGTCGCTTGCGTCGCTTGCATCGCCTCGATGCACATCTTCAGGGGCGCAAGGCCCCACAATTCGACAAGCCACGGCGCGCACGCGGTGCACAGATGCCGCACCGCCCGATTAAAACCGGTGCTCGTGCGTGCGCACGCACACGCTCGCACGAGCATTGCGCCCTGTCCGCTAAGGGTTCCCACGGCCCCACAATTCGACAAGCCACGGCGCGCACGCGGTGCACAGGCGCCGCACCACCCGATTCAAACCGGTGCTCGTGCGTGCGCACGACAATATCGCGCGTCGAGTGGTTGCCAAGTAGGGCGGACCGGCGGCGCGCACGTGCGCCATGGTCAAGCAGAGAAGTTGGAAGGAGTTTACCTATCAGCAGAAAATCGACATGACCAACCAGATTAAGAAGTTCACGGATAAACTGTTCTCGGACACCAGCCCCGCGAAGGGGATCCTGAAGCGCCGCAGCGAGCGCACTCGCAAGCTGCACCAGCTGTATCCCCACCAACCGCTTGCGGCACGCTCGCTCGTAAGCCGGAGCTCGGGGACGAAGTGGGCAGAGCGCAAGGCCAGCATGCTCGCCATCCACGATGTGGGCACCGGCAAGACGATCACGGCCATCCTGGCCGCAGCCGCAGCGCTGGCGATGCCGGTAACCGATAAAACAGGACCGCGCGGAACGGAGAAGATCATGATCGTCTGTCCCAAGAGCGTGCTCCAGGTCTGGTACGAGACGCTTCTGGAGTGGACCGAGCTAACTGACGGGGGGCGCATACTCCTGGTGGCGGAGCAGGCAAAGGTCGACGCGTACCAGGTCCGCGATGCCAAGATCGTCCTCACCACCCCCGACGTGCTGGTGGCGGCGTGGAAGACCTTCATGTACATGCGGGATGGCCCCGAGTTCAGGAATGTCCCCAAGAACAAGCGATGGGCGCACGGCGTTGATCCGAAGGATGCCAAGCGCGTCGCCGAGTTCGGTGGTTTGAAGCCGCAACCCCACGCGCTCTTTAGGCCACTGGCGGACACGCCTGTGAACGAGCCAGTCTTTCTCCTCACCGTCGTCGACGAGGTGCACCTGATCGGTGACAGCACGACGCAAAAGGGACACGTGGTCAGCATGTTCACGAAGCACTCGGTGTACAAGCTTGGCCTCACGGGCACGCCCGTGCAGGCCAGGCCCGACGACCTGGCCTCCCTGGCGCAAGCGCTGGATGCGCAACCCAAGGAGCTGCAGAACAAGGCGTTTTACACGCCCAAGGACGACAAGGACGGCTCGCTGAACAAGCCAAACATCGACCAGTTCCACAAACAGCTCGTGGACCGCGTTGATTTGAGCGTGCTGGACCTGCCCGAGCGCAAGATTGTGACGCTCGTCTACGACCCCTGGGTGGGATGGAACCGCCACACTGCTGCGGGGCTGCCGGTGGACGCCGCGGCCGCTGAGCGCCACGATGCGCTGATCAAGGAGGAGCGCAAGGTGGCCATCGAGGGCCACAATGCGCTGCTCGAGAATGCGTGCAGAACGGCGAAGAGCATGCAGGTGGGCGAGCAGGAGGCGCAGGCGCTGGACGAGGCCAAGTGGGGCGAGGGGCAGCGCAAGATCTTTGAGGCCACCATCCGCATGGGCCAGTACGAGTTCTCGTCGATCCTCGGCGCCAACGGGGGTGCCAAGGGGTTTGAACTAACCCCGTCGCTCTTCGAGCAGGCGGCGGCAGCCCCGAGCCAGGCGATGCTCCTCATCGAGCGGGTCATCCTCGATCGCCAAAAGGCGTGCCACCCGCGCATCGCCATCTTCTGCGAGCACGTCACGGAGCTCCGGATCATGAAACGGTACCTCGAGATGCGGCGCAGCGATGTGGGCGACCTCTTCTTCTTTGAGAGCAAGCTGAGCCCCTCTGCGCGCAAGCGCATGATCGACAAGTTTCTCTCCTGCAACAAGGGCGTCTTCTTCTTCTCGGGCGCGGGCAGCGTGGGCATCACGCTGTGCCCGGGCTGCGAGGTGCTGCTCTCCGTGGGCCCGCTGCCGTGGAACCCCACGACCATCGACCAGGCCTTTGGGCGCGTGTACCGCATCGGCCAGCAGAAGCCCGTCGAAATCGTCCAGTTTGTCGCGCGCCGTTCCGTGACCTCCGCCAAGCTACGCCTGCACGAGGACAAGCGCAACCGCCTCGGCAGGGCAGCCACCGACCTGGACTACCGGGACTTTGAGGTGGCCAACGAGAGCAAGTGGCGCTTCACGGAGCGCATCCTCAAGGAGTGCAAGCCGCTCAACGAGTTTGGCAACTACCGCATGAGTCCCGAGTGCGATACGCAGGCGAAACAGGCGCGGGCGAAGCTTTTGAGCTGGGGTGAGGAGATGATCCGCTGGAACGAGGCCAAGGAGCAGGCCCACGCCAACGGCGTTGCGCCCCCCCCCAAGCCCTTGAAGCCCACCACTCCGGCTTGGTTACTGGCGGAATACGCGCCGCTCCCTCTGCCCGACAAAATGCCGCTCCCACCCCCGTTCCCGTGCTAGGGCGCGTGCCGCTTAGCAGTTGGCAATTTATAAAATTATTAAGAATCTAATGAATTGGGAATTTGTTGAGCACTTTGCCCTTCCCCCAAGTGCTCAACTACTTGTGGGAGCAAACCGATCTCGTGATCGAGATCATTATTTGTAACACAATTGGTTCATAATAAATTATGGGTCCTCCTCCTCGTCGTCGCTCGAGTCGCGCCACACGTCGGAAAAGAAGCCGGCCCCGGCGAGCGTGTCCACCGGGACGCTGAGCGTTTGGAAGATCTCCTTCGTGACCGCGTCCATTGGCAGGTTGCAAATCTGGTCGTGCTCGATCGCCCTGGACTCCTCCTTCTTGCGCTTGAGGTTGAGCTTCAAGCTCGGCAGTTGCTTGCGCGCTTGGTTGCGAAACAGCAGGTGCCTCGCGTTGGACGCCGCATCCTTGCGCTTCTGCACCAACCGTCGCGCCTCCTCGCTGTTGGACGCCGCCGACGCGCTCGCCTCCGCGCACGCCTTGCCCAGCGAGACGTACATGAGCACCCGTTTCAGGAGAGGCAGGCTCGCGTCCAGGTTGGTGTACGGCAACTCCACGCCCTCGCGGGCCGCTCCGGCCACGAGGTTGGCGCAATCGTGCGAGTTGAACCTGTCGTACCCCTCGATTGCAAAGAGGCGGTGCCGATCGTCCGCCGCCCGCATGTCCACCGTGTTTCGCGTGACAAAGTCGTAGTAGACGGCCTGCTTCTGCTCCCGGAGCCGCCGCCGCCTGACCTGCTCGGGCGACTCGGCATCCTCCGCGTTGATGCGTTCGCTGCGCGCGATGCGACCGATCCGCTGCCCTGCGCTCGCGATGCCCGAGTCGGCCTCGAGCACGCACACGAAGCAAAAGTTCTGGACGTGCACGTCCATTGAGCTCTCGCCCACGGCGGTGCAGATCATGCCGTCCAGCTTGCCGTTGTTGAACTGCTTGACGATCTCGTTGTTCTGCAAGGGCGTGTGCTGCTCCCTTTTGCCGTGCGCGGCACCGCCCGAGAGCACGGCCCAACCATCGCCCAGGCACTCCTTGGCCACATCCGCCACGATCAGGTGGTTGACAAAGACGATGCCGGCGTGGTTCATGCTCCGGTGCATGCGGCAAACGGCCACGAGCGCGTTGAGCTTGGCCGGGTTGAGCGCGGCCAGGTAGGTCTTCTGCACCCCGTTGGCCATGAGGTAGGCCTTCTCGAACTCCGGCGTGAAGTCGCACTCGACGATTCCGCGCTCGATCTTCGCGATGAGCCCCGCGTTCTCGAGGTCCTTGCACGTCGTCCGGTAGGCAACGGGGCCAAACCACCTGAAGGCCTCTTCCTCCTCCCTCATGCTGAGCTTGCTCCCGCTGCTGTGCTCGCTGCGGTAGAGCGTGGCCGTGAAGCCCAGCACCTGCTCGGCGGTCTTGGCGAGCCCCTCAACCAGTGGCCGGTACGTGGTGGCGCCCGCGTGGTGGAACTCGTCGCAGCAGACCAAGTTCCACTTCGTGTTGCGCACAAAGTTGCGCACTCGCTCGCTCTCCTCGTTCCGTCGCGCCTCCGACTCGGCCACCATGCCGTAGGTCGTGATCAGGTAGCAAAACCGATTGGGCGGCGGCGAGGGAAGCTCGTCGCGCGTCGAGCCGCTGTACACGAGGAGCTGGCTCGTGTTGATCGTCGTGTTCTTCTCGATGGCCTCCCGCATCTGGTACACGCCTTGCGACTCGTAGCACAGGATGAGCCCGAGGGTGCCAGCCTCCATGAGCGCCTCGATGATGACGGCGCTCTTGCCACAGCCGCACGGCGCAACGATGATCGCGTTCTCCTTGCCGCGCGCAACGATCGCGTCCATCATCGCCTCCTGGAACTCGGACTTCTCCAGGAACTTGGAGTCGGGCAGGAACTGGAACCCGGGCGGCATTGACAATCGGGGCGCGCAGCCACGCACGAGCACTGCAATTGATGCGCGGTTGCGCCAAAAGTTGCAAAGCTCCAGCGCATTGCCACGACAATTCTCGCTATTTTTTTGTGACTTGTGCACGTTGCAGTGCTCGTGCGTCGAGTCCGCCGCGATGGCGTCGAAGGCTTCCGTCAAGCAGTGGGTGGCCAACCTGGCCAACCGCCGCGCAGGCCGGATTCTGGCAAGCCACCTGGCTTGCGTGGAGGCGCAGGACGAGATCCACTACCCCGATTGCTCCGCGCAGGAGGCGCACTCCAACGAGCGCGTGCTGGTGCACGCGCTTGCGCGCAGCATCCAGAGGCGAAGGCCCTTTCCGTGCGGGCTGTCGGCGAGTCTGCCGAGGTTCATCGCCTTGCTCAACCTGTCGGGCGAGCGCGCCCTCGTCTACTCGGACTCGCCCGCGCTGATCCGCGCGCTCTGCGCACGCTCGTCCGTGCTGCACCAGAGCGAGCTCGAGAAGGAGCTGAAGATCTTTGAGGACCACCCGATGAACCGCACCCAGGACGCGATGAACTTCGTGATCCTCTCGTACAGCATGCCGTGGCAGTCGGGCACGGACTCGGAGTACTGGCACCTCTCGGCGTGCTCGGTCAATGCGGTGGGGGAGCTCGACGTCGGGATCACCGATCGGCTCATCCACTTTGCGAGCACCTCGAGCTGCCCGTGCGCGGGCCTGTCTGTCCTGGAGCCGCGCGCCATAGGCGTGTCGCTCTTTCCGACAGGGAACGGCACGCTCCCGCTGGTGTGCGACAAGCAGATCACCGACTTTTGCGATTCGTACAGCGCGACGTGCCTCGACAAGTTGCCCGAGGTGGTCGCCGAGGTTGCGACGGTCGACGCCCCGGCGGCGTCTGGCACGGCTGCGCAGATGCGCACTTTGCTGAGCACGCTGGAGGACATGAAGCGCGGACGCAAGGCCGACCAGATGGAGAACAGGGAACTCAAGGACCACCTCAAGCAGCTCACCGAAACGCTGAACACGACGGTGAACGAGGCTTGCAAGGAGGAGAAGGAGCAGGAGGAAAAGTACAAGGCGGAGAGCGATGAGGCGCACAGGAAAGCGCAGGGGGCGCTCGAGCTGGCGAAGGAGACGTGCGCAGCGCTGCGCCTCGAGATTGGGACCGTCGAGGCCGACCGCAACAAGATCGCAAGGAAGGAGGGCAAGACCAAGAAGCTGTACGAGGCGCTCCAGGCCAGTCACGCTCTGGCTGAGCGGCAGAGCGCGGCCAAGGATGCGCTGCACAACGCGGCGCTGTCGCAGCACATCGCGACCATCTCGCGCCTCGAGGGCCTGCTCGCGGCGAGCGGCGAGAAGTCCGCGGCTGCGCGCACGGAGCTTGAGCGATCGCACGCCGCAGCGCTCAACGACGCGACCGAGGCGCACGCGGCGGCGATTCGGAAGGTCACGCTTGCGCTCGAGAGCAAGGAGCGCATCTGCAACCAGCTGAGCGAGAACAACGAGAGGCGCAACGTCGAGGTGGAGTCGCACAGGACGCACCAGGCCGAGCAGGACGCGCGCATCGCCGACCTCGAGGCGCAGATCGATGCCCTCTCGCAGAAGCTGTCGGCACGTCCCAATCCCGTCGCCACGCGCCACGCGAGCATCGCAGCCAAGAAGAACGCGTCCACGTCGACGCACCAGTGCGCATCGACGCAGACCGACAAGCCACCGCCGGAGAGGCAGGTGGTTCCGGAGCCGGGGGCGACCGCCGTAGCCGAGGAGGAGTGGGACAAGGAGCAAGCGCAGCCGCAGCCGCCGACGATGCACCCACCTGCGGCGGCGACGGCGGTGGGCGCCAAGGTGATTGACCGCTCCCCGTTGCAGATGCTGACGTACCAGAGCGCCCTCGACCTGCTGCAGGAGCTCGTCAACGCGTCGGGGAACGCGTGCGTGGCACCGATGGTGCCGATGCACCACACGCAGATGCCGATGCCGATGCCGATGCCGATGTCGATGCCGATGCCGATGCCGTACACCGGTTACCCGCGCCCGCTGCCCTTTCCGAATTTCGTGCCCGCAAACGGGTACCACGAACCGAATGGGCACGCGCAGCCGCGCTACTCGCCCGACCAGCGGCGGGGGCACCGGCAGTAAGATGGGGCGTTTACGCCGGTTTTAGTGCCGCTAGTTTTGCAGACTCTAGGTATAGCTGAAGCCCTATGGCCACTAGTGAGAACGTGGCGTTGAGTTCAACCTTGGCGCGTCCGGAAATCTCCAAAAACTCCCTACGCTGACGCTTTGAGAACGTCTCGGGGATCGGCCGAGGCTGCAATGGCGCCGAATCTGCGCGGCAGGAACGGGGGGCCGTCAGGGCGCAACGCGGAGCGGAGCTGCCCGGTGTGCATGGAGGCCCCTCGCACCGAACACGAGTGGTTTTGCTTTCCGTGTGGCCATGGGATCTGCGCCGAGTGCAACGACAAGATGATCACGCGCCGGTTCCTGGCGTGTCCCACCTGCCGCACGCCGCGCGAGGGCTTCAGCGAGCGGCAGGTTGAGGCGGCCAACCAGGCACGCGTGGACACGGACGCGTTCCGGGACGGTGGTTTTGAGGAGAACGACGCGCCGGGCGTGCAGCGGTACGGGCCAACGATCTTCTTCCCCGACGAGTCGCAAGGAGCCAACCCCTTTGGGCCCCTCGCCCTGGCCCCGGCCTCCCCCATGCCCGCGCCACAGCAGGAAGACGACGAGACGCTGGCGCAGGTGCTGCAGGCGCAGGAGATGGTGGCGGTTCACTTACCGCGGACCCGGACGACGTCGGCCCGGACGGCGGTGCACGGACCGATGCGCGACCTGGTCAACCAACTGCTATCGCCCGCGCCCATATCGGAGTTCTTAGCGCACCGCGAGCTCGTGAGGCGTCGCCAACCGCCTGGGTCGCTCCGGCAGGCGACGGTGCGGCGACCAATGTGACCGCGTAGAAAAACGCCCAAAGGTTGTAAATCGCGTGTTTAAAAACTACTACGAGTACACCAATGCGTACTCTCTACTCGCCACGGTCAGTCCGGCCGAGACCATGGCCACCAGGTGCCAGAGCGCGTGCGAGTTGAGCACGGCGCCGCAGGTGTTGGGGCACGCCAGGCACGTCATCGAGCCCTCCACCAGGTTGCCGTCGGGGAACTCGAAGACGCGGTCGATGGCCATGCCGAGCGCAATCGTCACGAAGGCCGAGACCTGCAGCGCGAGCACCACGCGCGCCACGCCGTGCCCGAGCACTTCCATGGCCGCGGGCACGATCATGAAGTAGGCGCCGAATAACAAGAGCGACGTCGACTGGCGCATCTGGATGTGCGCGAGGTCGCGGTGGCCGTAGGAGAAGAGCCCTCGCCCGAGCAGGCAGCCGTCCTTGGACCGGCTCGTGATCTCGTGCTTGGTCCACGTCGACTCGCCCGGCAGCCGGCTCCGGCGCCACACAAAGAAGACGATCAGGATCACCGCGGAGGCGGGCAGGTCGACGATCGTCTGCGCGGGCACGTGGACAAAGCCGCGCGTGGCGACGGCGATGTCGGCCGTCGTGGTCACGGTGATGCCGATGTAGATGGCCGCGTAGTCGAGCACGCGCGTGACCATCGCAAAGTTGAGGTCGGGCGCCGTGCAGTGGTAGAGGCTCGAGGTCAGGAAGACGGCCGAGATGGTCCACGCGGCCGCGCTGGTGAGCTCGTCCGCCAGCCGCACATCGTGGCGCACGATGATTTGGCGCACGATGGCGTACGCGGCAAAGACGAACGCGCCCAGGAAGTGCGTCCAAAAGCTCATGCGCTCGTAGTGCCCCGTGGGACCCAGCAAACTCGAGATGGTGCCCACGCGCATCGACACGTCGTTGGAGAAGGCCACCCCGTGGAAGAGCTCGCAAAACCGGCTGCAGCCGCTCTTCGGGTTTTGCTCGTCGCCGACCGAGTACTGGTCGCGGTACTCGCACGACTCCTCGGGCGCCGTTGCCAAGTCGGGGAGCAGCTTCCGTTGCAGCCGCAAGGCCGCGGCCGACACTGGCGCTGGCGATACCATGGCCACGCCCCCGAGCACCGCCCCGGCGCCCGCCGCGCCCACCGCGCCCACTCTGCTCAGTGTGAACGTGAAGGTGTTGGCGGAGAGGGGCGACGCCAGGCCGAGTGGTGCCGCCAACACGGGCGCGTTGACGGGGCGCAAGCCACGCACAACCGGCACGGCATTGTGCAGGCCGTGAGGCAACGCCGAGACCGCGCAGTCGCGATCCTGGCAATACGCCGACGCGGACGCCGCCTGCCGCTCCTTGAGCGGCGGCAAGTTGAAGGTGATCGACTTCATTTACGCACGCAGCCCATTCGCGCGCGCGCGCTCACACACACACACCCACACGCACGCCCACCTAGTCACACACCAATGTGCCATATCCAATAAAAACACCAGGCGCGGCAGTTTAGGAGCGGGCCACCGGGCCCAGCAAAAGAATGAACTTGCCCGGCCCGGCTTGGCACACTGTGAAGCGTTGGTCCGCCTTGCAGCGCAGCTCCGCATAGCTCGTGGCAAAGTCCTTGCTCGCAAACACCTTCATGAGCGCCGGGTTGCCGCAGATGCTGACGGTGTCCTCCCCGTGCTCGGGGAGCGCACCGTCCTGGTCCGGCGGAGACGCGGGCTCGGCGGGCGAAGCGCCAGTGCCGGCAGCGAGGGCCGCCACCGTGGCGCCGTTTGCCGACCGCTTGCCATCGGCCTTGCCATCGGCCTTGCCATCGGCCTTTCCGCCCCGTGAGGCGTCGTCGTTGGTCCGCTTGTGCGACGTTGTGCGCTTAGGCTTCTCCAGCGCGCCCAGAAGGAAGCGGTCGTCGTCGGCGGTGGTCCTGAGGTGCTCCTCCAGCTTGGACGGCACCTTCCACTTGGCGCTGGTCGACGGCAAGGGCCTGGTGGGATCAAACAGCGACGGAAGCGGGCACTGCTTGACCGCGTACGCCGCCTTGATGGTGTCGATGCCGAGCGCAAGCATCCCGAGGATGACGTCGGGCGTCGTGCCGTCCTCGGTCGCCAGCCGGCTGCGGAAGTCCCCGAGCTTCTTGTCGCCCTCCTGCTTGAGAAGGTACGGAACGGCCATCACGATGCCCGGCGCGTCCGCAAGCGGGAGGTCCAGGTTGCCATCCGTTGGGAGCTTGAAGATGACCGCGGAGTTGGCCAGCCAGTTGGGGTCCGCGTTGCACAACTTCTTCTGCATGGCGTCGCGGACGGGCTTGCTCGCAATCGTCAGATCCTCCATCGCAAACGTGTAAGGCACCGTCTTCCGAGGGTCTGGCGCGTACACGAGGAGCGACGGATCGAGCTTCCACCACTTGTTCACCTTCTCGTTCTTCATGACGTAGGCGATGCTGAGCGCATCGGGGTGCACCTTGGGCGCCGCATCGTTGGCTGCCGCCGAGGGGAGGCCGTTGGTGCGCTGGTTCTCAAACTCCTGCATGCAGTCCGGGGGTGGTGGCAACGACACGCCGCGTTTCTGCGGCACCGACGACTGCAAAGGGGGCGCGTCTTCGTCGCTCTCGTCGCTGTGCAGCGCAAAGCTCTGCTGCTCCTCCTCCTCCCGACCTTCCTCGCTGGGCTTGGTTGGCTTGGTTGGCTTGGTGGGCTTGGTGGGCTTGGGCGGCTTGGGCGGCGCCCCGGCGTCCGGCGCGCTGGCCGAACCGGTGCGCACGGTCTTGTGTTTGTTGCTCTTGGTCGCCTCCTTCGTTTGCGTCGCCAACTTCCTCTTGTGCTGCGCAACCTCGCTGGGCTTCATGAGAAACTTGTCCATCGTGCCGACGCCGTTGCTGCTGCTGCCGCCGGCGCCTCCACCGCCTCCGCCGCCTCCGCTGCTCGTTGGCTGGCTCTTCGGAGCCGCGGTTGGCGGCAGCTCATCGTCCTCATCGTCCTCATCGTCGTCGTCGTCCGGGACGTTCATTGTGTAGTCGGCGCCGCCACCGTACATGTCCTCATCGCCCGCCTCCTCGCCGTCGCTGTCGTCCGGGCGCGCAGCCCGGCCACCGGTATCGCACTCCAGATCGGAGTCGTCCTGGTCGCTGCCGCCGCTCACCTCGTCGGGATTTTGCACCATTGGGTTGACGTTGTTGCTGTTGTCGTCGTCGTCCCCGGTGCGGTGGGAGTCGTACCGATTAGCGATTTGCAAAAGTTGCAAACGCGCCAACTAACCGGTTGGCAATTTTTTTTGCGCACGCACGCACCACACACGCACGCACGAGCACGGGCTAGAGCACGACCTCACTTAAGCGGCACGCTGGTCACGAGTAAGAGCGACATGTTTCCGAAGAAGGCGGCGGCGGAAGCCTCCTCCGAAAGCGGAAGCTCCAGCTTTCCGATGCCCTGGAGCGTGGGAAGCGTGGTGAGCAGCCCGTCCTGCCAGCACGCCCCCAGGCAGCTCTTGAGGAGCCCCACCTTGAGCTCGATGCCCGCGTTCAGGCGCACGGCCACGACCACGCGTGCGCGCTCGTCGCCCACTCCAAGCTTCTTCGAGAGCAAGGCGTACGATTGCACCACGATCTCGCCATTCGGGCCACGCAGGTTGAGCACCAGCTTCGTGAGGACCTGCTGCGCAACCGCGAGCTCGTCGCTCGGAAGCGTTGGCGCAGACTTCGCGAGGCACTGTCGCGCGTTGGCCACGCGGTCGGCCTCCTCCGCAGAGGTGTCGCGTCGGCGCTTCTTCGGGCGCGGCGCCACGTCCTCCTCGTCCTCCTCGTCCGCCCGCTTCTCCTCCTTCCTCTGCACGCCCTGGTTCCCGGCGTCCCTTGGGTGTTCCTGGCTGCGCACCTGCTGATCAAGGCGCGCCGAGAACACCAAGTCGCTTCCTTGGGTGGCCACGTAGGTCGCGGTCGCGCCCTTGGCGGCGTCTGCGAGGGCTTCGATGTTGGCGAACGAGGCCGTCTCGGGCAGCGTGTGCAGCGACACATTGGTCGGCGTGAGCACCGACCGGCGGCAGTGCTGCGCATTGGCCACCGAAACGAGCGACGCGTGCGACGCCTCAACCCCGCTCATGAACGCGTTGTGTTTTAAATCTGAATTGACACACGCTCCGCCACACCTCCCGTGCACGCATATGCGCTTGCGTGGGTGCGCCGCACAATGCACACTGCCCTAGCGCTCAACCCCGCTCACACTCCACGCCACTGCCACTCTACCTCATGGCATGCTTGCCGGTGGCAACCTTGCGCTGCGCCAGCGTCTGAAAGAAGGCCTTCTCGTTCTTGGTGAGGTCAAAGTGCACATTGCCTCTGCCGTAGATCTCCTGGTTCTCGGCCATCGCGCGCATGCGCGATGCCGGGGCCGGGGCCGGCGGCGGCGATCGCATCATCGCCTCCTTGTGGTCCTCGCCGTCGTTGAGCACGTTGATCACCATGCCGCCGATGATGGCGACGGCGACGGCCGCAAACGCGAGGCCGCCAAAGATGGCAAGCTTCACAAAAGGTGAGGCACCCATGGCCCCACTGCGCCTAACTCCTATCCGGCAAGTTTGGCCTAATATCGGGGGCCGGATGGACGCATCGTTGACGAGGTCTTTGCCAAAGCGGAGGCGCGCAAGCTCGCGACTGCGTAGTAAGACCGCGTGTAGCGTGTCTAGGTAAAGGGAGTTTCGAGCCCGCTTCACCCTCGCTCCCACATGCGGCCGGCGTACGCGACGACGCACCGCGTCGAGCGCAACCCGCTCGTCCTCAAGTCGGCGACGACGGTGGTGCCCACGGGCGCCGTGGCCCCGGCCGACGACACCAACGTCCGCGACACGCGCCGACCCACCAACCGCGGCCGGCTCCTCCCGGGGCTCATCACGCTCCTCCTGAGCGTGGTCATCAACTTTTTGCTCATCCAAGCCGCCGTCGAGTACGACAAGCAAGTCGCAAGCCCGCCGCCTCCGCCGCCGCCCTCGCCGCCCTTGCCTCCGCCTCCCCTGCCGCCGCCGCCCTCGCCGCCCTCGCCACCCGCGCCTCCCAAGACGCCCCCCTCGCCGCCCGCGCCGCCGCACGCACCC
>Ga0233444_10002704_pt1 | contig 18320 bp, 12 predicted proteins | sample SI_124_October20_6_FD_182792 | JGI IMG/M metagenome (GOLD analysis project Ga0233444, IMG submission 182792) | Seawater microbial communities from Saanich Inlet, British Columbia, Canada - SI_124_October2016_10_MG | ecosystem: Environmental > Aquatic > Marine > Inlet | place: Canada: British... | reverse complement strand
TGTATCGACATAAGCAACAACTGTTGGGGTATCTTCGAAAGCGGTATGAATAACTGCGACTTGCATTTTTAGTCCTTTCAGTGACTAGTGATTCTTTCTATACCACTGTTCTACCATATCTTAAGCCCAATGTCAAGCACTCATTTAATATCGTTTCTCCATTGTTTTATAAACTGTAACTTTTGTGCAACACTCCAATTAGCAAGATAGTCGTTGTGTTTATCAAATAATGTTATTATCTCTTCCTCGGAAACCACATTGTGATCTAATATATGTTCACCAAGGCCGCGTTGAGAAAATTCCCCGATATCATCACAAGTAACCATATCTAATGCCCATGCAGGATCCACTGGCATTTCTGGATTTTGGTTTTGTAGTTCACTAAGGGGAATTACATACTTATGAGCAAATGTATATATCGTATCTACTACCACATATTGTTCAGTATCATCCATTACAAAAACTCATCATATTTTGGATCGTCAAGAACTTTTTCTGTGGTAAACCACGAAAGAGTATAAAGAAAGTGTTTTCCATAATCTTTAATCATTTTCTCTTCGACAGCAGGGTCGTCCGAAAACATTCTAAAATGTTTTTCACCAGTGTCAATTTTTCGCAATTCTTCTTTGAAATCTTCGAGTCGTTCAATTAGTGTGTTTGCAAAAGCTGTTTCGATGTCATCATAAGATACATCCATTTTAAAATAATCACTCATCTGTTTATTCATTTGTTTTCTAAATCCTCTATTCTTTTTTCAAGTTCAATAAGTTTCTTTTCAGTGACGGACTGTTTTTGTGTAAACCAAGTCCACCCATACCTTTCAATTATCATATCTAAAAATTCATCGAATTGTTGATATAGATATATTCCGGCAATCGTAGTTCGAAAGTACGCAAGAAACGCAGCACCCAACAAAGCACCAGCTATCGATGTGTAAATCCATATGTTATTATCCCACATTTCTTGCAGTATGTCAATCATTTTTTTCTCCTGTGTATCGAATATAATATTTTATACTATGGTCGTAAGCGCCGTCAAATGGAACTTTTTTCTTAAATGCAGCCCACCTACCTCGTAGTTGATCTTTCAATCTTTGCCAGACTGTCATATATCTAATGTTGCCATAATGATTAATATATTTCATGTCACCATGATGTTTATATGTCATTAGAGCGGGAGGCACAGAAGTCACAATGTCGTTATTATTGACATATCTATGGTGTTCAACAGGAATGTTTTTTACAAATTTTCTATTACCAACTCTGGGAGATCCAAATGTGCATAAAAAATCTACTTGATAAAACTCTATCTTGGAAGCACAGATTGTAGCCATTGCACCACCAAGAGAATGTCCTGTTATATAGAGTTTTTTATTCTCTGCCTGTGCCTCGACATGCCATTCTATCTGATACCAGAGTTTTTGCAATTCTTTATCGAACCCCATATGACACCAACCGACTTTTTGCGGAGTAAACCAAGCGTTAATATCCGCCTTAATGTCATTCCATTTGTTAGCTTCAGTACCCCTAAACACTAATACTAATTCTTTAGAATTCCATACAATATAACATTGGGCTCCTTCGTTATCGACAAATTGACAGTGTGAATATCCTATCTGATTAAATTCGTGTTTTGCAATATTGGGTGGCATATATGCAATTCCCGACATTTTTGCAAGTTTGTGTGTTAATTCATGCATTCCCTATCCTTTTATTCGTAAACCCTATTATGGGTATCGTGACACATGACAAAGGTTGTACATTTACTTAATTGTTTTAATTCGCTTGCACCTACATAAGTACATGCAGATCTTATTCCGCCCAAAATATCTTGTATTGTAGGGCCGACATTACCGCGATATGGTATTAAAACTTCTCTTCCTTCACTTGATCTATAATTTTTCAGACCACCAAAGTGTTTTTTATTTGCAGCATCACTACTCATACCATAGAACTGAACAAACTGTTTCTCTTCTATTTTTTGACACTGAGCAACCGCCTCTTCATATATTAGTTCGTTTGTTTGATAATACTTAGTTATTACTTCTCCACCACCTTGCAAATGTCCAGCAAGCATACCACCTAACATAACAAAATCCGCACCCCCAGCAAAGGCCTTTACAACATCACCAGAAGTAGTGCATCCCCCATCAGCAATGATATGTCCACCAAGACCGTGAGCCGCATCGGAACATTCAATAACTGCCGAAAGTTGCGGATATCCTACACCAGTTTTAATGCGAGTGGTACAGACAGATCCAGGCCCAATACCAACTTTAACAATATCAGCGCCGTTTAGTATCAACTCCTGTGTTTGATCTGCCGTAACGACATTACCAGCGATAATCACAATTCTTGGATAGTTATTACGAAAATCTTTTACAAAATCCACAAATCTTTCAGTATATCCATTTGCAACATCAATACAAACATATTTCAGTTTTCCATCTGTCATTTCATAGACACTTCTAAACTTATTTATATCCTTTTCGGTGATACCAATACTCATAGCGACATGTTCTGTTCGCCAGTTTGTATCGTGTTCATCCACATCAAAGAAATCTACCAATTCCATTACATCATATGTTTTGACAAGACATGTCATAATTCCCTGCTCTGCAAGAACATCTGCCATTTGAAATGTCCCTACTCCATCCATATTTGCAGCAATAATAGGAATGCCTTCATAGTCGTGCGGAGAAGTGGATGCCGGATAACTTGGACTATAATTTACAAACTTAAACTTTCTATCCAAATCTACTTCAGAACGACTTTCTAGTGTACTGCGTTTCGGCCTTATTAGTACGTTCTTATAATCTAATTTTATATCGTTTTCAATTCTCATACTATTTCTTCCTCAAATTCCGACTCATCGGGGTTTACATAAATTTTTACAGTATCGCCATCAACCGATAAAAATACAGTTTCTATATTATCCCATGTGTGATCTGTTGATTCATCTATGACAATCAATTCTTTAAAGTTGCCAAGTCTGACCATAATTTATTCCTTTACATTTTTGACATTTGTAGGTATACACAGGGCCTGATAATTGAAGGGTTCGCCCATAGATTCCAACACATAATTTTTGACTTTGTAACAATCTACCATACTCAAATATGATTGTTGTTCTATAATATCAACATTTCCCTGTTGATTTACAGCTACCAGTATAAATAACCATTTCATATTTAATAATTCCTTAAAGATTCAACATATCAATTGTAACATATGAGATTCGACCTGTCAATATCTTTTATAAATAAAAGAAAATAAATAGGATATATAATGCCAACAATTATAACAGATTTTTCATCTGCTGAAAATTTCCAAACTGCTTGGATATATCATAGTGTAGAATCTACAAATCCTGACGCAGCTTCAGCAAATAGTGGCGTACCAGCATCTCTATCTTCTATAGCGAATAATCGTGACTCGTGGTCTTTAGTTATAAACGGACAACTTATTGGCCAAGGATTGACTCCTGCCGCACAAACTGTCCCATATCCAACATCTCAAGGCGGAGAATATAGATTAGGAGATTTTTTACAAGAAAAAATATATCATAGAGAAGATGAAACAATCACTACCAATACCGTCACAACTGCTGGTGCAATAGATCCCCCGCCAACTGGCGGCACTTTGGGACATGTAGTGGGACAACTTGGACAAGAGACAACTGCATGGATTGTGTATAACGATTCTCCTACAGTCGGACATACAAGCCCGTATTGGAATGGAGCAGGGGCTAATGATATAGCAAGTCCTGCTACCGGAAAATATGGTGTTATCTGGGACGGCGTTGTAGTAGCACAAGATGAAACAACTTTTGGAACTGATTCGGATGGTAGACAATATTTCGTAGACGCAGGCGGAAATACTTATACCAGAATGCAAAATATAAGGACGCATCCATCTGGATATGATATATATAATGTGCAAAGACAATTATCCGATGTTACAGAAACTATAACTGACATTACAATAACAAGAACTAGCACCATATATAAATTTTATGGAGCAGAAGAGGCCCTCGCAAGTGAGATAAATACTTTTGTAGTAAGTGCATTCATAGTTTTACCATCTCATATTTTACAAAGATCTATGAGCACTAGCGATGGACAATTTCTATTAGATGGATTGGATATGTCCAATTCTAATATTAGAATCGCATCTAACAGAGCATTAGCAGATGTAGAAATTGCAGACTTAAAAGTAAATTTTGGTATTCAGGCAATGTCAATGCCAGTGACATTAGAAATAGGGACAGATAATGTGGTTATAGCACTCAATCAAGTAACAGATGTAAGTCTTGGTGCCGACTCAGGAGACCTTGCAGCGGGACAAGTTTTACAATATGACGGCACTAAATGGATAAACGCACAAACAGCAGTACCATCAATGGGACCTGAACCAAATTCGCCCATTAATGGTCAATTATGGTTTGATGATACTGTCTCTGGAAAATTGTATATGTGGAATATAAATACATGGGTACAGATATCATCTTAAAGGAAAAATATTAATTATGGCATTTCCAGATATTTCAACACTATCTCCCCAAGATGGTGCTATACATATTATCGGAGAAAACAAGTTTGTTTTTTCTAGTGCTACAGGCAAATGGGAAAGGGCCACATTAAATCCTACAGCAAGATTTGATCCCCCGCCAGTACCCTATAACGGACAACTTTGGTTTGATACAGATACGACAGGCAGATTGTATATGTGGAACGAGGGGGCGACCTCTTGGATACAACTTACAGGACACCAGCTCGACGGAGGCGGAAATGCTACTACTGGTTATGTAGATACTGCGATTTCTAATCTAATAGATTCTTCTCCCGAAACTTTAAATACATTGAATGAGATTTCTGCTGCGATTGGCGATGATCCATATTTTATGAGTTCATTCACAACTTCATTAACAACCAAATTAAACATTTCCGATTTTAACACAACAGCCGATACATGGTTGAACTCATCAACTTTAGACAAAATCGGAAATGTTTCTAATAGTACAGCTCTGAATGATCAAGTACTAACATATTTAAATGGATTTTGGTATGCCTCTACACCTGACAGCGCTGAAGATCAGGGCGCAGTAATGGCACTTTCTAATAATACAAACACCTTTCAATTTGTAGTAAATGAAAATAATATGTTATCCAATCTAAGCACGAAAGTTCCTACTCAAAGTTCTGTTAAATCTTACGTCGATACAAAAATGGCAGCCGTTGAGGCATTGAGTCTATCAACCTTGTCTGGAAATATGGACAATATAACAGATGGTGTTACCTTTGTAAAAACACAAAATAATTTTACACATGCAGAAAAAAACAAACTGGGCGTATTGAGTGAATTGACAGTCCAACAGCAAGGAGCTGTAATGGAATTTGATGTTTCTACAGTAAACATGGGATTTGTTGTAGATGAAAACGACATGAATTCAAATTCTCAAACAAAATTACCAACACAAAGATCAGTAAAAACCTATGTAGATCAAATAGCTATTCCTACTATCGCTGTATTAAAATCTAGCGATACTGGTTCTGCCATTTTACCGGCCGGTGATACATCTCAGAGGGATTCTTCTCCTTCTACTGGGTTTTTTAGATGGAATAATGAATTAGAAAATGCAGAAATATATGATGGCGCAGAGTGGGGATTGGTCGGCGGTGGTAACACTACTAAAAAAGTTTTGTGGGAACATGCACAGAATATAACAGAAGATTATGTAATAGAAGATAATAACAATGCTGTTGCAGCAGGAACAATAACAATAGATACTAACTCATCAATCGAAATCCCCAGCGGTTCGACATGGGCATTGGTTTAATATTTTAGGAGACAATAAATGTCAAAGATTAAAATTCAAGGTGACGGCGGCGGAATGGGTACATTTACCATTATTTCCCCTAATACCGATTCAAGTAACACAATCACCTTGCCAGATACTTCGGGTACTCTTGTAACATCTTCGCAATCAATAGTCCCAACATCAGACAGTGTTTATGATTTAGGAAGTCCTACATTTAAATGGAAAGATTTGTATTTGAGTGGTAGCACAATTAATATCGGTGGTCAGACAATTTCTGCAAGCGCAACTGGTATTGTATTGCCTCAATTGACTATTGGTAGTGGTTCGGGTAGTGTAAATCTATCTGCCTCAGCAACAGGAAAATTAGAACAGACTGGCACAACATCTTCAGGCGCTGCTGTTCCAGCCGTAAATATTCCAACTGAGTTAAATGATCTTTCCGATGTAGACCTTTCTGTGGAACCAACAAATAATCAAGGATTGTTTTTTAATGAAATAACACCCGTAGGTCATCATTTGTCCATGACACTTAATGAGACATTTTCTCCTACAACAAACCAAATGACTTTACTTCCACAAACAGATGCAAACAGAACAGAGGGAACATATACTTCTGTAACTGGAACATCGAGTGGTAGTGGTACGGTTGGAACATATAATATTACTGTAGATAATACTGGATCGACTACTACACTAGAAGTTGTGACATTTGGCACAGGTCATGTCGTAGATGATATTATAACAATTACTGATGCAGATTTGGGCGCAGGCGGAGCTGCAGACGTAACTATGACGGTTCTTTCAATATTTAATGAAAGAGTTGCAGGAACTTATACTGGCGTAACAGGAACGACAGGTGGCACAGGCACAGTCGGTACATTTGATGTTACCGTTGCCAGTGGAATAGTTTCGAATGTAGTGGTATCGACCAATGGGTCTGGTAATTCTATAGGAGATGTAATAACCATCGCAGATGCAGATTTGGGTGGTGGTACTGGAACAGACTTTACAATGAGTGTAGCAACTATAGATGAACCTAGTCATTTTTCAGCCAAAAATGCTATTCTCGAATTTTCAGATTTTGCAGATGTTGACACTGTAACATCACCGCCCACAAATTCTGAGGTTTTGTCGTGGGATGATACAAACAATAATTGGTCTCCATCTCCAAATGGAATGCCATATGTGGTATCAAATGTTACTGAATTGCTAGCTCTTACAAATAGCTATACTTTGGTTGGTGGGCAAAAAGCATTAGTCACAGATACAAATAGAATTTATCAGTACACCGGATCTGCACCAAATTCGAATTGGAGACATGCTGTATCTGGTTGGTATGCTCTGGCTTCTATCACAATGTCAAATGGAAAACCAGCTGCTGTTACAGGTACAAATGCAACCTACACATTAGATGACTTAGGGGAATCAATTATTGTCACAACCACTGTTGCAGATCCAGAACAATTTCCAACTGAATGGTCATTTGAGTTTGATACTGATCCAGCACCAAATACAACAGTGACACAAAAATATTTAACTACATTAGATGGAGTGAGTAATGTTTTCACTATTACGCCGGGCATTCATCCGTGGGATAGTGCAACTTTCAATGTAACATTTAAGGCTAAAGACGATTCGTTAGATACAACAGATGTTACAAGTGAATTTACATTGGCAATAAATGTACCAGATTGGGAAAATAATGCAAACTGGAATTCTGCAATATCAAATTTAGATTTTAATGCAGCTGATAGTGCATCAATGAATGGTATTAGTGCATCATTTTATGGCCAAAGCGTAGATGTGGATGATAGAGGTGAAACGATAATTATTTCTGATCCGTATTATGCCGCACCAAAAGCGGGCACAACTGGTGTAAATGCAGTCGGTGCAATTCATATCTACAATAAAAATACAACAGCTGGTGTTTCTACATGGACAAAAAATAGTCAAACATTAGTAGATCCTATAGACGCAGCAGGAGCTACAGGTGGGGATGGCAATCCGGTATCAGTAACTAATATTGGTGGTTTTGCTGGAAATCGTGGAACCGTAGATGATATGTCTACTGGTGACCAAATTGCACTATCTTCTGATGGTAAAAATATTGTCTCTATGTATGGAAATGGTGCAAATACCAGAGCACCGACTTTCAATTTTGATAGTGCAACTAATACCTATCTTGCCGGTGATTCTTTGTATTTAACAGATGTTCTCGATCAGTCCGGCAATCAAGACGGAATATATCTTGGTCCAAATAACACTTTAGGACAGACAGTATTGGGTACACAACCAAAACTAGCAATTTCAAAAGACGGAAATACCTGTATATTAGGATATGGTATGGAAGGTCCAAAAGGTATGAAATTTACTTATGGTGATCCAAGAACAGATCACCCATTGATTTCGCCACATGGTTCTTTAGATTTTCCAGAATTCGGACATGACAGACATGAAACTGTAAACAATTTCGGTGAAGGTGCGTCATTTGGTAAAATTGTAACTGTAGTCGATCAAACACCAACTCCAACAGGAGAAATTGTAGCGACAGATCACTTTCTTAACTTAGACTATCAACCCAATCCAAACAGAACAGCTGGAACTTACGCAGCCATAACCGGAACATCAAGTGGTACTGGTACAGTAAACACTTTCGATGTTACTGTGAACGCCGATGGATCATACGTTTTTCCACTCTACACCTCCTTCGGCACGAATGGCCATGTTATAGGCGATGTTATAACAATTAGTGATGCAGATGTGGGCAACGGTGGAGCTCCAGATATACTAGTGACTGTAACCGCGACTGACCGGCTACCTCAAGGTGCTTATAATGACGTTGGTGGTGTGACATCTACTGGTTCCGGCACGATTGGGACATTCGATGTCACTGTGGATGCAAATGGTATTGTCACTTCTGTCATAGTTCAAGATCGTGGTACTGGACATGTTGTAGGCGATGTTATAACAATCAGGCCCGTTGCGCCATTCGCCTCTTCTGGAGGGGGAAACTCATCACGCGATATTATATTGAATGTTACGACAATAGATCAAACTTCGAATAGAGTTGCAGGAACTTATAACGGCGTAACCGGAACATCTAGTGGTTCTGGTGTAGTGGGAAAATTTGATGTTACCGTCGAAATAGGTGGCAATGTTTCAGATGTAACAGTTACTAATGCGGGATATGGTCATACTGTCGGCGATGTTATAACAATTACAGATGCAGATTTGGGTGGTGGTATAGCTCCAGACCTTACTGTGACTGTTGCGACAATAGAAAGTACTGATATAGTATCTTCGGGTGGAATCGTCAACGATTTTATAGATACTGATGTGATAACAGACACAAATGGTGCCAGAGCATCCCTCGATGTGGGACAAGTTAATTATGGGGCCGCATATATCTTTGAAAAAACTGGAACAGGAACAAACACTGGTACTCCTCTATGGAATTCTACAAATTCTGAATGGGGATTGACAAAGAAAATTTCCGGTGTCAACATTGTCGATACTTTAGGTGCATCTGTTGATTTGTCGGCGGATGGTACGGTTGCGATTGCAAGTGCTCCTCGTGGAACTGCCGATATAAATTCCCTAACCACAACTGCAAATGGTGGATATGTTACAGTTTTTGATAGTACAACCACAAATGGAACATGGACTCAAGTTACAACTTTAAGACCACCGACAAATATTATAGATAATTCTATAGTGGCCACTGGTATGAATAAATATGTAAACTCTTTAGGAGCCCCAGATGTTTTAAGAACAATAGGAACATATACAAATGTAACAGGAACGTCGAGTGGTTCTGGTTTTATTGGACATTTCAACATCACTGTAGATGCTCTAGGTGGTGTTAGTGTTGAAAATACCGCATCTTTTGGTAGCGGAAATAGTATTGGGGATATTATAACAATTGCAGATGCAGATTTAGGCGGCGGAGGTGCAGTCGATTTTACAATGACTATTACGAATTTAACAGGTATAAATGCTCAAAGTAAACGTAGTAAATTTGGTGGTAGTTCTATTAGTATTTCTGGTGATGGTTATACAATCGCTGTAGGAGATTTAGGTTCTGCAAATGAAAACCCACTAGCGACCTCTGCAACACTCTCAACACATCCTTTTGTATCTGGTTGTGTACACATTTATAAAAAGATTGCTGGAACTTGGACATATATCGAAACCCTTTTGAGTCCATCAGGAACTTCTCAAGATGGATTTGGTAGTGGGGTAGATTTAAATCTAAATGGAATGGTGCTTACAGTAGGATCAATAAACGAATCTTCACTGAAGAAAAATGTCGATGGTCCACCAAACACTATGCTTTCTAATAGTGGATCAATGTATACATTTATTTCACAAGATACTGGAAACTATTTTCTTTCCACCGGAGACAATACCACTATAGGAAATTATAAACAAGTAAAAAAAGAAAATATACTACCATTTGAAAATTCAAATACTGGTTCTCTTATGGGTAGACCAAAAATAACGGCTGACGGAAAAACTATAGTATCTGGTCACAAATCTCTGGAAACGAATAATAACTCTGGTCGAGTCGAAATATGGACAGAAAGCTATTACAGCACATTAGGAGAAATTATTGGACTCAATCCAACATACGATTTAAATACTGACGGTACTTCGACTGTCATTGACGTGACATTCGCCGATTTGCCAACCAATGAAATCTGGTGGTCATTTGCAACTTCAAATTTAAATGGAGTGGATGCAGTACAAGAAATAGAAGAAAGAAGACATGCGACACCATTTGATATTAGTAAATCTCAAACCGATGAAATAAGTGAATTTTCATCTGGAGAATGGACGGATGTATCCAATAAAGGATCTGTTGGGAATATTTTAGCTACTCAAGATCTGGGGAACGACATCAACGGTATTTATGAAAATGGAGTTGGCAAAGCGGCCGCCACAAGTGTATATGTCCAAAAAGGAAGAATGCCCAGCTCTCCCGAATACAGCAGCTATAGTGATGTGGATTCTTCAAGAATTCCTGGCTCTTACCTTTGTACGTCCGTTACTAATGGCAATGGTGCTGGAGCTCTTTTCAGAGTCAATATCGCGTCCGGAGCAGGTAACACTACATTGGGATCAACTGTTTGGGATGTTGAAGCAACCGCGAACTTCGATGCCGGCCGCGGTTATGGGTATGCTATGGGCGATCAAGTGAGTATTGTCCCCTCAGAGTTTGGTGGTAATGGTAGTATGATCACTTTTACAATTGGAAATGTTGGAGATGACTGGGCCATGGATGAAAGAGTCGCTGGAACTTATACAGACGTGATAGGATATCATCACGATGGAACTGTAGATGGAAACTTCCATTTAATTCCATGGCCTCAACAGGCACATGTCAATCACAAAAAAGGAAAATTTAATGTCACGGTGGATGCTAATGGTGATATATCAAATATAGAAGTAGTTGAGTTAGGACCTGACCATGCTGTAGGAGATATATATCATCTGCATGAGTCTGACATTAACACTACTTATCAAACACCGGCCCGTTACGCCGGTGCGCCCGATGGGAATGCGGTACAAGGTGGCGCTGCGGGAGCAATTTCAAATGCATATGATCCATCTGGACTTTCGCCATCTACCGATACATTTCAAGTTGAAATATCAGATCTACCAAATCTTGCAGTAGTACGCAGACTCTTTGGTAATACAAATAGACCAAGGTCATTCAAAATGGAATCTCTTGATAACGTAGGTACTGCAAATCCAATCACAACAGATTTCGATTATGTTGCGTTAAATACCACAGCGGGATTTACTAATCCAACAGGCACAGGACCAGAAAATACTTTTATTATTACTCCGCACACAGAAAATACTTTCGGTGGTACTTTTGATTTGACAATCACAGCAACTGATGGTGTAAATACTAAAACTGCAACTACTACCCTGACATTACCAGTATAAATATGAGTGTGGGAGAAATATAAATGTCGAAACTTAAAATTATAGGAAATGGTGGTGGAATTGGAACTTTTACGATAATATCTCCAAATTCTGACACAGATGCAACAATAGAATTGCCACATTCTGGTGGTACTTTAGTGACAAATTCTCAAGATTTAATTCCAAGTCAAGATGAAATATATGATTTAGGTTCATCTACCAAAGCATTTAAAGACTTGAATATTAGTGCAACCACAATTTTTCTGGGAACTCAACCAATTCGAGCAACTCCAACTGGAATTAGATTTCCAGAATTGTCTATTGGTAGTGGATTAAATAGAATTCGATTGAGAGCTTCACCATTTGGAAAATTGAAACAAATATCTACCGATTCTGGTGGTGTTGAATTGCCAGAAGTTGATATTCCAAATCTTTTGGGAGAAATGGAAGATGTTTATAATGCTATTCCTACTGACGGACAAACTATAAGATATAGTCGGCCGGTCGGCCAGATTGAAACTGTAACTATTCCTAGTCAAGCTTCGCCAACTGGAAAACACATAACCGTCGATAACTTTAACCAAACTGTTACTACTCGACCAACTGGTACTTATTCGAATATAACTGGAATATCAAGTGGTACTGGTACGGTTGGAACATTCGATATTACTGTTGCTATGCAGAACACTTCTGATGGACTCCAGAGTGGAGCATTAGTGGCCCCAGCATATAATTTAGATGGGAACCAAGGGGGGCTCTATAACCAGAATACGCCCCCGTATGTCGGCGGAGTTGCTGGTCAGGGTGATTTTCAGCCGAACACACCGACAAATACCCTCACCGAAGATACCACCTATTATCACCCGCGATATCCCATCTGGACAAATGATGGAACATTTAATACATCTTTCACTGTCATCGATCACAAGCTTGACGTAGCGAATCACGGATCCAACATTATCACCGGCTTCGCGAGGATTTATCCATCTCAATATACAACATCTGGATCTGGGGGTGGCGCGACATTAAATATAGCCCTGCTCATGTACGACGATGCTGGGTTTAATAATTATCAGGTAGGGTTTGATTCTAATTTGGTTGAGAATGGTGGAAATGGATTCTCAGACTGGACAACAGGATTCTCGCCCACCAGCGACAACTACAAATTCCATGTTTGGGTATCAACAGATCCATCTTGGCACCCAGACGCAGAAGGGAACAATACTACCAACACCTCTGGACTCAATCGTCTTCCTTATGATGATCCTAATTATACCCCATCATATCTTTTAAGCGGAACCGGATTTGCTGTTGGCGACACAATTACATTAACGGGCGGCACTAGTGCTCTCACGGGCGCCTTTGGTGCGATAACCGGCCAGCATGATATTACAATCAGAATCGAGTCTGGTGCAATATATAGCGATCCTAGTCATGTTTCAGATGTTACAATAGTTTCAGAAGGTTCTGGTCATTCGGTAGGTGATATAATAACAATTGCGGATTCGAGTTTAGGCGCAACAGGAGTTTCGGATTTCGAAATGCAAGTTGCTACAATAGACAATAGAGTTAGTGGAACCTATACTGGAGTCACAGGAACCTCTAGTGGTACTGGTACGGTAGGCACATTTGATATTGTTGTAGATTCTACTGGCGATGTTGTTTCAGCGACTCCCATTTCTGGTGGAACGGATAATGTTATCGGCGATGTAATAACTATCTCTGACTCCAATCTTGGTAATGGTCAAGCTCCAGATTTTACAATGAATGTTGCGAGTCTATCAACTCAACTTTTATGGAGATATTCTGATGATCTTATAAGCGTTTTTTCAGATTTTACAGATGTAGATACAGTAACAACCCCACCGACAGACACACAAGTATTGACATGGAACGAAACAAATAATGAATGGGGTGCGGGTAATAATGGGTTTCCATTAACAGTCGCAAATACAACAGAATTATTAGCTTTAACTGGAATGGTGGTCGGACAAGAAGCGTTTGTGACAGATTTAAATAGAAGTTACACATATACCGGATCTGCACCGAATGATAATTGGAGACATGCTGTATCTGGTTGGTATGCGACAGATGATATTATGACAAATCATCCGTTGAGTGAAATAACAGGAATAAATTCTACATATTCTTTATCGTCAACCGGATCGTCAATAACAATCACAGCAGCTGCAGATGATCCCGATCAAAAACCTATTTCATGGGGTTCAGATTTCAGTGGCACACCTTTTGTTACTCACTCACAAACTGATAATGTTTTTGCCTTCACGCAAACCACCAGCTCAGATCCGACCGCAAATTACATACCAATATCTATTAATGTAATTTTTACTGCCTATGATGATTCATTAGATCCAGTGTTTTTTACAACTACAATTTCTGCATTTAGAATATCTACTGGGCCAGGATGGCCAAACGGATTTTTGAACACCACCTTCGGTGGGGGAGATATGACATATGGAAGATCGGTTTCTATAAGTTCAGATGCAAGTACGGCGATTATTTCTAATGCGGGGAGAAATATTGTTTGGGTTTTTGATAAAGATCAAAATGGAGTGTATCAGGCTGATACGACTATAGATGGAAATCTGCCTCATTTTCCTGATTATGCAGACCGATTGCATCCACACGAAGTCGGCGGCGGCAACGGCAGCAGCACATATGAAGCGTTTACTGGCGATCTTCGAAGTGGTATTTACGGTGGAGATGGACAAGAAAGATTTAGTTATGGACCCCGAACCGTAGCAATTTCGGGAGATGGATTGACAGCTGCGGTTGCATGTGTGGGTGAAACTCCTGACGCTGATAGATATGAACCCACCGGAACAGAATTATTACCATATGTTGAGATTCATGTAAGAAATCCAACATCTAAGACATGGACGATTGGTGGAAAGTGCGAACCCACTGCGTTTTCATCTACTGGTGCGCCGGCAGCTTGGACAGGTGGAAGTGGTGGTGTTATTGTGCCAGGAGCTGGTATGACTATCGCATTATCAGAAAACGGTACAACTTTAGTTGTAGGATATAGATTAGAAGGCCCCCATATTATTCCACATAATTTGTATGCTGATGGGACAAGGACAGATGGAACTAACTCGACTCCAGATAATAATTGGTATAATTGGGGATCGGTTTATATTTACGAAAGAGACTCTAATAATAATAATTGGTCTTTGGATACAAAACTACATGGTACTGATATTGTGGGTAGTTTTGGCGCATCGGTTGATATTTCGGGTGAAATTTCTGGGGGAGTTGATACGCGAAAAATAATTGCAAGTACTCCTAATGGTGGAAATGGTGGATATGTCCAAGTTTTTGAAAAAACTGGTAACGGAGGAACCGCATGGGAACTTAAAGCTGATATTTTACCGCCTGTCATCGATCAAAAAATTAATAATAGATTTGGATTTAACAGCATTTCTATATCAAAAGATGGAACAAAAATTGCTGTCGGCGACCCAGGCCAGTCAGTAACCAATGTCATAGAAAGCAGCGCGCCTTATTATTCTCCTGATACTACCTCAGTAACAAATTCTGGTGGGAAAATATTAAGTACTAATAATTTTACTGGATCACAACACACATATCCAGCTGGTGTAGTTTACACATATGAAGCCCCTGCTTGGACGCTACAAACCAACGGCATTATTGAAAATTTTATTGGAGTATCCGGTGATGGATTTGGCGATAGTGTAGATTTAAGCACAAATGGAGACACCTTATCAATCGGTGCCACATACGAACATAATGGATTTTATTTTCCTGGCCAACAAGTCGGTAGTAAATATATCAATGAATATACTGCAAAAAGAGTCTTTTATGGTTGGTATAGATTTTCGCATGCCGGCACCGCGCAACCAGCGAGTCAAAACGAACTAAATGCATGGAATTATACTGAGGCTACAGAAGCAATTAACTGTACTGTGAATTCGGGTACTTATATCGGATTTGTCACTCCGGCTGATGGAAAAGTCGATGCTTTTGATTTAAGCGTATCTTTTACATCTAAAAACACTTGGGATAATGATATGATTTCGATTGTGATAGCGTTTAATACAGATGCAAATGGCAAAGAACATACAATATCTTTGATCCGTTCTGGTGGTCATATTGGGTATAACTATGCAATTGTATATAACTATGCTCAACCTGACGTGTCAGTAATTTACAATGGAGTCAATTCAATAAATGATACTGCGTTTGTTTGGGGATCAACAGTGGCGACAACCGGAGAAGGACAGTTTGTTCGAAACAGAATAGTGAGATCAGGAGATACTTTTACCGTAACGACTTCGCAACTGTTGCATCCTAATAGTCATACCGGAACTAATTCTCAGTTAGACCCCAGTACAACTCATACATTTTCGTTAGGTAGTTATTCTTTTGGTGATCTATTTTCAGCAGCGAATGGTGGTGCTAGATGGGGATTTTCTTGTCAAAGTCAAGATTTGTCTTCTTGGGTAAATGTAGAGTTGGCAGATGCAATAAATCCAGAAGAAATACCAGATGCTGGATCAGTTCATATTTTTGAAAGAGATTTGTCTACGTCTGTTTGGGAAAAATCTAAAAGATTTTATCCTAGTGTAACTTCATATGGCGCGAACAAACAAGATGATGTTCATTTTGGAAGAGCAAGTTTATCAGATGATTCGACAACATTTGTTTCTGGACTTAAATTAGATAGAGATGGACAAAATTACTTTGGTACACCTGATGTGGGACATGCAGAAGTGTTCGTAAAAGATGTAAGTTAGAAAGGAACTATATAATGCCAGATTTTCCAACGACTCCTGTAGATGGAGACACGCATGTAATTGCAACTTCTACATGGAAATATTATTCATCTACTGATAGATGGGAAATTGAGGACACAAGCGGAGTACCACAATCTGTTTCTACTCTTTTAGAAACACTCACATGGTCCGCCGGTGACGCTACAGTAACATCAAGTCCTATAGTATATTCTAACTACGTTACATTAATTATCACATACACTAATGTATCGTCAAATGCAAGTGTTACTACTTTCGAAATGCGTAAACCCACTGGACATATCACTCCGCGAAATTATAACAGTGGCGAAGGTGTGTTACCTATGAATGGAACACAGACAATCACTACGGAGTCTGGCGCATCAGTTAGTGTTATAAATTTAAATGGAACAGTAGTGACTACTGCACATTCAAATACAATAGGTAACGATTATGATCCGATTACTTTTGGGTGGACTGCTGGAGCATTCGCAGCTGGTGGATCTATAGAGATAAGAGGAATTTCTTTGCAAATTGCAAGCAACACTTTAGCAAGTTTAGAAGATGTAAATGCGACCGTACCAACAGACGGTCAAGTATTAACATGGGATAATACAAATAGTTATTGGAAACCGGCCGCGTCTGCCTCAGGTGGGGGCGGCGGAGTAGAATTTATCAGTTACAGTGGCGTCATCAACAACGCAGCGACTGTCGATTTTACAGGTTTTGATGACTCTAAGTATGTCTCTTATTTCTTTGAACTCAATGACGTAAGGCATGACCAAACAGGAGCAGTTTCGCCCCCTGCCATTCTTTATCTTTCCTTAGCCACATCAGGAACAACATATGATAAAACTGATGGAAATTATGTTTACGGTGGGACGATAGATAGTCATGGGTTTAAACTTGTCACTGGATTTACTAATCAAAATATGGGCGCAACTGGACAATTTAAAATCTACAATCCGCATGTTACAGCATACACTATGGGGCACAACGAAGTGGCAGCATCATACCAACCCGGCTCTGGTCCATCTCAACCTGATAATATTTATGGTGGGTTTATTGATAACATCAACGCAAAACAAATGTATCTAAATACAGGGTCGATCACAGCTGCACAATTCTGGGTAGGCAATGATGATAATACCGCCAACTACTCAATATCTAGCGGTGAGATACGCATGTACGGTCTCAGAAAAAATTAATGAACATAAACCCAAATAAAAAATTATAAATAGTTAAAAATCACTGAAAGGGTTATTAAATGCCAGATAGTAATCTATCAACATCAATCGCAGCAGTAAAAACAAAAATTACAACAGATGCACCAACTGCCACCGTTGATGAAATACTTTCTCTTGCAAGAGCTGCAAAATCTGTCGGATTGTCAGAAGATGCAGCTGTAGAGTCTGCAATCAATTCCAGAGTTTTGACTCTTTCTTCTGGTGCTACCACTGCAAATATGGTAAAATTGTCTAATGCGATAAAGCAGATGAGGGATGCGACAGCTGCATCATCATCTAGTTCTGTAGATTTAACGGCAGTAAGTACAAATATTATACCAGACACCGATGTTACCTATGATTTGGGTAGTTCTACGCATAAATTTAAAGATTTGTATTTAGATGGTAATACACTCAATTTGGGCAATCAAACTATCAAGGCGACCGCAACAGGTATCGAGGTGCCAGAATTAAAAATCGGTACTGGAACGAATACAGTAAAATTAACTGTCGCTTCTGATGGAAAACTCACGACTACAGAAACAGATTCATCAGGAAATACAAG
>Ga0233444_10002695_pt1 | contig 18350 bp, 17 predicted proteins | sample SI_124_October20_6_FD_182792 | JGI IMG/M metagenome (GOLD analysis project Ga0233444, IMG submission 182792) | Seawater microbial communities from Saanich Inlet, British Columbia, Canada - SI_124_October2016_10_MG | ecosystem: Environmental > Aquatic > Marine > Inlet | place: Canada: British... | reverse complement strand
CATTTTTTCATCAATCATTCTTGCCTTTTTAGAACTGATTGGAATTGCAGCGATACCAATTTATTTAGGTTTTTTATTAAATCCTGATATTTTTTTAGAGAAGTTTACTTTTCTTAATTTTATAAATTTTAAAACCTTAGAAAAAGATAGTTTATTAATTTATGGCTCAGCAACAATCATTTGTTTTTTTGTATTAAAAAATTTTTACTCAAGCTTAAATATTTACCTTACAGAAAAAATGTTTATGAATGTAAGAATTGACACATCTATCAAACTGTTAAAAATATATTTGATTAAAAATTATGATTTTTTCCTAAACAAAAACTCATCTATAATTATAAGAAATGTTACTAATGAAACTAGTTTAGCAGTTAGTTTCATTAATTCATCTTTTCAAATTTTAAAAGAAGTTTCAGTAGGTCTCGTTTTATTAAGCGGGATGATTATACTAAATCCAGTAATAATGTTATCCATATTAACTATATTAATTTTAAGTGTTTATACCTTTAATCTTTTAACAAAAGACAGAATTGAAAATATGTCAATTTTAGGTAGAAAATTTAGAGGAAAATTATTAAAAATTTTAAGCGAAATGTTAAATACAATTAAAATCATAAAATTGCGCGGAAATGAAAATTTTTTTTCAAATCAATTTGAAAAAGAAAACACAAAAATTGAAAAGATAAGATTTATTGTAAATTTAATGACTAAATTACCAAAGCACATTTTAGAAATATTTTCTGTTATGGCAATATTAAGCTTAATGTATTATTTTGTTTATTTCAAAAGCACTTCATTGGAAGAAACCTTACCTATAATTGCATTTTTTACTCTTTGTTTTATAAGACTTTTACCAACAATAAATTCGTTATCCTCAAATCTTCCTAATTTAAAGTCAACCCATGTTTCATTTGATTATATTAATAATGAACTAAAAAATCATCATACTAATCAAAATCGTCAAAAAAATAATAAAATTGAACAATTTGATTTTAAAGAAATAAATTTTGAAAATGTTGATTTTAAATATCCAAGCCAAAATAAATTAGTTTTAAAAGATATTAATCTAAAAATATCTAAAAACGAAAATATATCAATTATTGGGGAGTCCGGATCAGGAAAATCAACTTTGATTGATTTATTCATGGGTTTACAAACTCCTAATCAAGGAAAAATTTTAATAAATGGTAGGGAAATTAATAAAAATCTTAACAATTGGCAAAATTCTATTGGGTACATACCTCAAAGTATATATTTGCAGGATGAAACTATTGAAAAAAATATAGCGTTTGGTGTTCCTGAAAATGAAATAAATAAAAAGAGAATTCAACAGGTTATTAAATTAGCTCAATTGAGTGAATTTGTTACCCAGTTAACTGATAAAGAATATACAATAGTTGGTGAAAAGGGTGCTAGAATTTCAGGAGGACAGGTGCAAAGAATTGGTATAGCAAGAGCGTTATATTTTTATCCAAGAATTTTAATTTTTGATGAAGCCACTAGTTCTTTAGATAACAATACCGAGAACAAACTATTAAATGAGATTGAGCATTTAAAGGATAAATATACAATAGTAACTATAACTCACAAATCGAACGTAGCTAAAAGATCATCAAAAATTTATGAAATTAGAGAAAATAGATTATCAAAAATAAGTTAAGATGAAAAAATTTATAAAAATAAATCGTTTTTCAAAACCATTAAATTTAGCAAATGATATTGTTTTTTTAGATGGTATTACTAGATCTGGAAAATTACTTTTAGGATCCCTCGTATCTTCTTTTAACAGAATGGAGAGTTTTGAATTAGGTGAAAGCTTTGAACATTTCATGGCTGCGCTACGCGTCAAAAGAACAAGTTTTGATTTCTCTGAGGCTTTTTTAGGTATTTATTTAAATCAAACATTATATAACAAAATGATTTCAAGAAATGTCAATTTTAGAAGATCAGATAAAACAAGTATTTTTAAATTTAGAGATCCAAATTTATACAAACAAAGAATAAATAAAAAAGAGGGCTCGGATGTTATAAAAAGAATAAATAAAGAAAAACCAATTTTTCCTTTGGTTACACACGATATTATGTGTAGTTATAACCTGTTTTCAAAATTAAATTTTAATATAAAGTTTATCGAAATTTATAGAAATCCATTTGAACTAGTTTATTCATGGTACAAAAGAGGTCATGGTAAAAGGATGGGCAAAGATCCTATTCATTTTACAATACTTTTAAAAAATAAAAATAAAAGATATCCTTGGTATCTAAGCAGTCTTCCAAAAAAATGGAAAAATTTAAATGAAATTGAAAAATGCTCCTATTTTGTAATTCAATTAATAAATGAAAGCATCAGAAATCAAAGCAGAATTGTAAACAAAAGTAAAATATTAACCACTTCCTATGAAAAAATTACAGAAGATACTTTTAATGAGTTAAACAAAATTTCAAAATTTTTAAAAACTTCTTTAAGTAAAAAAACAAAAAATATCATAAAAAAATCTAATTGCCCTAATTTTGCAATTAAAAAACAAATACTCAAAAAGAAACTATTTATAAAAAAAAATATATCTGAAGATTTTTATATAAATTTAGAAAAATTAGAGATGAGTTATAATAAAAATATATATGGTTTTAGAAAAAATGATTAATAAAAACGCATTATTCAAGTCAAAACTTTATTTACTTAATGAAAATAAAAGTATATTTGATGCCATAAAGAAATTACAAATAAGCAAAATAAAGACCTTAATAGTAATTAACAAAAAAAAAAAATTAATTGGCACTGTAACTGATGGAGATATTAGACGAGGCATTCTTAAAGGTTATAACGGTAGCGATGCAGTTTTAAACATAGCAAATAAAAGACCGTATAAAAAAATTCTAGGATTAAAAAATTATAATAAGTTAGAAAAAAAGAATATTTCTGTTTTGCCAGTGGTCAATAAAGAAAATATTTTAAAGTCCTTAGAGTTTTTTAATTTCAACTCAGGTTTCAGTAATTTTAATTATAATACTGATATTCTAATAATGGCTGGTGGATTTGGCAAGAGATTGATGCCAATTACAAAGAAAATACCTAAGCCTTTAATTAAGATAAAAAAAAAAACATTATTAGAGATAATTATTTATAATTTTAAAAAATATGGATTTCATGAATTTAAAATATCTACTTTTTATAAATCAAATTTAATAAAAAAATATTTTAAAAAAAAGAAGTTAGGAATAAAAATTGATTACATTCAAGAAAAAACACCGCTAGGTACTGCAGGCTGTTTAGGTTTATTAAATTATAAAGATATAAAAAAAAATATTATAATTCATAATGGGGATATAATCTCAGATTTGAATATTTCAAATCTTTTGAAATTTCATAAAGACTCTGAATCTGACATAACAATATGTGCTAAAGAAAAAATTAATTCATCACCATTTGGACAAATCCTTTTTAAAGGCCAAAAGGTTAAAAAAATTTTAGAGAAACCTAAAAATAAAAATTTTATTAACGCGGGTATTTATGTTTTTAAAAAAGAGGTGATAAAAAATATATTGCCTAAAAAAATTGATATTACTTCACTCATTGAGTCAAAAATTCTGAAAGGATTAAGCGTTAATATATACCCAATATATGAATACTGGGTAGATATTGGCAGAAGAGACGTTTTAAAAGAAATTTTAAAAGGGAAAAATGACTAAAGTATTTTGGTGTAAAAATTGTTTGAATATGTCTACAAGACCTAGAATAGAGTTCGACTCAAGAGGTGTTTGTAATGCTTGTAATTGGGTTAAAGAAAAAAAGAAAATAAACTGGTCAAAGAGAATTAAAATTTTTAAAAAATTAATTAAAAAAACTAAGGGTAACCCCGCTTACGACTGTATAGTTCCTTGCAGTGGTGGCAAGGATGGAACTTATGTAAGCAATAAAATAAGAGAATTAGGCTATAATCCTCTTACAGTTACTATAAGACCTCATTTAGAAAGTGAATTAGGAAAAATTAATTTGGAAAACTTCGTCAAAATTAATAGTTTTGCTCATTATCATATTTCTATACCTTATAATATTGTAAAAGAATTCAATAAATTTGGCCTGGTCTATAAAGGATCTCCTTATTATGGTTGGTTAATTGGTATGCAGTCAGCAGTTATAAGGCTAGCTTTAGATATGAATATTGGATTAATTATATGGGGTGAAGACGGAGAACTAGAATATGGAGGAACAACAAAAAATAAAAATACTACTGAATTTGACATTTCATATCTTATAAACGAAAAAATCGAGGGTGATTATAAAAAATTTTTAAATAAATCAAAATTTAAAGAAAAAGATCTTCATCTCATTAAGTTTCCATCAAGCAAAGAGATTAAATCAAAAAGGCTTAAATTAACTCACTGGTCTTATTTTGAAAATTGGGATCCATACAGAAATTATATGTTTGCAAAAAAGAATTCAAAATTAGGCGAAGCTAAAGTAGGAAACGTAGGCACCTTTACAAATTTTGCTCAAAATGATCAAGAGCTTTATAATCTTCATGCATATTTTATGTACATAAAATTTGGATTTGGAAGAGCTACTCAAGATGCAGGTATTGAAATAAGACGTGGAGCAATGACCAGAGAGCAAGGTAAAAATTTAGTAAAATTATATGATGCTTCGTACCCGAAAAAATTTTTAGATGCTTACCTAAATTATTTTCAATTGACTGAAAATCAATTTAATAAAATAATTGATAAATGGGTAAATAAAAAACTTTTTAAAAAAACAAAATCTGGTTGGAAGGCTAAATTTAAAATTATTTAATGAGAAAAAAAGTGGGAATAGTAAATTACGGTATGGGAAATTTACAATCAGTAAAAAATGTATTAGATCACATGTCTGTTGAGAGTTTTTTAGTAGAAGATGAATATGTTTTAAAAAAAACTAAGTACTTAATATTGCCTGGAGTAGGATCTTTTAATAAAGCAATGGAAAATCTTAATAATCAAAATCTTGTAAAGGGTATCCGAGAATTTGTAAAAAATAAAAAAAATAAATTACTTGGAATATGTCTTGGAATGCAGTTAATGGGTAAAGCAAGTAAAGAAGATGGCAATACAAGCGGACTTGGCCTTGTTGAAATGAGTTTCAATCTTTTCCCTGTAAAAAAAAATTTTAAAGTGCCCCATATTGGATTTAATGAAGTTAAAATAAAAACGGATAAAAAAAGGTTTTTTAAGGGAATTAAAGACATGTCCGATTTTTACTTTAATCATAGTTATATGACAAAAGACAACGAAAAGATGGACACCGAAATAACATGTGATCATGGAACTAAATTTTTGGCAGCATTTCAAAAAAATAATTTATATGGATCACAATTCCACCCTGAAAAAAGTCAATCTAATGGACTAAGGTTAATCTCCAATTTTTTATCTGATTAAATGATTAAAAAAAGAATTATTTTCACATTTTATTATTGTGATGGATTCTTTGTTCAAAGCAGAAACTTTGATTTGCAAAGAGTAGGAAATATTAATTGGATTAAAAAAAATTATAATTTGAAAAAAATTTCAAATTTTATAGATGAAGTTGCTATTATTAATTTATCCTCAGAAAATTCAAATGATGATTTTATTAAAAATCTAAAACAACTCGCAAAAAGTTTTCTTGTACCAATTATGGCTGGAGGCCGAATTAAAAATTTTGAAGACGTAAAAAAATATTTTAATAATGGTTGTGATAAAATTATTTTAAATTCAAATTTATATAGAAATATAGATTTAATTGAAAAAGTTTCTAAATCTTATGGGTCACAATCTATTGTTGCATCCATAGACTACAAAAAAAATGGGAAGGATAGTTTCATCTTTATAAATAATGGAAAAAAGCAGATTAATGAAAAACCATCAGAATATTTAAAAAAAATTTTGAAAATGAATATAGGAGAGGTTTTATTAAGGTCAATCGATAAAGATGGAAGCGGTGAAGGATTAGATTTTAATTTTTTAAAATATATTCCAAAAAAGAATAATAAAAATATTATATTAGCAGGAGGTTCCGGAAATGTTTCTCATATTGAAGAAGGTTTAAAGAATAAAAATATAAATGCAGTATGCACGGGAAACCTTTTTAATTTTATTAGTGATGAACTTAAAAATACAAGACAAAATCTTTTAAAAAAAAAATTTAATCTTGCCACATGGAATAGTCAAGAAATTGAAATTTTAAAAAATAAATTTAAATAAAATGAAGAATTTAATAGAATACTTTGTAAAAAAAAAAAAAAAATTAAAAAAACAGTTTTTACCACTTCACGAGCCTAATTTAACAAAAAGTGATGAAAAGGAAATTATTAATGGCCTAAAAACTGGCTTTGTTTCTACAGCTGGTAAAGATATCAAGAGGTTTGAAAATAAATTAAAAAATTTAACAAAGTCTAAATTCGTAATTTCAACAATTAATGGTACATCGGCTATTCATATTGGCTTAAAGGTGCTCGGAGTAGGTTCTGATGATGAGGTATTAATACCCTCAATAAGTTTTGTTGCCGCAGCAAATGCAATAATTTATAACAACGCCACACCACATTTTGTGGATTCCGAAAAAGAGCATTTTGGAATCGACCCTATTAAACTAGACCAATACCTCAAAAAAAATACTTATATAAAAAAAAATTTATGTTTCAATAAAAAAACAAAAAGGATAATAAGAGCGATAATAGTCGTACATGTTTTTGGTCACCCGGCTAAAATAACTGAAATTCTATCTATAGCTAAAAAGTATAAAATAAAAGTTTTAGAGGATGCAGCTGAAGCTTTGGGAAGTTTATATAAAAACAAACAAGTTGGAACTTTTGGCGATATTGGAATTTTAAGTTTTAATGGCAATAAAATTGTCACCACAGGTGTGGGTGGAGCTATTATGGTTAAAAATAGTTATCACGCTAAATTGTCTAGGCATATGATTACAACTTCAAAAGTAAAGCATAAATGGGAATTTATTCACGATAGAGTTGGGTATAACTACAGATTATCAAATTTAAATGCGTCTCTTGGCTTATCTCAAATTTCTAAATTAAATAAATACATTTCGCACAAGAGGAAATTATTTAAAAAGTTTAAAGCTCTTTTAAAAAATGAGAAAAATATTAAATTATTAAATCAACCAAAAAATTGTAGAAGTAATTTTTGGCTACATACTTTAGTTTTAAACAAGCCTTCAAAATCAAAAAAAAATCAATTACTAAGAAAATTTCATAATAGAAATATTTTTGCAAGACCGGTATGGAAACCTTTGCACAAATTAAAATATTTGAAAAAATGTCCTAAGATGAACCTGAAAAATACTGAAACACTAGAAAATCAAATTATCAATATTCCAAGTAGTTATTATTTATAAATTATGAAAAAAAAAGAAGTAGCAATTATTGGAGCAGGTGGTCATGCAAAATCCTGCATAGAAGTTATAGAGAGTAAAAAAAACTATAAAATTATTGGGATAATTTCCAATTCAAAAAAAGATAAAATAGGAAAATATAAAGTAATTGGTAATGACCAAGAAATTAAAAAGATAAAAAATTTGACGTCAAATGTTGTTCTTGGAGTAGGTGGATTAAAAGATAATTCAATTAGAAAAAAACTATTTAAAAAATTTAAAAATTTTGGATTTAAATTTCCTGCGATAATTGCGAAAAGTGCTGTAGTTTCAAAAAAAACAAAAATAGGAGAGGGGACAATAATATTTAATTTTGTTTATATTAATTCTGGTGCAAAAATAGGAAAGAATTGCATAATTAATAATAGGACTCTAGTGGAGCATGATGCGATTATTGAAGACCATTGTCATATCTCAACTGGAGCTATTATTAATGGAGATTGTAAAATTGGTTCAGGAACATTTGTTGGTAGTGGATCTGTATTATTAAATAATTTAAAAATAAAAAAAAACTCATTTATTAAAATGGGCGCGGTAGTAAAAAAATAAAAAAATATGAAAAAAATTTGTTTTATAACCGGATCAAGAGCTGATTACGGTTTGCTGACACCTTTGATGTCTCACATTAAAAACGATAAAAATTTTATTTTTCAATTGATTGTAACTGGAACACATTTATCTAAAAAACATAATTTTACAATAAAAGAGATTATTAAAGATAAATTTAAAATTGATTATTCAATTAACATTAATGTTAAGGGATATAAGCATGAAGATATTTGTAAAAGTATGAGTATAGCAACAAAAAATATATCGTTGAAACTAAAGGCTTTAAAACCAGACTTAATAATTCTATTAGGAGATAGATATGAAATATTTTCGGCTTGTTCAGCAGCTTTTGTTCATCAAATTCCTATTTGTCATTTACATGGTGGTGAACTTACAAGAGGTTCAATTGATGATGGTTTCAGACATTCAATTACCAAAATGTCTAACTTTCATTTAGTGTCAAACAGCAAATATGCCGACAGAGTTATACAACTTGGCGAAAACCCTAAAAATATTTATGTGGTTGGAGGTTTTGGCGTTGATTTAATAAAAAAAACTAAGTTATTAAAAAAAAATGAACTTGAAAAAAATTTAGATTTTAAATTTGGTTCAAAAAACTTTTTAGTTACCTACCATCCTGAAACAACATCAAACAAAAGCCCAAAAAAAGATTTTACTCAAATTTTAAAAACTCTAGATAGATTTAAAGATATTAAAATAATTTTCACTCAATCAAATCCAGATTTTAAAGGATATATTATTAATCAAATGATTGACAAATTTGTAAAAAGAAATAAATCTAGATGCTGCTTTATAAATTCAATGGGTCAACAAAATTATTTATCTGCACTTAGTTATATAGATGGAGTATTGGGAAATTCTTCAAGCGGTTTGCTTGAAGTTCCTACATTTAAAAAAGCAACTATTAATATTGGAAAAAGACAAGAAGATAGAATGAAAGCTACTAGTGTAATTGATGTTAAACCGTTATATAAAAGTATATCTAAAGCTATTAAAAAAACTTACTCTAAGAAATTTAAAAACATTTTAAAAAAAACTGTTAATCCTTACGGCGCCGGAGGTGCATCAGAAAAAGCCTATAAAATATTAAAAAAAATAAATAGAAACCAAAATAAAAAAGGTAAATTTTTTGATAGGACATAAATGAAAACAAAAGTTTTAATTACTGGCGCAACAGGTTTTATAGGTTCCCATCTTTGTGAAATAGCCATTAAGAAGGGTTTCAAAGTGGTTGCCTTTGATCGTTACAATTCTAACAATGATTTGGGTTGTCTTAAAAATAGTAAGTATTTAAAAGATATGGAAATTATTTTAGGAGATATACGAGATTATGATTCAGTTTATAAATCTATGAAAAATTGTAAAATTGTTTTTCATTTAGCTGCATTAATTGGAATTCCTTATTCCTATTTTTCACCGTTAGCATATGTAAAAACAAATGTTGAAGGGACTTATAACGTTTTAGAGTCTGCTAAAAATTTGAATTTAAAAAATATTATTATTACTTCAACCAGTGAAGTTTATGGTTCCGCTCAATATTTACCAATTGATGAAAAACATCCTTTAAACGCACAATCTCCTTACGCAGCCTCTAAAACTGCAGCAGATCAACTTTCCTTAAGTTATTATAAATCTTTTAATTTACCAGTTACAATTCTCAGACCTTTCAATACATATGGACCAAGACAATCAGAGAGAGCAGTTATTCCAAGAATAATTACACAATGTTTGTCAAAAAAAAATAAAAATTTAATGTTAGGAAATACAAAACCAACTAGAGATTTTAATTATGTGAGCGATATTTGTGACTCTTATTTTCATATTTTAAAAAACAAAAAGTTAATTGGTCAAGTAGTGAATGTTGGAGGAAAAACAAATATTTCAATAAAAGATTTAGCAAATAAAATTATTGAAATAACGAATTCAACAAAAAAAATTAATCAAAACAAAAAGATATTCAGGCCCAAATCAAGTGAGGTTCTAAATCTTAAATGTGACAATAAGAAATTATTAAAATTTACAAGTTGGAAACCAAAAAATAATTTAATTAAAGGTCTAAAAAAGACTGTTGAATGGATACAAGTTAATAAATCAAATTTCTTCAATAAATATAAAATATGATATGAATATTCTTTGTACAATTTGTGCTAGAAAAGGATCAAAAGGTTTAAAAAATAAAAACCTTCTTAAAATAAATAACAAGCATTTAATTTTTTATTCAATTGACCAAGCGAAAAAAGTTAATGAGATAACTGATATAGTAATTTCAACAGATTTAGACATACCTCAAAATGAGCTGAAAAAAAGAAAATTGAAAATTTTTTTTAAAAGAAAAGCAAACTTATCATCTACGAAAGCTGGTAAAGTTCCAGTAATACGAGATGCCTTGATAAAAGCTGAAAAGTATTATCAAAAAAAATATGATGTAATAATAGATTTAGATGTTACATCACCTTTAAGAGACGTAAAAGATATCAAGAGTTCTATAAAGAAATTTTTGAAAAACAAATCTAATAACTTAATAAGTGTTTGTAAATCCAGAAGAAATCCATATTTTAATATGGTTGAGATGAAAAAAAAAATTCCTTTTCTAAGTAAAAAATTTAAAAAAAATATTTCAAGAAGACAAGACGCCCCAAAAGTTTATGACATGAATGCCTCAATATATATTTGGAAAAAAAAATATTTAATGAGTACAAATAAAATATTTTCAAAAAAAACTGCTTTTTATGAAATGCCATACAATAGATCAATCGACATTGATAGTTTTCATGACTTAGAGTTAGTTAAATATTTTATGAAATGGAATTCTCGCTTAATTGATGTAGATAGCTTCCATGAAATTAAGCCAACCAAATACTTTTTGAAAGAAAATGATAAAAAATAAACTTGCATTTGTATTAGGAGGAAATGGAGTAATTGGAAGAGAAATAGTTAAAAAACTATACAATTCAGGAATTGACGTAGTTATTCTCGATATTAAAAATGATAAAAAAAATCTAAATAAAAAAATTAGTTTTTTTAATTTTGATGTTTCTAAGATTAACCAAGTTGAAAAAAAAATTAATTTAGTTATATCCAAATTTAGTTGTCCAAATTATTTTATTAATGCATCTTATCCTATTACTAAGGAGTGGGGAAAAATTACCTTTGAAAATTTAAAGCCTAAAGATTTGCAAAAAAATGTAGACCTTCATATGAATTCATTTGCCTGGTCATCCCTTAAAATAGCTCAAATAATGAAAAAAAATAAAATAAAAGGAAGCATAGTCCTAATTAATTCAATTTACAGTTTGCTTGGACAAGACAAAAATTTATATAAAGGTACAAATTTAAATCCAAATCCAGTTTATTCACTCATAAAAAGCGGACTGATCGGTTACGCAAAAAATCTTGCATCTTATTATGGAGAATTTGGAATAAGAGTAAACTCCGTAATTTCCGGTGGAATAGAAGGTCATATAGCAGGATCTAAAACTAATCAAAATAAAAAATTCATACAAAATTATAAAAATAAAACATTGCTCAAAAGAATGGGAAACGCTAAAGATATTTCTTCTGCAGTTTTGTTTTTATGTTCTAATGAGTCTTTATATATAACTGGTACAAACTTACATGTTGATGGAGGATGGTCAGCAATTTAAAAAAAATTATGAAAAAAAATAAAAAAGTACTTATCATTGCTGAAATAGGAATAAATCATAATGGAAGCCTGAATATTGCAAAAAAACTAATAAAAAAAGCAAAGGAATCAGGCGCGGACATAGCAAAATTTCAAGTTTTCAACACAGATTTGTTTGTAGCTAAAAACGCACCTGCTGCGAGATATCAAAAAAAAAATATTAAAAATAAAAAAATTAAGCAATACGATTTTCTTAAAAAACTAGAAATTTCAGAAAAAAATTTATTTTTACTCAAAAAATATTGTCAAAAAAATAAAATTGAATTTATGGCAACTCCATTCGATCGAGAAAGTCTTAAGACAATCATAAGGTGTAAAGTAAAAAGAATTAAAGTAGCATCATCAGATTTAGATAACTTTGAACTTTTAGAATCAATTCAAAGAACAAAAAAACCAATTATTTTATCTTCAGGTCTCTCAAATTTGACTGGGATTAAAAAAAGTTTAATTTTTTTAAAGAAAAAAGGGATAAAAAAAAATAAAATTACACTTTTGCATTGTACTACTGCATACCCTACCCCTAATGAGGAGATAAATTTAAAAGTATTAGACAGTTTTAAAAAACTTGGTGTTAAAATTGGCTATTCAGATCATACAGAAGGAAACGAAGCTGCTTTGGGAGCAGTAGCTCTAGGCGCGCAGGTTATAGAAAAACATTTCACATTAAATAAAAATATGAAGGGTCCAGACCATAAGGCCAGCGCAGATCCAAAACAATTAAAAGAATTAGTTAAAGGAATAAGAGTAATGGAATTAGCTTTAGGAAAAAAACAAAAAAAAATAACGCGAAGTGAAAAAAAAAATTTTTACATAGCAAAAAGATCAATTTTTACAAAAAGGGATGTCCAAAAAGGTGAGAGATTTAATAAAAATAATTTAATTTGTTTAAGACCAGCAATAGGAAAAAGTTCGTCTTTGTGGTTTAAATATTTAGGTAAGAGAGCCAAAAGAAATTACCTATCTGGAAAACCAATATAATAATAAATTTGAAGTTTAATAGTGTCCTTTTTAAATAAAAGATTTATCTTTAAAAAAAATAAAAATTATCAAATAATAATTTTAAGTAAAGATTTGAGACTTAAAAACTTTGATAATATTAATATTTCATTTGAAATTATAAATATTTATTATTTGTTTGCAGCGATAAAATATTTTTTATTTAAAAATAAAGATAATCAAAATTTAAAGTCTATTTATTTAAAAATATTTATTTCATCCTTTAAGCCTAAGATAATTATTGGGAATAATGTAGATTTAAAAATTTTTAAAATAAAGAAAATTTTTCCCAATATAACATGCATCTGCTACCAATTTGGATATGTCACAGACAAAACAGCAAAAAAATTATATAAAAATAATAAATTTTTTTGTGATTATTTTTTAGCTTTTCATAAAGACGATATAAAAATTTTAAAGAAAAATATTATTTCAAAATTTATTGTTGCAGGAAGTATTAAAAACAATTCGATTCCGAAAAAAAATGATAAAAAAAAATATATTTGTTTTATATCTGAATATAAAAAAATTTATTCTAACAATACAAGATTTCAAAAAATTAAATACATTAAATTTATTGTTAATTGCATAGCAGAATTTTGTAAAAAAAATAAATATAAATTACTAATTGCTTTAAGATCTAATAGAATAGATAAAAATATGAGTCACGTAGATGAAATAAAATTTTATAAAAGTTTTTTAAAAGATGACTTTTCTACAAATTTTAACAAAAACTCCTATAAAGTAGGTGAAAAATGTTTTGTAAGTATCGGTATACACTCAAATTTATGTTACGAATTACTTGCGAGAGGTGAGAAAGTTTTTTTTATTAATTTAAACAAAAATTTATATCCACCCATGTATAATATTAGAAAAAAAAAATTAATATTTTTTGAAAAAAAAAATAAAAAACAAATATTTATTAAAATAAAAAAAATAATTAAACTAAATGATAATAATTGGAAAAAGTATTCTAATAAAATTAGCAAAATACATTTTGACCCTAAAAATATTGAATTAAATAATTTAATTAGAAAATCAATTAACTAAATGATTAAGGTTTTGATTATAGGAACAGGGTCGATTGCAAGAAAACATTATGATGTATTAATTAATTTTAAATCTATAAATGAGATAAGATTTTTTTCCAATAGAAAGAATTATAATTACAAGAAAATTTCAAGTAAAAAAGAAATTTTAAATTTTAATCCAGATTATATAATTATTTGCACTGAAACACATAAACATTATAAAGACTTAAAAAAAATTAACAATTTATTTACTAATAAGAAAATTTTAGTTGAGAAACCACTTTTTAATAAAGATAAAAAAATAGATTTTAAGATTAAAAATAAAATATATGTTGGATATCAACTTAGGTATCACCCGATTGTAAAAAAATTTAAAGAAATAATAAAAAATAAAAATATCTTTTTTGTCAAAGCTTGCTGCAATACTTACTTACCAAATTGGAGACCAAGAAGAAATTATTCAAAATTGTATAGCGCATTTTCAAAAAAAGGTGGTGGTGTTTTATTGGATTTGAGCCATGAAATTGATTATTTATTGTGGATTTTTGATGATTTTAGTATTGATTTCTCTCAAAAATTAAAAATTTCAAAATTGAATATCAACTCAGATGATTACGCATTCGTTTTAGCCCGATTTAAAAAAAATAAGATTTTGATTATTCAACTTGATTACTTTTCAAAAAAGGAAAAAAGAGTAATAGAGGCTTCTAATGAGAAATATTGTTTTTTTGGAGATTTAAATAAAAGTTTTTACAAATTTATCAGCAATAAAAAGAAAAAAACCAAAAGAGTAAATAAAATCCTCAATAAAGAATTATTATTAAAAATGCATAAAGATGTATTGAATAGAACTAAGATTAAAACAGCATGTACTTTAAATGAAGGAATAAAAGTTTTAAATAAAATTAAAGAAATTAATGGAGCGAGAATATGAAAATTGTAGCGATTGTGCCCATCAAAAAAAAATCTCTAAGAGTAAAAAATAAAAATTTTAGGCCAGTTAATAAAAAACCTCTTTATCAATATACACTTGAAAAACTAAAATATTGTAAATTTGATGAATTTTACGTTGATAGCGACAGCGATAAAGTAAGAGCTTATTGTAAAAAAAATAAAATTAAATTTATTGAAAGATTGCCAAAATTATCAAGTAAAAATGCAAATGGTAACGATTTATTACTTTATCACTCTAAAATAATAAAAGCCGAAGTATACTTTCAAATATTTGTAACATCACCTTTGTTGAAAATATCAACTATAAATAACTGTATTAATAGATTAAAAAAAAATATAAAAAAATATGACTCAATTTTGACAATTCAAAAAATTTATTCATGGTTTTGGTTTAACAAAAAACCTATTAATTATAATCCTAGGGTTTTACCAAGAAGTCAAGATGCAAGGCCAATAATTTTGGAAACAACTGGATTATACGGAATAACGAAAAAATCATTAATCAAATATAAATCTAGGATAGGAAAGAAACCATTTTTTTATGAAGTTAGCGATGATGAAAACATTGATTTAGATAATGAAAAAGATTTTAGATTTTTAGAGTTTGTTTTAAATAGTAAAAATTAAAAATGAATATCATTTTAGGTGAGAATTTAGAAGAGTTAGATTTTATTCTTAAAAAAATTAAAAATTTAAATTCTAGTTTTTATATCGTTCCTTTAAATCTAGACTCTATGATTTTCTGCAATGAAAAAAAAATAAATTTTTTAAATCCTATTAACTTTATTGAAAATAAATTTCATGAGAAGGTATTAATTTCCTCTGATCAATTGCTAAATAATTTAGATTATGGAATGATTGAACCAGAGTCTCTTAGAAAAGATTATAAAAATTATATTAGGAAAAAATATAATCAATTTTATTTTTCTTATTTCTTGATAAATGAAATGATAAAAAGTAAAAATATTAAAAATATATATGTCTCTGGCTGGGAAACTTATTCAAATGATAAGGCAAGATTTAATAAGAATTATTATATCACCTCAATTGTAAATGAATATTTCAAAGATAAAGTAAAAATAATAAGTGTAAGCAGTAATAAAAAAGAAAATATTCAAGAGAATTGTTACAATTATATTTTAACACCGTTTAAATATTCTAAAAGAAAAAAGGTTTTAATTACAAGCAGAGGTTATAACACATACAGATTGATACTTGTTTGTTTATTTCTCAGACACTCAGTACATATAATCTCCGAAAATCCAATAAACTTTATTTTAAAATATATTTCTAGTTTTTTTGGTATAAATTTTTTAACATTTAAGAAGCAAACTATTAATAAAGTTTTAGACTTCAAAATTAGAAGCATCAAATTTATATTTGATAATATAGATTTTTCTAATTTATTAAATATTTCGAGAAAAGTTTATGAATTGAAACTTTCTGATACTTATTTTAAATCTCGGTGTGTTAAGAAATTGTTAGAAAAAGAAAAAATAGATCTAGTAATTTCTGTAATCGCCAGAGGATATCAAGGATGTGCTGTTGATTTTGCAAAAAAATTAAAGATCAAAACATTAGGCATCACCCATGGCACTATTTCCAAAAGTTTTACAAAAATTGATGAAATTTATAAAAAAATAATTTCAGAGGCCGTTTTTAGCAAAAATTATAACTTTTTTCCCTTACAAACAAAAATTTCTTATGATGCTGTAGACACGCATTCTTTACCAAAGCCTGATTTAAAAACTGGAAATCTTATATTCGCTGAAAATTTAATTAAAATAGGTAAAAAAAATAAAATTTTGTATGCAGTCACTAGTAAAAATTTTAACCAAATGCATTTTCATGGAGTAGAGTTGTATTTTGAATTTTATAAAAACTTAGAATTATTAAATAATTTAGCTAAGTCGTCAGGTTATATAATTTTAGTAAATTTACACCCCAGCGTGAGCAATTATAGTCATCAACATTTAAAAGGGAGTTTTACCAATTTATCTTTTACAAAAAAAAAAATATCTTCATGCTTAAAAAATGCTTTTGTAACTGTTAGTTTTTCTTCGACAGTAATAGAAGACTCAATTTGCTCAAATGTCCCAATCATTTTATTTGATAATTGGAAAAGATATAAACATTGTGAAAGTGAAAACAGATTTTTTAATGAACCAAAGCCCATATATTATGTAAATTCAATTAATGATCTCAAAATTTGCATTGAAAGTATTAAAAATAAAAAAAAAATAGATTTTAGTAATTTAAAATATGGAGGAAGTTGTTTCAAAAACATTTATAGCTTGTTAAGGAAAATTATATAATTTATGAAAATATTAATAATTGGTGGCAATGGTTTTATAGGGTCAAAAGTTTCATATGCTCTATCAAGAAAAGGTCATGAAGTAACTATCTTTGACATAAAAAAAAATAAAACCAAAAATAAGCAAATCAAATTTATTCTTGGAGACATTAGAAATTTACAATCTTTGTCGAAAGCAATTAATGGCAAAGAAATAGTTTTTAATTTTGCTGCATTGTCTGATATTGATATTGCAAGAAATAAACCATCTGAAACAATTATTTTAAATATTTTGGCAGTTTCAAATATGTTAAAAATTTCTAAAATTAAAAAAGTTAAAAGATTTATTCAAGCTAGTACTATTTATGCATTGAGTGAAGAAGGAGGATTTTATGCTAGAAGCAAAAGAGCTGCTGAAGATTATATACTAGAATTTAATAAAATGTATAATATAGACTTTACAATACTAAGATTTGGGTCTCTTTACGGCGAGGGAGCAGACTCAAATAATGGAATTAACAAATTAATTTTATTGGGCAAACAATATAAAAAATTAATTTACAGAGGAAGTGTAAATGCATCAAGAAGGTATATCAATATTCAAGATGCTGCTAAATTATGTGTTCAAATCCTAAGTAGCAAATATAAAAATTGCATAGTAAATATTACTGGAAAGAAAATTATTAGAATAAAAGATATATTAAATTTCTTATCAGTTAAATTAGGTATTAAAAGAAAAAAGATTATATATAAAAATGAAAAAAATACTGGCCATTATGATAAACTACCAACTCCAATGAAATTCAAAATAGGTAAGAATCTTTATATTAAAAAAGAAAAGAATATTTTTGTATCTATTGAAAGGCTAATGAATAATGAATGATAATTTAATAAAAAATTTTAGAAAAAAATTAAAACAAAAAAACCAAATGCTTATTGGTGGCTGGATACAGATATGTGAACCTGCAATCGTAGAAATAATGTGTAGTTATAAATTTGACTGGATCACTTTTGACCTAGAACATGGATTATTTTCAACTAAAAATTTATCTAATTTAGTTAGAGCTGCTGAGCTATCAAAGAAGGTAAAATTAGCAAGGCTTCCAAATCATAATAAAGATTTCTGCTCTTTAGTTTTAGACTCCGGTTGCGACGGAGTAATTATCCCAAACATTAAAAATGAGATTGAATTGACTAAAATGAGAAATTTAATTTATTATCCTCCGATAGGAAAAAGAGGTGTTGGTTTTTCAAGAGAGAATTTATTTAGTAAAAATTTTGAAAAACATGCTAAAAAAACAAAAAAACCTATTTTAATTAGCATGATTGAAAATAAGGAAGGCGTCAAAAATTTAAAAAAAATACTTAAAGTAAAAGGTTTAGATGGAATTTTAATTGGACCCTACGACTTGTCAGCTT